>PPCM01000444.1_pt1 | contig 39284 bp, 40 predicted proteins | sample 1555541 | NCBI WGS metagenome assembly PPCM01 (sample SAMN05284479, study PRJNA326546) | Marine sediment metagenome, whole genome shotgun sequencing project. | isolation source: marine sediment | place: Germany: Wadden Sea | collected 2012-09-05
ACTGAATTCTGATGAAGGTATAACGGTAAGCCAAATAGCAGAAGCATTTGATTTGTCAAAGCCAACTGTGACCGAAATGATCAAGAAGTTTGTAAAAGCGGATATTGTCTATAAAGTGACTTGTACCCATGATGGTCGCGTACATTATATAAAGCTGACTGAAAAAGGGAAAGCAATAGCAACTTTGGAAAATAAAACAGTTGAACATTTAGGAGCGGTAATCAGTGAGCGATTAGATGACGCAGATGTGGAGCAACTTATTAAAATATTAAGCAAATTATAGAATGAACCGAAAGGTTCATTTTAAAGAGTGTATAGTTAGGGTAAAACGAACTAATTAATGATGCAAACGTTCAATGAGGAGGCGGAGTATGGAATTGAGAACAAGGGATATAGACCAGTTTTTTGATGGTCTAAGGCAAGTATATGATGAGAAAGAACGCTACAGCATTGAATGGGCATTTGAAGATGCACAAAAGAAAATGGATGTATTTAAGAAGGATATTATTGATGACAAGTTAAAATCAAAATGTAGTCTATGTAAGAATAACTCTACTGTATTGAATGATCTAGACGGGTTACAAAAAATTAGTAGAGGTATTATCAGAAAGAGTAAATTATATGCTAGATTGTTTTCGAATATGTACAGTTTATTATCGATTGTTGAAATTTTAATTTCCTTTCTACTTGTAATGGGGCTTTCGGGAATCAGTCATTCGAGTGCTGAATTTATTGATTCCAAGATGTTCAGTTTAATATTTGCAGGAACATTTGCTTTTTTGAAAGTGATTATCGAAAGAAATTGGGTAAAACCAATAGTAGAGAAGTGGGGATGGTCGTTATACGAAAGATCTATTAGCAGATTGAGAGAAATGACACTTGCGTTAAATTATGAGGCGACATTAAATAAGAAGCGCAATACAAGTAATGAATTTCACTATGAACCAACACATAGCATAAATGGCGACGAGGCGCTACAAACATCTCTACTTACATAGTAGATGGGTGAAATAGAGTAACAGCAAGCACATAAACATAGCCTATCCTATTTATATTTAAATACTTTTTTAAATGGACGTTTTTCTTATGGAAAGCGTCTATTTCATTTGTCGCACATGTGGTTCACTTTTGTTAAGAGGACATCAACCTCGATGGTGGTCAACACTTGTTAATGAAGATGATTATATACGAAAATGATTTCTTAAATTATAATCTCCATTTTAGAGTTTCTTAATGAAATTTGGATATGATAAGAACATAGAGAAAGGGGATTCATTATGTGGAATAGAGCAGATTTAAAAGCAAAAGCGAAAGAAACGTTAAAAGGAACGTATGTCAATGGATTGATTGTCAGCTTCTTGATGTTATTGGCTTCTGGCGCTTGGAATAGTGGTGGCAGGGACGGTGGTAATGGCATGGAGGCATCGACTTCGATGGAATTTTCGCAAGACGGTTTTTCAAGTATGATGGAGGGACCGAAAGCAGCTATGGATGCTATTGGTACGCCGACATTTATAGGGATTGCTTTTGGTGTATTTTCATTTATACTCGTAATGGGCATCATCAAAGTCCTAGTGGGATATCTTATTGAAGTTGGTGGGCAAAAGTATTTCTTGAATGCCAGCGAAGGTGAGTCAACACTGAATCACATTACTTTTGGATTTACTTCAGGTAAATGGTTAAATATTGTTAGGACGATGTTTTTAAGATCGGTATTTACTTATTTATGGGCGATGCTTCTTTTGATTCCTGGTATAGTGAAGTACTATTCTTATAGAATGGTGCCATATATATTGGCTGAAAATCCAGATGTAGATTCTTTTGAAGCTATTGCTATCAGTAAGGAAATGACAAGAGGGCATAAGATGAATATGTTCGTTATGGACTTGTCTTTCATCGGCTGGTTTATCCTAGGTAGTTTGTTATTCGGTTTTGGTTTTGTACTTGTTATGCCATATTATAATGCAACTTTTGCAGAATTATATTATACTCTTAAAGGTGAAGGACATCATATTAGTTACGAAGGGTATTAGGTATAACGTGAAGCAAAGTGTTAAGGAACAAAGGGATTATATTGAAATTGGACAAGTAAAATATCTGGGCGAAGAGATTCAGTTGTTCGGAAAACTGGATACGACGATCAAGAAGATCAATATCGCCTGGGAAGGAAAACAATTGGTTTGCAGTAGCCCTGAGATTGGTACGCTAGATATTTCGACGCCGCTTAAGAGATTCTATAAAAAGGAATGTCGAAAGCTAGTGAACCAGAAGGTGAAGTCATACCAGCCTCTTTTTAAGGAAAAGGTAAAATCAGTCACCATAGAATCATCCAATGTCAGATGGGGGAGCTGTAATAGCAACCGCGAACTGACATTTCACTGGCAATTGATATTATTTCCAGTTGAAGCACTGGAATATGTTGTGATTCACGAAATGTGCCATATGAGTCACTTAAATCATGACAGATCATTTTGGCGTCTTGTCGGCAAACATTGTCCCGACTATAAAGAACACATGAAAATAATCGGGAGCGAGAAGACGAGAGGCATGTAAAATAGCGACCCTATAGATTAAGTAGAGTGATAACTCTTTGGTTAATCTATAGGGTCGTTTTTAGGCTGATAAAATGGATAATGCCGGTTATTTTTGAAATCAGTTGTATGGCACTGTGATTCAATTGTGTTTTATTTGTAATCACGGTATAATTAGCATTAAGAGGTGATTTAGTGAATAACAAGCGTATAATACCGATTAATTTAATTAACCTGGTTGTTATTATTAGTATTATGTTAGTTGTTGGAATACTTACTAATAATATAATGAATGAATTGACACTTAGGGATATTCAGAATGTAACGCGACTGACTCAGACGAACATATATTCTGAAATTGTCAATGAGCTTGTTGAACCTGTAAACACGTCTATCATTATGGCGAATAATACCTATTTGTTTGAGATGATGACTGATGATACACCTGAAACAGAAGAAAAAATAGCACAGTATCTTACAGCAATACAGAATGCTACTGGTTACGAATCTGTGTTTTTAATCCCTCATAAGACCTTAAGTTACTACCATCCTGGCGGAACCGATGCCAAAGTAGACTTGGAAAGTGATGAATCTTTTTGGTACAAGGACATCATGAACTCTGAGAATGATTATACTGTTTTAGTAAATACTGAGCAGTTAGCTGATTTTGCGCTTACATTTTATATAGATGCAAGTATGAAAGCTGAGAATGGAGATTTTGCTGGTGTGACAGGCGTCGGCAAAAGAATCACTCATTTTCAGAGGATACTATCTTTATACAGTAGTCAAGGTGTTGATGCATATATTATAAATGGTGACGGTCTGATTCAGATGCATGATAAATCTGAACTGGTTAAGACGACTAACTTTTATGACTTGGAAGGTGTTTCGCCAGAAGAGTTAACCATCAGTGATAGCGATGACGTGGCTATAGAAATGCAATTGAATGATAACTTTATTATTGTTCAGCATATACCAATTTTAGATTGGTATCTTGTAGTTCGTAAAGGGACTTCAGAAATAGCCATGACATTAAAAAGTTATAGAACCCAGATGTTATCAGCATTGTTTGTTGCAGTTTTAATTATGATGTTAGGGACAAGCTATACGATTTCTAGATATAAGAATCAGATAATTAATTTATCCAATACAGATCAATTAACGTCGATACCGAATCGAACAATTTTCGAAAACACTCTTCAATATTCGGTCAAAAATTTAACACAAGAAAGATTTTGTTTGGCATTATTCGATTTGGATAATTTAAAGAGAATTAATGATAATTTGGGTCATGATCAAGGTGACAACGCATTAAGAATAATTGCTAATATCGCTGGAGAGCAATTTGCTGATATAGGTCTTGTTTCAAGAGTTGGTGGCGATGAGTTTGCAGTTATTGTAAACAAGCCAATTGAAGAAGCTAGGACTATACTTGAAAAATTCCGTGCGACTGTTGAGGGCAACACAGAGCTTAAGTCTCTGCAGGCAACTGTTAGTATAGGTCTTACTGAGACAAAGGTGACGGATACTGAAATTACAGTGTACAAACGGACTGACGAAGCCTTGTATCGTTCAAAAAAGTCAGGAAGAAATAATGTGAGTGTTTTATAGTATCAGATGATTAACAGGCATATACCCACTTGGACACACATGTTAAGACTTGTGCGTCGTTAAAGGAATTAACTATATATAATCCCGAACTGAATCAAAAAAGTTCGGGATTTTTTTATGAATCTGCAAACTTTTTCATCATGTAGCGCGTCTAATTATTGAAAGGAGATTTGCTCATGTCGACAAGTAGTAAAAATTATTTCAAATTAGTAAATTATATAAAGAGCAATCAAGACAAGTTTTATCGCGTTGCCTATTCTTATACCAAGTCAAAAGAGGATGCACTGGACATTGTTCAGGAGTCGGTTTATAAAGGATTGAAGTCAGTTCACACATTAAAAAAAGACAAGTATATGGCGACGTGGTTTTATCGGATATTGATTAATACAAGCATTACTTATTATAAAAAAGCATCTGTGATTCAACTGACGCCACACATAGACGAGGAAGGCTATGTTTCCCCTTATCAGTCAGCGGACTATGTGGATCTATATACGGCTATTGATGAGTTGTCAGCCGAAGATCGCGGCATTATCATATTAAGGTATTTCGAGGATCAAAAAATCAAAGATATTGCACAAATCATGGATATCAATGAAAATACGTTGAAAACAAGATTATATAAAATCTTGCGCCACTTAAAAGAAGAATTGGCTTGTGAGGTGATTGATGATGACTACTAAAAAGAATGCTCTTTATAATGAAACTGAGATACCAAAGGAGCTAGATGAAATGATCAATAAAACAATAGAACGGATAAACGAAGAACGCATACAGGAAATAAGTAATAGGATGAGAAAACCGCTGCTAAACAGAGGATTGGCCATAGCCCTTGGTATTGCATTAATTGTTGTGCCGCTTAATGTGAGCAAGTCTGTGGCTTCATTTGCGGGAGAAATTCCTGTAGTTGGTGCAATTGCAAGGTTATTGACTCTTAGAAATTATGATTTTGAGGAGACTATCGTCAAAGGTGAAGTAAATATTCCGGCAGTCGACGGTTTGACGGATGCTACATATGAAACTCAAATCAATGAGCTGATTGAGGAACGTGTAACGACGGCGTTAGCTTTATCAAAGGAAAGAGCTACTGAATATAAGGAGGCATATATTGCAACTGGCGGTACAGAGGAAGAGTATGCAAGTAGAAAGATTGAAGTGACAGTTGACTATCAAATATTCTCAAGTACGACCAAATCACTTTCCTTCCTAGTATATAGTCATGAGTCGTTGGCTGCGGTGTATGCAACCTACGATTATTATAATATCGACTTAGAAAACAATAAGGAATTGACACTTGAAGAGATTGTCGGTATGAATTATGAAACGATCATAACAGATCGAGTGAATGCATTTATACAAGAAACAAAGAGTGAAATCGGCTATTTCGATGAGGCTTTAACAGGACAGTGGACTTTCAGAGATAATATGGATTTCTATTTGAACGATTCGGGGAATGTGGTTGTGGTCTTCGATAAATATGAATTGGCCTCAGGTGCTTCTGGACGATTAGAAGTAGAGATAAGTGGGTATTAATGAAATAACATAGTAAGTGCGGAAACATCCTATGAAGGAGGGACTTGAAATGTTGATTTTCGTTGGACTTATCTCTATTGTCTATGCATCGTTTGTTGTTTTTATTACACTCAAACGTCCAGAAAAAATATGGGCAATGAAAAATATCCAGTTCTTTGAAAAAAGATTTGGCCCAAACAATACGATTATTCTATTTTATGCATGGGCATTGTTGTTCTTTTTCTTAGGATTATGGTTAATGGCACAATAGACAAGTTACTTGGACATCGGTCATGTATGTAAAAAAAGTGTTGTTTTGATGAGTAGTCATCGAAACAACACTTTTTATTTTAATTCTTATGCAATGCCGCTAATTAAATCTTCAACAACCATTTCTAACACTTCAGTTTCTCTAACAATAGACAATCCCATAGATGCTTCTTTGGCGGAAATAACCTTCTTGTTATGCGCAATGGCCTCAAGGATATTTACCCAAACAGGTTCTGAACCATTTTTAATTTCATAATCCTCTGGTGATGCTTCGCCAAGTTCTTTATCGGCAGAGCACTTATAGAAATATGATTTCATATCCATATAATCGTAGCCTTCATAATGAGTTGGTCGGATTTCCTCGTATATACCAAAGGGTTCTCTAATCGAGATATTTTGAGCGCCTGTTTCCTCGTTCAATTCTCTTCTTAAACCCTCTAGGATATCTTCATTGTCATCTACACCCCCACCAGGAAAACTGTAGTCATTATAGCGTTTTGTATAGATAAGCAAGATATCATCGCCGTTCATAATAATCCCTCTTGCAGCTGTTCTTTTAAAAAGAACTGGATCCATCGATGGATTATACTCTGGATGAATCGTTTTATTTAATACCCTCATGTAACACTCCTTAATTTTACTCAACGGACCTATTATATCAGAATCAAAAATGAGTGCAAGAAATATTTGAGTGTCTATTATGTTTGTATAACGAACAAAGCATATATTTCTGTCAGAAATGATAATGAGATATAGGTTTTTTTATGTATAATAGAATATATAATAATAAAAATAAATGAGTATAGTATTTATAGATGAAGTAATGGAGGAATGATTATGCAAACGCTAAAAGTAGGTATTCTTGGGTATGGATTATCAGGGCGCATATTTCATGGCGCAATCATTAATGCTGTGAAGGGATTTGAGATTACAAAGATTGTAACGACGGACTTGGAAAAACGCGCTCAAGCACTTGAAGACTTTCCAGCAGTGAAGGTCGTTCGGGCAGCAACAGAAGTATTTGTGGATGAGGAGATAGATTTGGTCGTTGTAGCTGCGCCAAATACAAAACACGCAGAGTTGGCTGAAGCTGCAATGTACGCTGGCAAACATGTCATTATTGAAAAACCATTTACTGTTACAGTGGATGAAGCCAAACGGCTTATTGAAGTGGCCAAAGAAACGGATAGGTGTTTATCCGTCTATCACAACAGACGGTTTGATAGTGATTTTAGAACGGTCAAAGCACTTTTGGAGACAGACAAGTTGGGGAGAATTGTGGAGTTTGAAGCACGATTTGATCGTTTTAGACCAGCCTTTAAAGAGAGTGTATGGAAAGAGAAAGCAATTCATGCATCTGGTGTTTTGTATGATTTAGGATCTCATTTAATAGATCAAGCCATTGAATTGTTTGGTTTACCAGAGGAAGTCTATGCTGATATTCGCGCACAACGACAAGGAGAAGCAGATGACAATTTTGAATTGATCCTGTACTATTCAGAGCTTAAAGTGACACTCAAAGCGGGGATGCTTGTTAAAGAGCCATCACCTCGATTTACAATTTATGGGACACAAGGATCATATACGAAATATGGATTAGATGTTCAAGAGGAGAATTTGAGAAATGGCGAACGTCCTGTCAATGAACGTTGGGGACTTGAACCGCGTGGTTTGTGGGGAACGCTTGACTCTATTGAAACAAAGCAAAAAGTAAAAAGTCTTCGAGGGGATTATAGGGATTACTATCAAAATATCTATGACCATCTTGTAAAGGGTGAGGCCTTAATTGTAAAACCCGAACAAGCCCAGAAGGTGATTGAAATTATAGAATTAGCCATAAGAAGTAATAAAGAAAAGCGAAGAATTTCGCTGTAGGAGATATTATGACGAAAACGGTTTTAATTACAGGTGCCGGAAGTGGTTTAGGAAAAGCGTTATCAAAGGAATATGTCAATAAGGGGAATCATGTTATTATGGTTGGCCGAAATGAGGGAAAGTTGCTAAAAGCCTCTTGTGATATTGACAGTGAGGGGTCTCAGACAACTTGCTATGTTGCTGATATTACTTCTATACCATCAATACAAGACTTAAAAAAAAGTGTAGTGGAGACCTTTAAAACAATTGACTTGTTGATAAATTGTGCTGGCCTTGGTTATTTTGGTCCCTTTAAAGATCTGTCACCTGAGCATCTTAAAGAAATGTTTGAGGTGAACGTATTTGGAACAATATATATGACACAGCATTTTATAGAGGTTATTAATCAGCGATTAGTCAATATTATTTCAACTGCTGGACTCAAGGGAAAGGTTAATGAAAGCGGTTACGTCGCTTCAAAATTCGCCGTCAGAGGATTTACGGATAGTATTCGAAAAGAATATGAAGACAGTTCGTTGATAATAACAGCAGTCTATATGGGTGGAATGGATACACCGTTTTGGAATGACAGTACACATATCGTTGATAAAAGTAGGCTAAAATCTCCAGAAGTTATTGCAAAGGCAATTGTTGACTACGATAGTATTGCTGATGAGATAATCTTGTAATTAAATAAGCAGTATAAAATAAAAAACTTCACTTGAGCGGAAGGTATATAATATACCTTCCGCTCAAGTGAAGTTTTATTTTTTATATCGAAGTGTTTTTACTTGCATTCAAATTTCTGTTTTCTTAAGGATTCACTGACTTCAGGGAAGTAAACAAACTTGTAAACACTTGCGATAAAATGGCTCCAGTCATGGGGATCTTGTCCGTCTTCTCGACTTGACATATAGTCATAGATTACCTTATCGTAAGCACTTATATGTTCCTCTAGTTCCCTGTTGTATGTTTCAGCATGTAGAACCGCTTCTTTTGGCATGCGTGGCTTCTTTTCAGGTTTTTTTTCTTCGTTGATGTGTCCCACACAAAGGCCAACCATTGGATAGACGTACTCGGGCAAATCCAATAATTCTATAAGTGCAGTCGGATTCTTGCGGATACCCCCTATACATACAGTTCCAAGACCGAGGGACTCAGCTGCTGCAATTGTGTTCCCCATTGCTAGGCCGACGTCTATACTACCGACTAGCGTCCCTTCCATATTGCTTGGGATGACTAATTCTTCACCTGCTTTATCAGCGGCTAACTTTGCTCTATAAAAGTCAGCAACAAATATAAGGAATATAGGTGCTTGGGCAATCCACCGTTGTCCGCCAGCCAAATCTGCTAATTGTTGCTTTGTATCAGCATTCTTGATGACGATAACACTCATTTGCTGACCGTTAATAGAAGAAGGAGCAGCTTGCGCGCATTGGAGAATGGCATCAAGTTGCTTTTCCTCAATAGGTTGATCACTATAGCTTCTGATAGAGCGGTGATTGAGAATACTTTCTATGGTTTGATTCATGGTATGTCCTCCTTATTGTTCGTTCTCGAATGATTTAAATTAATCTTAACATACCCTTAAAGAGGCAACAATAACAAATGATAATCGTTATCAGTTTGTTCACAATTACATATTCTAGCAGTGCGATTTAACTATTGTTAAAATATTTTTTACTTATACGTAAAAATAAAAAAGATATCCACAGATTTTATGATTACAGTTGAATTATTTTTAAAAATAAGTATAATTATTTCATGGATAAATAATTAACGAAGGATGTGAACTGTAATGTTATATATAGGTAAAAAACATATGGAAGAAATTATAGAGTTAGATAAGATCATGGATTGTATTGAAGATGCTTTTGGACTCTATGAAACAGGACAATTTCAAATGCCTGATCGAATGCATGTAGATCGTGAAGAAGGAACGATTTTGTATATGCCTTGTTTTACCGACAAAGTATCTGGTACGAAGATTGTCTCGACATTTCCAGAGAACATAAAATCAGGGATACCATCAATTCAAGGAACGATGGTCTTGAACAAAAGTAAAACAGGAGAACCGCTTGCCATTTTAGATGGTGCCATGATTACGGCCTATAGAACTGGTGCAGTGGGAGGAGTTGGCGTTAGACATACGACTCGACCGAACTGTAAGAGTGTTGGCTTAGTTGGTACAGGTGTTCAAGGATTTTACCAAGTACTCTATGCTTGCAAGGCGAGACCGATTGAGCAAGTAACGATTTTCGACAGAAACAGTGAACGAGCGATGTCATTCAAAAAGAGGCTAGAGGAACAGCTTCCGGCCGTGACCATTCATGCGGCTGATAGCGTGGAAGACTTGGTGAAAAACAGCGAAATCATCATTACGGCAACGCCAGCGACAAGTCCGGTTTTACCAGATGACCCAGCCCTATTGAAGGGAAAACATGTTATTGCAATTGGCTCTTACAAGTATGAGATGAGAGAGTTGCCACCTGCTCTATATCAGGTTCTGGACGATGTGTATATCGATACGGAATTGGCTGCTGAAGAGTCTGGTGATTTGATCGTTCCTGTTGAGCAGGGATGGATCAAGAAAGAAGATATGAATGTATTTGGCAAGGTGTACCATGAACTGGTGAAATCGCCGATTGTCGAGGAACGAACAACACTTTATAAGTCGGTAGGCATGGCATTATTTGATTTACTGGTTGCAGAAGCTATATATGAGTCAGCTGTTGAAAAAAATTTAGGTGTTAATTTAGGAGAAGAATAATGAGCAAACAACCTGCAAGTATATTTAATGACGTTATCGGTCCGGTAATGCGTGGCCCATCAAGTTCTCATGTTGCAGCGGCAGCAAGAATAGGGCGTTTAGGGCGGCAAATGGTCAAAGGAGAGTTAAAAGAAGTCATTGTAGAATTTGATCCCAAGGGATCCTTGGCGACAACTTATCATGGTCATGGATCCGACATGGGTCTTGTTGGTGGCTTACTCGGTTATGAACCTCAAGACGAACGATTACCAAAATCTGTTGGTATAGCCAATGAAGAAGGCTTGGATGTAAGTTTTCACATTGTTGATTATGATGCGCCACATCCTAATACTTATCGAATGACCTTGATCAGTGACAAAAATGAAAAGATATTTACCTCTTCGATATCTACTGGTGGTGGAATGATTTTATTTGAAAACATAGAGGGGTATGAGGTGAAAATTGCTGGAGATTTTTATGAGACCCTTGTATTTACGAGTGACCAAACAACTGCAAACAGGTTAAAAACGCATTTAGAAACAAGGGCATTGCCGATTGAGTACCTTCAGGAATCAAAGACGGAAAGCGGTGTGCTATTAGTCATTAAAACGACTATGGAAATTGAGTCGCAGGTTATTCAAGACTTGGAGACTCAAGGAGCGACAAGAATAATGACACTGTCACCAGTACTTCCGATCCAATCGTCTAAAGAATGTAAAGTTCCGTTTATTACTGCCAAAGAAATGTTGGAACGAAACGGTGAGGATAAAGCCCTATGGGAACTTGCCCTTTCTTATGAAAGTATCCGTGGTGGTATTACAGAAACTGAAGTTCTTGAAAAAATGAAGAATATTGTAACATTAATGAATAATTCAATTAAGTCTGGACTGGAAGGTACAACTTATGAGGATCGTATTCTTCACAGACAATCACACCTTATTGAAGCTGGTGTTCAGCAGCAGAAATTACTACCTGGCGATGTTATGAATACAGTAATCGCCTACATTACCTCAATGATGGAAGTAAAGAGTTCTATGGGAGTAATTGTGGCAGCACCGACAGCTGGTTCCTGTGGAGGACTACCAGGGACAATCATTGGTGCATGTGATGCCATGAACCTTTCGCTTGACGATGCGGCAAAGGGAATGTTGGCTGCGGGGATGATTGGTTTATTCATTGCAGAACACGCAACATTTGCAGCAGAAGTTGGCGGATGTCAAGTTGAGTGTGGTGCAGGATCTTCTATGGCTGCCGGTGGGTTAGTCGATTTAATGGGTGGCACAGCAAAAGAAGCAGTAGACGCAGCCTCAATGGCACTTCAGAATGTTATGGGTATGGTTTGTGATCCGGTAGCGGACCGTGTTGAAGTTCCATGCCTTGGAAAAAATGTAATGGCAGGCTCCAATGCAATTGCCTGTGCGAATATGGCCTTAGCAGGATTCGATAAAGTCATCCCCCTGGATGAAACGATTGCTTCGATGTATAAGGTAGGGCATATGCTGCCATCTGAACTTCGCTGTACCGGACATGGAGGTCTATCTGTAACACCGACGGCGATTAAATTATATAAAGAAATGAATTAAATTGATAAGGGCGGAATCTACTTCATTGTAGATTTCGTTTTTTTTTGCTAGCCCACCTTATTTATGTCAACTTATTATTGCAGCGATTTTCGTAAAAGATGATATAATATTCATATTAGAGGATTGGAATGAAAATCATGGTAAATAAAACTATTTTCAAAAAAGGACGCATACTGCTTTTACTTAGCATGCTGTTGATGTTGCTTCAATGGTTTTCTCTTGATGCGAGTAGAGTATTTAATAGTTATACAAGAGGCGTGTACCCAACAATCAAATGGCTACTTGGAAAAATTGCGTCTATAACTGACATTGCATATGGTGAAATTCTTGTAGGCCTGTTATTAATTGTGGGTATAATTGTAATTGTAAAAAGAATGCGACATTTCTTTCGATGTTTGCGCATGGATGGCATTCAGGCAATTATCCTGTTTATTGTCAGTGACTTATTGACTGTGATGATTGGATTGATTACGACGTTAATTGTGTTTCAAGGGATTTGGGGACTCAATTATCATCAGCTATCATTACAATCTCAGTTGAGTCTTGAACGCCAAGTTGTCCAGTCCGACGAATTGGCATCGCTACTGGTTGACTTATCGGCAGCACTTGATATAGAAAGACAGGGATTGAGCAAGAATCGTTCTGATGTTGTCATTACTTCGGCATCTCACGCGCAGTTGTTCCAACAAGCTTATGTAGATTATACTCAGGCAAGTCTAATCTACGAGTTCGTTGAGTTGCCTTCGAGTCCACCAAAAGAAATTGCCTCGTCTGTGCTCTTTAGTTACAGCGGCATTTCTGGTATCTACAATCCATTTACTGGAGAGGCAAACGTTAATGTTCTCAATAGCGCATATATGTTACCTGTAGTCGCTTTACATGAGATGGCTCATCAACAGGGGATCGCCCGTGAGGATGAAGCCAATTTTGTAGCCTATCTGATTTCTCAAAAAAGTGATGCACCATTAACAAGATATTCAGGAAAGTTATTAGTGTTGATCCATGGCCTGAATAATTTAAGGCGCATTGACCCAATTCGTCATAGGGAACTCTATGAAATTCTTTCTGAAGGAATATTAAATGATTTACGAGCTCATAGCGAGCTTTGGGCTACCTATGATGGTCCATTTGAAGAGACACACAAAAAAATAAATGATCAATACTTAAAAGCCAATGGTCAGGAAAGTGGCGTTGAAAGCTATAGTCAAATGATTGAATTATACGTAGCTTGGATGAAAAATAATAGATAAAAGAGGGATTAAGAATGTACGAAGCATTAATGACAGATGAAATGAAACCGTGGCGTGACCTATTGTTGGTCCACAAGTTTGCTGCAGAAGAGGTTTACCTGAAATTAAAAATTTTAGATGAGGAGTTTAGAAGTATTCACGATTACAATCCGATAGAGCATATCAAGTATCGTGTAAAAAAACCGAACAGCATCATAGAAAAATTGAATAGAAGAGGGTTTGAACCAACTATTGAAAATGCCCGTAAGCAGATTTATGATATAGCAGGTATTCGTATCATTTGTGCTTTTACAGCTGATATATATAAAGTATATGAGTTATTAAAGAATCAAGATGACTTAGAAGTTGTGGAAATAAAGGATTATATCGCTAATCCTAAAGAAAACGGGTATAAAAGTTTGCATGTACATGTTGAAGTGCCGGTGTTTCTTAGTAGTGGTGTGGTCAAAATTCGTATAGAGATTCAAATTCGGACAATCGCTATGGATTTCTGGGCAAGTTTGGAACATAAGATTTATTATAAGTATCGAAACAAGGCGCCGGAGCATATCACAAGACGGCTTAAGATTTGTGCAGATATGATTACAACCCTTGATTCGCGTATGTTACAGATCAAAGATGAGATTTCTGAGTTTGATATTGAAATAGAAACCTTGGATAAAAAAGTAATTGAAGACATTGTCTTGGAACCAATTGACGATGAGGAATAGCACCAAAAAAAACACCTAAAGGTATATGAGAGCGCACTCTCATATACCTTTAGGTGTTTTTTGGGGAGTTCGGTTTACAAAGCGAGTTGCTATAGTCAATTGCTTGGCAATTACTCATTAGTTATTTGATAATTATTATCATTTATGTGTTTCGCATGTCACTGAAGGGTATAAATTGAGTGAAGGAGGATGTAGGGATGAAAAACAAATTAATTCTAATTTCAACTTCTAATGATCCATACACAAATCAAGCAATAGAGACATTACTCCTGTCTAATGCATCGGATTATGACCATATTCTATACCTTTGGATCAATAGACCAACGGTCGTTTTTGGCCGTAACCAGAATCCATGGAAAGAAGTTGCAATAAGTGCTGCGAGATCACTAGATGTAAATTTATTGAGAAGACATTCAGGTGGAGGAACCGTGTATCATGATTGGGGCAATTTAAACTATGCGTTTATAACTTCGTCAGAAAGCTATGATGAAAAAAGAAATTTTGAAATGATTCATCAAACCTTAAAGACATTTGGAATTGAGGTTCGTCTTGGACGACGAAAAGATATTTTATATCAGGACAAAAAAATATCTGGGAGCGCATTTTATATCAAAAAAGGGATGCGTTTACATCATGGCACATTATTAATTGATGTGGATACAAGTTTGCTGTGGAAAGTCTTGCGTTTTGATGCGACTGCAATTTTGGCTAAAAGCATTCCTTCGGTAAAAAGCGAAATTATAAACCTAGTGGAGGTTAATCCGTATTTAACAGTCGAAAAAGTAATCGATGAACTTTCAAGAATTTATGCGATGGGACTATGTGATCTAACAACTGAAACGAGTCAGCAGTTCATAGAGAAGCATAGTGTTGAGTTTCATCAACTGTATACATATTATCAATCTTGGGATTGGATATTTGGTGAAACACCAAACTTTAAGTATGAATTGGTAAATGATGGGTATGTAAGTGTCAGAGATGGTAAGATTATTGATGTGGATACTTTTGAACAATTAAAACATTTTCTTGGTCAACCATTTGAAGAAAATAAAATTTTATGTAACTTGTTGAAGGAGGTATAGGTATGGATTTAGGAAATTATAATCTTTTGGAAAGTGAAATGATTCAGATTATGAATAAAGATGGGGTCATTGTTCATCCTGAGTGGATGCCGACATTATCTGTTGAAGAAATGCTAAGAATGTACGAGACAATGGTCTACAGTCGTATCATAGATACGAAGACGCTGCAGTATCAACGACAAGGACGTATTCTGACCTATGCGCCAAATTTAGGTCAAGAGGCGGCACAAGTAGGATCTATTGCAGCTTCAAAACAATCTGATTGGGTTGGATCGGCTTTTAGAGAATTAGGGGCATGGCTTTATCGGGGAGCCCCCCTATATAATATATTCCTTTATTGGTATGGGAATGAAATGGGGATGAAAATGCCAGAGACAGTTCGTATACTGCCAGTTGCAATACCGATTGCGTCACAGTTTCAACATGCAACAGGTCTTGCATATGCCAGTAAATTTAAAGGGGAGGACGATGTTGCACTTGCTTATGTAGGTGATGGTGGAACATCTCAGGGTGATTTTCATGAGGCCCTTAATTTTGCTGCTGTCATGTCTACACCGAATGTGTTCATCATACAAAACAATCAATTTGCAATATCAACCAGAAGAAAGAATCAGTCAAAGGTAAAGACTTTAGCACAAAAAGCACTTGCATATGGAATGCCTGGCTATCAAGTAGATGGCAATGATGTATTTGCCATGTATGTAGTGACAAAAATGGCTGTCGATCGGGCGAGAGCAGGCGATGGACCGACATTGATCGAAGCCTACACCTATCGTTTAGGCGCGCATACGACGGCTGATGACCCAACGGTATACAGAGACGATTCTGAAGTAGACCAATGGCGCGAAAAAGATCCGATTGACCGATTTAGAAAATACCTGATTTCTCAGGGATATTGGAGTGAGGAGAAAGAAGCAGTCCTTATCAAAGAAAAGGAAGCACATGTAAAAGAAGAGTTTGAAAAAGTCGAAAAATCAGGACTTGTTTCTCTAGAGGACGTATTTGATTACACCTATGCGCAAAGAACGCCAATTATAGAGGAACAATACAATGCAATAAAAGATAGACAAGAGAAGGAGGCGAAGTAACATGTTGGTGATGAATTTAATAGAAGCAATTACAAACGCCTTGGAAATAGAAATGACTTTAGATGAAACGATTGTTGTATACGGAGAAGATGTCGGTTATGAAGGTGGCGTGTTTAGAGCAACAAAAGGCTTACAAGAAAAATTTGGTGAGAAGCGTTGTTTTGATTCAATTTTGGCGGAGTCTTCAATTGTTGGATCCGGTATTGGTATGGCTATTAACGGATTAAAACCAGTTGTTGAATTGCAGTTTTCAGGTTTTATGTTTCCGGGATTCAATCAGATTATAACCCATGCCGCCAGAATGCGGAATAGAAGTCGGGGATTATATACAGTACCTATGGTTATTCGTATGCCTTATGGTGCGGGTGTAAGAGCTTTGGAGCATCATTCAGAAAGTCTTGAAGTATTGTTTGCACATACAGCAGGACTTAAAGTTGTTATTCCTTCAACACCTTATGATGCAAAAGGATTATTAATTGCAGCGATTAGAGATCCAGATCCGGTAATTTTTCTAGAACCCAAACGTATCTACCGGGCTTTTAAACAGGAAGTACCGGAAGAGGATTATGTTATTCCATTGGGTAAGGCTAAGGTTTTACAGGAAGGAAAAGATATAACCGTTGTATCTTGGGGTGCCATGGTGAGAGATGTTGCAACGGCTATACAAGACCTTGAAAAGGAAGGCCATTCAGTAGAGCATATTGATCTAAGAACAATCTCTCCAATAGATAAGGAAACCATTGTAAAGTCTGTTCAAAAAACAGGACGGTTTGTAGTGGTTCATGAAGCTGCCAAGTCGTATGGACCAGGAGCGGAACTTATTTCAATGGTCAATGAAGGGGCTTTCTTGTATCTGGAAGCACCACCGACAAGAGTTGCTTCGCCGGATATTATTATCCCATTACCTAAGGGTGAACACCATTACCTTGCGACGACAAAACACATAAAAGATGAAATTAAGAAAGTATTGGAATTTTAGGAGGTGAAGGTATGTTCAATGTCAAATTTGCAGATATAGGTGAGGGGATTCATGAAGGTGTCATTTTCAAAATGAATGTAACATCAAATCAATCCATTGAAGAGGGTGAAACTTTATTTTTAGTTGAGACAGACAAGGTGACTGCCGAGATTCCTTCACCAGTTACAGGAACCGTAATAGGAATAAACAACCAAGAGGGGGATGAAATCAACGTTGGAGAGACTATTATCATCATTGATGATGGTCAGCCTGCTACCCGCTCAAATATGCAAGTTGAAGGTGAGGTGGAGACGATCTCAGAAGTGCCAACAGAAGTAGAAACCGTAGAAGAAGCAGGCTCAACAAGTGTTGTCGGTGAGATAGAGGTCTCATCAGAAGTGATACCATCAAGTCAGGAAGGGGTTGTGGCCAGAGTGACTGATACAATTAAACGGAAAGTGCTAGCGACACCTGTAGCCAGAAAACTTGCCAAGGACTTGGGGATTGACATGCAAGGCATCGTTGGTAGTGGACCTGCAGGTAGAGTGATGAAGGCTGATATTTACACGGCGCACGACAAGAAACATAAAAAATCAGTTGTATCACGACCTGCGGTCCAAAATATGACGCATCCGACAGTTCAAGAAAAGGGTAAAGTGGATGAGGAACTGATTACACGTCAGCCAATGTCAATGATTAGGAAAACCATTGCTGAGCACATGGTGAAATCGAAATTTACAATTCCGCATACGGCTGTTATGGATGAAGTAGATGTGACTGAACTAGTAGAGTATAGAAATGAAGCAAAGAAACTGGTTGATGATGAAGGCGTTAAATTGACCTATTTGAGCATTATTATTAAGGCCATAATAGTGGCGTTACAAAAACATCCTGTTGTTAATGCCTCTCTTGATGAGGAAACACATGAGTTATTGATTAAACACTTTGTCAACATGGGTATTGCTGTTGATACACCGCAGGGGCTGATGGTACCTGTTATTAAGAATGCACATCATAAGAGTATTTTGCAAATAGCTGAAGCCATTGAAGACTTAAGTAGTAGAGCCAGAGAAAAAGCAATCCATTTAGAGGAATTGCACGGAAGTAGTTTTACCGTAACAAATTATGGTGCTTTTGGTTCCAGTTTTGGTGTACCAGTAATTAATTATCCTGATGCGGCTGTACTGGGCATTGGTACAATCACAAAAAAACCTGTCGTTGTTGACGATGAAATTGTCATCCGCAGTATATTGCCATTGTCCATGTCATTTGACCATCGCCTTATGGATGGTGCTGATGCAGGTCGATTTATGGCAACACTTAAGAAGTTACTCTCTACACCAAAATTATTGTTGCTGAGTTAAAATAGGAGGCATTTATGAAAAAATATGATGTACTCGTCATCGGTGGAGGACCTGGTGGATATGTAGCTGCGATCAAAGCATCACAACTAGGTGGAAAAGTTGGAATAATTGAAAAACATAAAATTGGCGGTATCTGTCTGAATTATGGATGTATACCAACGAAAACTTTGTTGAGAACAGCAAAGCTATATAAGGAGTTATTGGATGCCGGTAGTTTTGGCATAGATATTTCTGGGGATGCGACGATTCAAATTAATTGGGGAAATCTCATGAGTCGTAAAGAACAAGTAGTGAACAAATTGGTTAGTGGTGTTGAACAACTACTAAAACACAATGAAATTGATGTTATACATGGATACGGTCAAGCAATTGACAGTAAGCGTATTAAAGTAGGGGAGCTTGTTTATGAATGTGAACATTTAATTCTTGCAACGGGCTCTACAACGAGGATGCCGGATATACCTGGACTTAAAGAAGCATACAACAATGGCATTGCAATTGACAGTACTGGTGCAATATCTTTACAAAAACAACCTGAATCCATGACCATATTAGGTGGTGGTGTTATTGCGATTGAATTTGCGACCTTATACCATAGCCTGGGCACTAAGGTCACAATTTTACAAAGATCGGGAAAAATCCTAAAAACGCTGGATCATGATGTACAAAAGACCATGGAGCGACATCTTAAGAAGATTGGTATCAGGATAATAACCAATGTATCAATTGAGTCCATAGACGGTGGCAAAGTTCATTATGAACATAAGGATAAACTTCAAGTGATAGAAAGTGAAAAGGTTCTTGTCAGCTTAGGTAGACAACCTAACATCAAAGGATTTGAGTCATTAGGATTATCTATGGGTCCCAAAGGTGTTGAGACAGATAATCATATGGAAACCAACATCAGTGATGTTTATGCAATTGGTGATCTAAATGGGCGCTATATGCTGGCACATGTTGCTTCTGCTGAAGGCATTGTGGCTAGTGAAGCCATCATGGGTAAAAAGACGACAATCAATTACAACAAAGTACCATCCTGTATATATAGTTTTCCTGAGGTCGGCGTTGTTGGACTGACCGAAGCAGAAGCAACTGCCGAGGGTCACGCTGTCAAGACAAGTACATTTCCTCTTAGTGCAAATGGTAAGGCTCTAGCTGAAGGTGAGAGTACGGGCTTTGTAAAAATAATATCCGATAAAACATATGGGGAAATACTGGGTGTTCATATTGTTGCATCACATGCGACTGATATGATTGCCGAAGCCGTCGCTTCAATGGAATTGGAGGGTACAGTCCATGACCTTGCAAAAACGGTTCATCCGCATCCTACCTTATCGGAAATCGTAATGGAAGCTGCTCATGGAGCAGTGGACAAATCAATTCATGCAATTAAAAAATGACAGAAACGTTATAATATATTAACAGAATATTAAATATTGTTACTGTCATGTAATAAACCTTTACACCTTAATCCCTCTTCTTTACACTATTGTTAGAGCAATTTGTTTTAGGATGGTTGGAGAAGGGGGATAAATGATTAAAAAATTAAAAGATTGGCGACTTCTATTGCTGGTATGTGTTTTTATGTCTTATGGTCTATTGTTGATGACGATGATCAATGATTTTTATGAGCTACCAAGCGATGGATTTTCGAAAGAAGTTTTGCTGAGAGAATATGAAAAACCAAATACATATGAAGCTTACGACGACAAAAGTTTTACTTCAGGTCCACTTGATAAAGGCTTTTATATTTTGATCAATGATGGCAATCAGCTGATTTATGAAGTCTACTCTGAGTTAGGCGAGCGTCAGTTGTCATCGGTTATCGTAGACGGGACCGATGTAGTAGTGGACATTTCATCAACAGCATATGGTGATGTCATTCAGTATGTATTTGCAACAGAAAACCAAATAGTTCAAGGAGAGTTGAGCAGTATAGATGGTAAGGTATTATCAAACAAGATAATTGCAGATGCCTACGATAAGGCTGTTCTACACGGTAACACGGCTGTGTTTTCGGATGGTGTTCAGTATTACTATTTCAATGATACGGTGACACAACTGTTTCAATCAAGAAGTATCAAGCAATTTGACTATGTTGCTCTAGATAAGCAACTTATTGTAACAACTATCTCGAGAGATTCGGGAGCATTTTATACTGAAGTTTATAATGTCTCGCTGGATACTGCAGCGGTAGAAAAAAACTTTGTGAGAGACTATATTACAAGCAATGCAACTAAGGATGCGGATCATCAATTGTTCCTGGATAACACTACAATCAGAACAATGAGTATCTTTAGAGATAGTCGAACTGGGAGTGCCTATTACAAGGAACTAAATTTCCCGATATCAGCGCCGAAAGAATTCGAATTCAGTAAATTTGATACAAGGGACTTCCCGAATTTCAAGTATAAAAGTGTCGATGGCAACACAGTGACGATGTTTATGGAAAAGTTCACGTTTGTCGGGAAAGATGAATTGGCATCAGCGGATTCTACTTATAGAAATCTTGTAGAATTGACCATTGACGATGAGGGAATTTTTCAATACAAAAGATTGACAAAAATGAAAAAAGCACATCCTGTTTATTCATATTTTGATGTTGGTGAAAACGCCTATTTAGTTTTTAATACAGTGGATTCATCTAATGATTTAGGTAAGGGGAGCCTTTATTTTGCGACCACCCAGCCTGATATTGTATTACAAAGCAATACTCTTGAAAATGATGATTTAATGACATTGGTATTTGGTGCATTAACTGTTTTACCAGCAGCTTTAGCCGTCGGGTTCATCCCATCAATGGGCTTTGTATTTCCTGTGATACTTGTAATCATGCCACTATCTATGATTAAGATAACTTGGGCAGAACGATACCCTAAAAAAATGTTGCGCGTAGCGATTGGTGTGTATTTTGTCAGCTTGTTCTGGGGATTCTATGACAGTGCAGTCATGATAATGAATAAAATCGGGGTAATGGCTGGATCTATGCCATGGCACTTACAAACAATTCCAAGAATGTATGGTATGTTGGCTATAACATTTGCCTTGTCATTTTTAGGATATAGATGGTTTGATGAGAAGAAACCGCAAGCGAGTTTTATGATTCAGTATGGTGTTATGTTCATCTGTCAGAGCGTGCTGTATATTATGCTTTTCCACGCTTATCCATTATTGGCGAATTAAAAGATTTTTCAACAAACGCAATCGATATACTGGTTGCGTTTTTTTATTAGGTCGAGTTTTCATAGAAAATGAGTCTGGTGTATGGTTGTATGATGCGATTGGTTCTTATTGTGTAGGTGCTATGATAATATTTTCTAATTAGTAATAATTCTGTAAAGAAAGAATAGCCGTTTTTTAGGTATAATAAATATATAATCAGTAAAAGGTGGTGACAGAATGTACTATGTTACAATATTTCAAATTGTAAGTGAAATGAAAGTAAGTGATACAGTTTTTCAGGAAGTTGATAAGAAATATTTAAAATCCTTTGAAACGTTTATTGAAGCAAAGGCTTATTTGCATGCAATTCAAAATAGAAAACTTATGTACAATTACCCACGTGCTGTTATTGGAGAATATAGACCTGGGAAAAGCCCAAGAATTTTAAAGCAATCATTTTATAAGTATTATCCAACAAGTAATGATTATGTAGAAGTTGAAGGGAATTCAGGATTGGTGGCATCAGCATTAACGATGCTACATCCATTTGAAGGAACTGTTCTCTTTGATAGTGATATGGTGTAATGATATCCGCTTTTTGACGACCGTTGAAAAGCGGATTTTTAATTTACAAAACTTTAATATATAGAGGGACATATTGTGTCCACACCCTAAAGACGATATAATAAATTGAAATAAAGAAAAGGAGCATTCAAAAGGAAATGAAAGAAAATCTTAAGTATTTGAAATTATTAGCGAAACAGTATCCAACTGTTGAATCAGTGAGTACAGAGATTATCAACCTAGGTGCAATCATAAATCTTCCAAAAGGTACAGAGCATTTTTTAACGGATATTCATGGTGAACATGAAGCCTTTGATCATGCAATGAGGAATGCTTCAGGGGTTGTTAAAAGAAAAATTGAAGACACCTTCGGTAAGAGTTTGTCAGATGGTGATAAAAACACATTGGCAACATTGGTTTATTATCCAAAAGAAAAACTACGCTTGATGAGAGGTCAAGTGCACAATGTCGACATGTGGCATAAGGACACAATCTATCGATTGGTCTTACTTTGCCGTGCGGCAGGTTATAAATATACGCGGTCTAAAGTACGCAAATCATTGCCTGAAACGTTTTCTTATATAATTGAGGAATTATTTCACGAAAAAGAAAACAGCGAGATGAAGACTACTTATTACCAGTCAATTATCAATAGTATTATTGAAACTGGCTGTGCAGAAGAATTCATTATTGCCATTTGTGAAGTAATCAGACGACTTATTGTCGATAGACTTCATATTATTGGTGATATTTATGATAGAGGTCCTGGCGCTCACATTGTACTCGACGTTTTGGAACAACATCACTCGGTGGACATCCAATGGGGAAATCACGACATATTATGGATGGGTGCAGCAGCTGGTTCAGAAGCATGTATTGTCAATGCACTTAGAATTGCCATTCGCTACGGCAGTTTGGAAACCATTGAAGACGGCTATGGAATTAATTTATCACCACTGATTCGATTCACTTATGAGTTTTATGATGGTCCTTATGCCGATTCATTTAAGACAAAAGTAAAAGATTCCACATTCAAGGCAAATTATATTGATCTGCTATCCAAGATGCAAAAAGCATTGGCAATCATTCAGTTCAAACTCGAGGGACAAATTATAGAGAGACGCCCTGAGTTCAACATGACCAATCGTAGGGTATTTGATACTTTGAACTTTGAAGATGGAACAGTGGAAATAGATGGTGTTGTTTATAAAATGAATGATACGTTTTTACCAACTATCAATCCAGAGTCACCTTATGAAATGACAGATGAAGAACTAGAAGTCCTTGAAAAACTAAAACATTCATTTATACATTCAGAAAAATTAAGAAAACACACTAAATTTTTATACAAAAAAGGCAGCATGCACCTAGTTCATAACAATAATCTACTATATCATGGGTGTGTGCCACTTACAGAATCTAGTGAGTTTGCAGAATATCGCGTCGGGGATCACGGTGTTAAAGGTAAATCACTCTATGACTATTTTGAAGCAATGGCGCGAAAAGCGTATTTTGAATCGGATGGTGTGGTTAAAGATGAGGCCCTTGACGTTATTTGGTATATTTGGTGTGGTGCATTGTCTCCACTATTTGGTAAGGAAAAGATGGCAACCTTTGAGCGTTATTTTATCGACAATAAGGATGCACATAAGGAAAAGAAGAATCCGTATTACGACTATAGAAATAACGAAAACGCCTGCATAAAAATATTAAAGGAATTTGGATTGGACTCGAAATACTCTCATATCATCAATGGTCATGTTCCTGTCAAAACGGTAAAGGGTGAAATGCCTATCAAGGCTGCTGGTAAGATGATTGCAATAGATGGTGGCTTCGCGAAAGCATATCAGCGGGAGACTGGTATAGCTGGATATACCTTGATATTCAACTCCAGAGGGATGGCTCTTGTAGCACATCAACCATTTAAGTCCAAGGAAATGGCGATTGTAGATAATCATGAAGTATTACCAACACCTGTATTTATAGAGAAGGATCATCCTCGTATGTATGTTGGTGATACTGATGAAGGTAAAGAAATGAAGGAAAGCATCGTTGCCCTTAAGGAGCTTTTAAAGGCGTATAGAAGTGGCGCAATTTCACAAATATAAACATTCGTTAAACTCTATGCTATAATATATGGTATAGAGTTTTTTTAGTCGCGTAAGTGTTCCATTGTCTCGCTGATAGAAAAACTTATTAGGAGGAACCAATGAGTACAGTTGAACATATACTCGTTTTTACATTAATAGCGGTGGTTGTGACCTTATACCTTCACCACAAGCGGAGTGAAATAAAATATAACGAAATTGTCCTGTTGCGGGATATGGCCATTGACATATCCAATCACATGATGGACATGGAAACAGCGGATGAAGGCTTCCAATATATACTTGAAAAATGTATTGAGTTAATTCCAGATGCTTCTTTAGGAAGTATTTTGATGCTTGATGAAGATGGAATCCTCACAGCCCATGCACACTTGGGTTTTAGTGAGGATGAAATAAAGGATTTCAAAATACCATTTAAAGAGTCATTTATACATCATACAACGGGTGGAGAGCTTAATGAGGTAATTATTATCAATAACTTGATGGCCATGTTGAGACCCGGGGACACAGTAGAGACAACAGACAAAGGGAAGTACATTCAATCCCAGTTAACCGCGCCACTGATGGACGGTGATAAGCTTATCGGCGTTGTTTGTATTGACTCGTTAAAGAATAATGTCTTTTCAGAAAACGACAGGGTGCTCCTTGACTATATGATGAATCATATCAACGGCATAACCAAACAACAGTATTTGCGAGAACGCGTTATTTATCATTCACGACATGATTATTTAACGAAATTATATAATAGAAGTTATTTTGATCGAATGATTGAACAACGACTGACAGTGCTTAATCGGACAATGGTTTTATGTGAAATGGACCTGGATGGGTTGAAGGTCGTTAATGATGTTCACGGTCACCTAGCAGGCGACCAACTGATCAAAGTTTTCAGCAGAGAATTACGAGGTGTTCTTAGGCCGGAAGAGTTTGCCGGACGATATGGCGGCGATGAATTTATGGTCTGTTTTGTTGAAGAGTCCATAGATAGTGTTGCTGAACGGTTGAAGGTTTTAGAGAGAATTCTTGAGGAAAATGCCTTTGAGTATGACGGTAAAATGCTTTATCCACGATTTAGTTATGGATTTGTTATGTTCCCTGAGGAAGGTGTATTGCTGGATGTGCTGATATCAAAGTCAGATAGTAGGATGTATGAGCAGAAGAAAAGTAAAAAAAAATAAGACTGCATAAAACAAGCCAGATCATAGGATCTGGCTTTTGTGTTGTTTACTGATATTGCAACTGATATAAATCGTGATACAATCCACCTTGTTCAATCAGCGCATCGTGTGAACCGATTTCTTTGATTTCCCCTTTGTGCATAACAATGATTTTGTCGGCATTTTTGATTGTAGATAGACGATGGGCGACGATAATTGTTGTTCTATCCTTTACAAGTTTTTCTATGGCATTTTGAATAAGTAGTTCGGTTTCTGTATCTATATTGGATGTGGCTTCATCTAGGATAAGGATTTCAGGATCGAATGCTAGCGCCCGTGCAAATGACAACAGTTGCCGTTGTCCTGCTGACAAGGTACTGCCCCGCTCCTTGACTTCTTGATCGTAGCCGTCTGGTAATTTTTTTATAAAGCTGTGGGCATTGACAAAGGTTGAGATGTCCTTGACTTTATTTATTGGCATGTCAGTATTCAAGGTGATGTTTCCTTTTATATCACCTGCAAAGAGAAATACGTCCTGAAGGACAATGCCGATTTTCTTTCTTAAATCCTTTTTGTCCAGCTCTTTGATATTGATGCCGTCCACTTTGATATTTCCCTTTTGAATATCGTAAAAACGGTTTAGAAGACTGATAATTGTTGTTTTACCTGAGCCGGTAGCACCGACAAGTGCTATTGTTTCGCCCTTGTTTACATTGAAATCAATGCCTTTTAAAACATAGTTATCGTCATTTGTATATGAGAACCAAACATTCTCAAAAGCAAGCTCTCCCTGGAAATCATATGAAAAAGCTTGTGGTTCCTCAGCAGTTTTTATTTCTGTGTCTGTTTCCAGTAGCAAGAAAATTCTTTCGCTGGATGCCATTGCCGACTGAAAAATGTTGAATTTTTCAGCCAAGTCAAAGATGGGTCTGAAAAACTGATTGATGTATTGTGTGAATGCAACGATAATTCCAAGCTCAATAGCATTTTGTATAGACTGACCGCCTCCATACCAGATAATCAAAGACAGCGAAATGGTATAGATTAAGTTCATACTCGGTCTAAAAATAGCGAACAGACGTGTTTCATCAATACTCGCTTCCAAATGGTCGCCGTTAATGACTTCAAACTCATCATAGGTGAGTTTTTCTCTATTGAATAATTGAATGATTTTCATACCGTTGATATTTTCAGCAAGTGTGGCGTTGATTCTAGCCAGTGTAACTTTGACTTGCCGTTGAACAGCTCTTGCCTTGATTCTAAATATATAGGCAGCCCCTAATACGATTGGTACTGTCGATAGGGCAATCAGCGCTAGCTTGGGGCTCATGCTGATCATAACAACTATTGTACCTACAATAAGGAATAGATCCTTGAGAGCAGTTACAAGAACATCTGTGAACATTTGCGCAATATTGTTGATATCATTGGTTACTCTTGTAACTAATCGCCCAACAGGATTATCATCAAAAAAACTGAGGGACTGGGACTGGATATGTTCAAATAAATCAGAACGAAGCTGATAAATGATCTTTTGACTGCCGTAATTTAAGGCAACCATATTGATAAAACCTAGCGCAAAATTCACTATCAATAAACCTGCCATAAGCAGAGCTATCTTGATGAGGCCGTTTTCGCTGGAAGCTGTTATATTAGCTCCTATAATGTAATCATCGATTGCGATCTTTGTAAAATAGGGTATGGACAAATCGATTGCAGTCATACCAACGATGAGTACGATACATAATAAAAATAGTGGTAACCGGGGTTTAAGGTAGACAAACAACTTCTTTACGATAATCCAGTCAAATGATTTTTTGATTTCTTCTTCTTGTGTGATTTTTTTTGACACTTGTCTCACCTACCTTTCGCTCAACTTTTCTTCAAGTAATTGTTTTTCGTATAAGTCTGCATAAAGCCCTTGTTGTGTCACAAGTTCGTCGTGTGTGCCTGCTTCCGAGATCCGAGCATCCTCCAAAACAATGATGTGATCAGCGTGTTTCAATGTCGCTATTCTATGGGCGATGATAACAGTTGTTTGATGCTTGTAGGTCGTCTTTAAATGCTCGAGTACGTGTTCTTCTGTTTTTGTATCGACAGCTGACAACGAGTCATCCAAAACAAGGATGCCTGGTTGTTTTGTCAATGCTCTTGCAATAGAAGTTCTTTGTTTTTGACCACCGGACATCGTAACGCCACGTTCGCCGATTTCGGTGTCATAGCCATCCTTAAAATTTAAGATTTCACTATGGACTGATGCAATTTTCGCTGTTTCTTGAATACGTTCGAGTGGTACATCCTTCTCGGAAAAACCGATGTTCTCTTTTACAGATTTTGAAAATAAAAAATTATCTTGAGGCACATATCCGATGACATCCCGCACTTGTGCGATGGACATTGCGTTCACGTCTTGTCCGCCAATGAATACGGTGTCGTCTGGCACATTATAGAGTCTAAGCATTAGGTTTGCAATGGTTGTCTTACCGCTACCAGTTTTGCCGACAATACCCAGTGTTTGTCCTGCTTCAATAGAAAAGCTGACATTCTTCAAAATATCCAATTCAGTTCCTGGGTAACTGAAGGTTAGGTTCTTAAAAGCGATTGACGAGGTGAGGACACTTGCTTCTGCATTTGAAATTTGACTTTCCTTATCAGTGATATCTGCTGGTGTGTTTAAAATATCGTTCACACGATTCAGAGAAACCAAGCCTCTTTGCAGTAAGTTGTAAACGAATCCAAATGCCATCATTGGCCATGTCAGCATACCGATATAAGATAGGAAAGCGACTAGGTCGCCGATGCTTAACTCGCCACTTATAACCATTTGCCCACCGTAGTAGATTGCAATAATGACACTGAACATAGAAACTAAGGCCACTAATCGAAAGGCAATGCCTTGCAGAGTGATAAGGGACATGTTTTTGTCAAAATTCTCCTGATTTACGACATTGAATTCCTTGAGCTCCTTTTCTTCTTGAACAAAGGATTTAATGATACGGATACCCGAAAATGACTCCTGGGCTTTTTCAGTTAGGTTTGAAAAGGCTTCTTGAACGTGTTTGAATCGCAACCTGATAGTTTTTGAAATAAAGAAAACCATAATCGAAATCAATGGTAGTGGGATTAGTGCCACTAGCGTTAATTTTGGACTGATCTTGATGCTCATTAAGGCGATGGTCATCGTTGCCATAAATAGAGAATCAACAATCATAATGGTTCCTTGACCAAATGCCATACGAATCGTGGAAATGTCATTGGTAGCATGAGCCATTAAGTCACCAGTTGTATGATTGTGAAAATATTGTTGCGACATTTTCTCTAAGTGACCAAAAACTTTGTTTCTCAGATCATATGCCATTCTTTTGCTGGTGGCAATGATGGTCATCCGCCAACCAAATCGTCCAACAGCAACGGTTGTTGCGATGGCCATTAAATAGACGATGTATTGAATTATTTTGTCCGATGTCAAGGTGCCGTTGTTTAAATTGTCTGTAAACTGGCCTATGATTAGTGGGGTAATTAGTTGTAAGCCATCGACGACAATGAGCAGTAGCACACCGAATAAGTAACGACCGATATTGTCTTTAACAAAAGGTCGTACGTGTTTGTAGGAATCCTTATTCTCTATCATGACAGCAATTCTCCTTTTTAAGTCTTTCTACAGCATTACATAAGTTTTTTTCCATGGTCAGTAGGGTGTTATGAAAACACGTCATTTCTTCTTCGGAAAGGCCTTTGCAAAGGATTTCGTAAAAACTATCAGTGATTTCTCTTAGCTTAGGCAATATCGCTTTTCCACTGTCAGTTAAGTAAAGTTCATGTTGCCTTTTGTCGTGACAACAACATTTACTTGTAACAAAACCGCCTTCTTCAAGCTTCTTTACGGCTTTTGTTGTTGTACCTTTGTCAATATGTAGTATGTGACTAAGCTCTTTTTGACTAAGACCTTCATTTTCGCTTATTCGTAGCAAGAACATGTACTGACCAGTACCGAAACCACAATCCTCGAATTGATTCTTTACCAGTATATGTTTGTATCTATGAATGAGTGAAAAGTGTTTTCCAAGTGATTTTTTATTGAGCATAATGGGACTCCTTCTAATAATTAGTTGCCAATGCAACTATATTATACAAGTTATTAGTTGCCTTGGCAACTAATGTTGGGAAACGAATTTAGAGCAATAAAAAAAGGAATAGAAAATAAACTATTCCTTGCTGTTTAAGTGATGTTTTCTTAATAACCTAGAGGCTTTTGTTTGACTAATGTTTAGGTGGGATGCGACTTTGTAGCTACTTTTATGAAAACGAAGGCTTTCCTCAAGCAAACTACGTTCGTATTGTTCCATCAAGTGGTTGAAATCTATGGCATCGGCCGATGATGGCAATTCATCTGATTCTATTACCATTTTTGTCGGAAGATCAATAAGGGAAATTTCCTCATTGCTGGCCATTACGACAAGATGTTGAATAAGGTTTTCTAGCTCTCTAATATTCCCGGGCCAAGTATAGTTGGCAAAATAGTTAAGGACTTGTGGCGATAGAAAGTGTTGTCTTTTATACTGATCGGAATACTTGTTTAGGAAGTGAGCGGTCAGTATGGTGATATCCTCTTTTCTTTGACGAAGTGCAGGCATAGTTAATGAAACAACATTCAGGCGGTAGAACAAATCTTCTCTGAAGGACTGCTCCTTAATACGCTTTTCCAGAGGTTGGTTAGTCGCGGCAATTATTCGGATATCTATATTTTTTTCTTTTATGCCGCCAACTGGGGTAAACTTTTTTTCCTGGATAACGTGTAGCAGTTTACCTTGTAGCTGTAATGGAATTTCACCAACCTCGTCAAGGAATAGAGTACCTCCATTGGCTAATTCAATAAGGCCGGTTTTTCCTTTGGATTTGGCGCCAGTGAAAGCACCGCTGGTGTATCCGAAGAATTCAGATTCGAATAAACTATCAGGAATGCTCGAACAGTTGATGCTAATGAAGGGTCTGCTACTTCGTTTACTTTCCTTATGGATGGCATTGGCAATATAAGTTTTCCCGGTTCCAGATTCGCCTTGGATGAGGACCGTTACGTCTGTTGGTGCTACTTTCTTGATCATTGCTTCTACTTGAGTCATGGCTGGACTGGAAAAGTCCTGTAATAGTGCGCCTTTTTGAAGCGGTTTTTTTTGTAATTCATGTGCCATTCTTGCAAGCTCCAATTTTTGTTCAGTCAATTCTCCTTTAAGCATCTCAAGTTCCGTTATGTCGCGGCAATTTTCGATGATGAATTCGATGTCTCCGTTTTCATCAAAATAGGGTGTTGCAGTTACCATCAGAAATTTTCCAATGGCAGTTTGCTGCAATGACGTCACTACTTTTTTCATTGCTATAACATCTGGGACCGGTGTGTTATTTGAGTAGCCTTGCTCAACAAGGTAACTGGTCTGTTTTCCGATCATATCCTCTCGTTTGATACCATAATTGATTTCAAAGCGCTTGTTGCAGTATAGTGCAATGCCCGTACCATCGCAAACATATATTTCGTCATGGGAATGTTCCAAAACTTTTTTAAAAAAATCAGCATTTAATTCCATATTAGCCTCCTTGTATTGAGAATGAGTCAAAAGCGACTTAAAACTATATAATTAACTTAATAAAACCATTTTGTAAGTTAATTATAACTTATTACAAAGGGGATTATAAGTTGTTATTGACTTAAATCATTTAAGTATTGGATATTCATCACCAGAAAAAATGCTTAAAAAGGGATTTAGAGAAGGATATTCGGGCATAATTACCTATATATTGGCATGGATATTGCTTTATTATGATTTATCAAATTCAGTGAGGTGCGATATGGTTATACATGAGAATTTACATAAAGGAAAATCCAGTGTCCCAGCTCTTTTAATTGCTGTTGCGGCAATGATGTGGGGCACGATTGGTATATTTGGTAGTATTTTGATTCAGCAAGGATTGTCTCCGACTATTACAGGATGCCTGAAATTATTGACGAGTAGTATCTTGATGTTGCTCTATTTTTTAAACGGACATATGGAATATTTAAAAATTCGATGGCGACACATAGGATGGCTACTGTCTATGGCTTTTCTGACACAGACAGTTTTCAATTTCAGTTATTATACAGTTGTTGCTGAAATGGGCGTCACACAAGCAGGCATACTGCTTTATTTGATGCCCGTATTTCTTACTGTATGGTCAGTGGTGATTTTTGGTGAGCGTATCAATCTCTATAAAATAATTGGTATTCTAATTTGTTTGTCAGGGTCATTTCTTGCCTTAACAGGTGGTGTTCTTGACGTTTCAACATTTTCATTCAAAGGTGTTCTTTTGGGATTAGTGACTGCAATTTCATTCTCTTTTGTTAGCGTTTTTTCCAAGATATTATTGCGGGAGTTAAAGCCCTTGACAGTTATTTTTTATGCGTTTTTATTTGGTGGTCTGATGATGCTTCCCTTTATTGATCTTATTTCATCAATGCCCCAGATTATGACACCTGTGTCGATAGGGAGTATACTTGGAATTGCATGTATTGGATCTGTATTGCCGTATTTTGTCTATTTTAAAGGCATAGACATGGGGGTGGATTTGTCTAAAGCTGGTGTTATTTGTGTGATGGAGTTAGTAACATCTATAATCCTTGCGACAATTGTCTTGGGGGAGCAACTAACAGCAATTAAAACATTAGGCATATTTGCGATTATTAGTGCAATAATTATAATTCAGCAGGGAAGTGTTGACAAGTAAATTCGAATCACGATATGCTGAACTGGGATGTGGAGTTCATTTTTGATATCAGGGCTATTGATATTGCTGCTAACAATTGTTATTATTAAGTTCTATAAATCTGGGTATGATAAAAATGATAATGGTTATCAGTGGGAGGTTCCTATGAAGAAATATACAAAACTAATAATGTTGATTGTTGGTGTTGCTATTATGTATGGCGTCATAAAACAGTTTCAATTAGATCAATTGATAACTTTTGAAAACTTACATGAAAACAAGATGAGACTCCATGATTATGTCTCTGCGCATTATTTTCAATCTGTACTAATGTATATAGGCATTTATATACTAGTCATAGCATTGAATTTACCAGGTGCCGGAGTGATGACGTTTTCAGGTGGTGTGCTCTTCGGTATATTACCTGCAATGTTATTCGTCAATATTTCTGCTACCATTGGTGGTGGAATTGCCTTTATAGTAGCTAGGAAATTTTTCGGCATCTTCATACAAAATAAATTCGGTGAACGGTTACAGAAATTCAACGATGATATTGATCGACATGGGAAAAATTATTTGTTGACCATGCGATTAATTCCTATATTTCCATTTTTCTTTGTGAACATCGCAGCGGGATTAACGAAGATTTCGTTTATGACATTTGTTTGGACAACTTCCCTCGGGACAATTCCTGGAACATTCGCCTATGTATTTGCAGGCCATAATATCAGTAATATCGCCGGCGGGGAAGAGATACTCTCTCCACCAGTCATAGCTGCTTTAGTTATATTTGGTTTAATGTCCATTGGACCAACGATTATCAATAAGAAAAGAGAAGCAAAACGTTTGAAGGAGGAAATGAGTGAATAAGAAAGTTGAAGTATATACATGGACCTTTTGTCCATTTTGTGTGAAAGTAAAACGGTTATTGGAGAGTCGAGGTGTTGATTACACAGAACACAATATCCAGGGCAACAAGGATGCAATGATAGTACTAAAAGCGAGAACTGGTTTTGGTACTGTTCCTCAGGTATTCGTGGATGATAAGTTCTATGGTGGATGTGATGATGTACATGCTCTTTATAACAATGGAACGTTTGATGAGGTCTTTAAGTAAAATTAGATATTAGAAACGATGAAATCCCTTGATAGATAATCAAGGGATTTTTTATGTACGTTCTTATATATTATTCTAAAGATTTTTCAATGGCATCTAAAAATACGTCAAAAGGTTGATTTCCGACCACTTCTTCAGAATCGTTAATAATAATTTTTGGTACTGACATAACTTGTTTTGAACGTGCCAATTTCATAAATGTTTGAGACTCTATCATTTCTGCTGAAATGAATTCATTTGAGAGTGCAAGCTTATGCGCTTTTTGTACAGCACCCGGACAATGGGGTCAACCAAGGGTTACAAAGACTTGTATATGTACTGGTTTTTTAATGGCATCTACGCGTTTCAATGTACTTTGAGGTAAAATTTCACCTACGCCTGATACTTCAAGGACACTAGAGATAAATGAGTTGACTTCGTGACCAGCAGGTATGCCGTTGAATTTTACTCCTTTGTATCCATCTTGTTTACTTTCAAGAATAATTGCAGGTGTTCTGACAATATCGTATTTGTCTACTGCTTTAGGGTGTTCGTTGATATCATAATGGATAAAATTAATCTTATCTCCAGTTTTATTGAGTTCTTCCATAAAACTTCTTGTTTGTTCGCAGGTTTCACAATCTTCTTGTGTTGTAAATAGAACGACGTTTACTTCATCTTTCATGGTATGAAAGACTTCCTTGAGTTCTTTTTCAAGGGACTTGTTCAGTAATTTCATATAAACCTCCTCAATTCAATTGTTGGACTATTTTGAAAATACCCTTTTGTATGGTAAAATAACAATAAGATCAAAAAATGTTATGTTAACTAATCCTGGGGTATAGATATAATGTAAGAGAATGTTTGAGAGGTGATAGGATGAAAATTGATAATGTGGTAAAATCTATTGTTAATCCTCAACCGACAGGTAGAAAGCCTGCGGAACTGAGTATTAGTGAATCCCTAAAAACTCAAGAAAATGCATTAGCACAAGGATCGGAAAATTTACAAGATGCGATAAGTTTAGGACAAACGGCTGAGGGCGCGTTAGAGTCTGTCGAAAGTAATTTGCAAGAGATCCGATCTTTAGCAGTACAAGCCCAAAATGATACGTATAGTGACAGCGACAAAGCTGTTATCCAAGATCAAATTGGACAATTGTTGACAGGTATTGAAGAAAGCCTGAAGAATACTGAATTTAATACAATTAAGTTATTTGATGGCGGTTTTGAAGGTAACATTCAGGGCGGTAATCAAGGACGGGTAATGACAATTGACAATACTTCACTAGAGACATTAGGACTTGATAATTTTGATATTACCCAAGGGAGCACGCTTGAAGAGTTGGACGGTGCCATAGAAACTGTGAGTGGGACTAGAGGTGATATTGGCTCGCAGATGAGAGGCTTTGAATCAGCAATAAACTCCAATGATATTGCTAGAGAAAATACATTGTCAGCAAGATCAAGATTTGATGAGGATTTTGCGAAGCAGGTATCTGAATTAAAACGTCTTCAAATTACTCAGCAGTACAAGTTCCAATTACAGAAGAAAGAAGAAGAAGCTGACAGAAGCAAATTAAATCTTCTGACATAATGACAAAATAAGCGGAACCGACCATCGAAGTCGGATTCCCTCTTAGCGCAAGTAAACCACTTCCGCAACAAATTAAAACCCAATTCCAATAGGAACTGGGTTTCTTTGTATGCCGGCGCATTCCACTGGAAGCGCTTAGAAGTTTGGTGTCCTCGATGGACACCAAAACTTATATGCTTAAAACATTGTTTTTAAATCGTGTAGATGAAATTCTACTGGCAGGTCATCGTTAATGACTTTACCGCGTTTGGGTGTTGACAGTAATTTTTGAGTAAGGGTGCAATTGACGTCTTTTGTAATGCCAATCGAGCGACCATTTACTTGAAATACGCCGTTTGAAAGTGCGATTTCGCCAACTAAGTTTGTTGATACTGATAGAGAACGATTCTCAATAACAGCACCGTTTTCTAATAATACGTATGAATTCATATGTTCCTCCTATTTTTGTCTCACTGGACAAGTTTAATATGATGCAACGCATCACGTTGCTTTTAATAGCTTAACATATTTCAATTTTTTTTCAATAACTATTGATTAGTTGGTGGTAAATTGTGTATAAAGATAATAGAGAGATAGGAGGGTATAGTATGAGCGAAAAATATAGATTGATTACACGAAGCGATTTTGATGGATTGGCTTCTGCTGTATTATTAAAAAAATTAGATATGATTGATGACATAAAATTCGTACATCCTAAAGATATGCAAGATGGACTAATCGATGTGACTGATAAGGATATTACGACGAATTTACCATATGTAGACGGCGTATACTTAGCGTTCGATCATCACCTTAGTGAAACGATACGAAATAAGGAAAGAAAAGAAAATCATATCATCGATCCTGATGCGCCATCGGCGGCGAGAGTTGTATACGATCATTTTGGAGGAGATAAAGTTTTTCCAAAAGAATGGGACGGTATGATGGAAGCAGTTGATAAGGCCGATTCTGCAGCGTTTTCAAGAGATGATGTATTGAATCCAAGTGGCTGGGAATTATTGAGTTTCCTAATGGATGCAAGAACCGGTCTTGGACGATTTAGAGAATTTAGAATTTCTAACTATAGTTTGATGATGGAATTGATTGATTACTGTACGACACATTCCATTGAGGAAATACTTGCACTTGAAGATGTTAAGGAAAGAGTGGATCTTTATTTCTATTATGAGGATAATTTTAAAAAGCAATTGACAGAAAAAGGACATCTTCAAGGTAATGTGCTGATTGTAGATTTAAGAGATGCACATACGATTTACCCGGGGAATAGATTCCTGAAGTATGCATTGTATGACCACTCCAATATTTCAGTTCAAGTGATCTGGGGATTTCAAAAACAAAACACTGTATTTACTGTTGGGAAATCAATCTTCAATAAATCATCATCGGTTAACATTGGTGAACTGATGCTTAAGTATGGTGGCGGCGGTCATAGAAATGCAGGGACATGCCAGGTACCAAATGATGATGCGGAACATATTCTTCAAGAGATTCTTGAAGCCTTGAAAGATAAATAGAATAATAAAAAGCCTTCACATGAGTGAAGGCTTTTTCTCTTTAAATCACATCTTATTAATCAGTTTATCCTCAATCAGCTGAAACGCTTTCTCAAGTTCCAATGCCTCGTCTTCGGATAATTTAGCAAATGTATTGTCAAAATCCTTTTCCACGACAGAAAACAATTCTGCCATCATCATTCGACCTTTATCAGAAAGCATGATGATGGATTTACGTTTGTCCTTAGGATCAGGCTTCTTTTTAATTAATTCAAGTTCAGTGAGTTTTTTTAATTCTCGGCTGGTATTTGGCAGGTTTAGATCCAATATTCCAGAGACTTCACTGACGCTTATTTCGTGATTTGCGTTTAAACAAAGGAGAATTTCATTTTGCTGAGGTGTTACAAGATCTGATTTTAAATCTTTCTTAATATTTTCTGTAAATCCATAAATCAGGTTCACGAAAGTAGTAAAGTTTTTGAATAATGTTGTCTTACTCATCTAATCACCTCCTCACACATAGTATAACATATTTCGTTATCATTAAATAATTATCATTTGACAACTATAATTATTTCTGATACCATTTGCTTATCAAATGATAATGAAGAGGTGATGGAATGAATACATTAATTATCTACACACATCCGAATAGGAAAAGTCTTAGCAGTAGTTTTCTTGATAGGACCGTTGAAGGGCTAATGGAAAATAAAAAGAGCAAGGAAGTCAAAGTTGTGGATTTATATGCTGATAACTTTAATCCTCTTTTAGTCTTTAATGAGGAGAAGCGACGACGTGATATGCACATTGATCCAGCCTTGCAAGAATATCGTGAGCAATTGCTGTGGGCAAATCAAATTGTTCTTATCTATCCAATATGGTGGGGACGTCCACCAGCGATGCTTATGGGGTACATCGACCAAATGTTTGCATCGAATTTTGCCTATAAGGACAAGGGTGGCATTATGCCTGAAGGATTATTGAAAGGACGAAGCGTTGTTTGTATATCGACAATGAAGGGACCAGCAAATTATCCTTTATTCTTTCTGAACAATGCACATAAGGCACTGATGAAACGTGGACTTTTCAATTTTGTTGGTATAAAGAAAGTTAAGTTCTTTGAGTTTGGTAACATGGAAAGTCCAAAAGGCAAGCAGGAAGAAAAATTGAATAAAGTCTATCACTACTTTAAGACTGTAGCAGTATAGAATATTGGACTTGTTGTAATCAAGTTCGTTAAGACAAACAAGAAAAGCCATGTATTGTACCGACCCCCAAAAGTTAGACCAAAAATTTAACATTTGGGAGGTCGGTTTTTTCATGGCAAAATATAGCTTTGAATTTAAGAAAAAGATTGTAAAAGAATACTTGGAAGGAAATACAGGCACACCTCACCTTTCAAAAAAATATGGGTTGGGATCAAAAACGCAGTTACGTCAGTGGGTTAACGCATATCGCGAATACGGTGATGAAGGCCTGATGCGTTCTAGAGAAAAGCAAAGCTACTCTTTTGACTTTAAAATACATGTGGTAGAATCATATTTATCAAGTGAGGTCTCTTATCAGGAGTTAGCCTTATTACAAGGAATAAATAATCCAACTCTTCTATGTAAATGGGTAAATGACTTTAGAATTGCTGGACCTGATGCTCTGAGGCCAAAGAAGAAAGGTCGGAAGAAGTCGTTGGATACAAATAATAATAATAAGAAGAAGCAAATGCAATCTATATCGGACACTGCAACTGTAGATACAAGTGCTGAACATGTGAAACAACTTGAAGATGAATTATTAAAATTACGAATAGAGAATGCTTATTTAAAAGAACTGAGGAGGTTGCGTCTAGAAGAGAAAACTCTTCTGAAAAAACAGCGAGAATCATCCACGCCCTCCGAAGAGAATTCAAATTAAAAGATATTCTCGCATTTACAGGTTTTCCAAAAGCCACGTACATGTATTGGCAAAAGAGATTCGACCGTGAAAACCCTGATCAAGAAATAGAAGATAAGATTCTAGAAATTCGAAAAAAGCACAAAGACTATGGTTACCGTAGGATCTATGGCGAGTTACGGACTCTTGGTATTGTCATAAATAAGAAGAAGGTTCAACGTATAGTACAAAAGCTCGGCATTCAAGTGACTTCATTCGTTAGAAAGAGTAGGAAGTATAGTTCTTACAAAGGTAAAGTTGGCGAGGTTGCACTAAATAGGTTAAACCGAAGATTTGAAACGAATATTACACATCAAAAGATTACTACCGATACCACTGAGTTTAAGTACTATGAATTAAATGATCAAGGCTCATTAGTGATTAAGAAACTCTATTTTGATCCTTTTATGGATCTTTCGAATCGTGAAATTATAAGTTATGGTATTTCACAGCGCCCTTCTGCCCAAAGTATAATGGATGCACTGAATAAAGCTATAGAAGTAACATCCGACTGTAAATACAGAAGAACCTTTCATTCTGACCAGGGCTGGGCATATCAAATGAAAAGTTACGTAAGAACTTTAAAAGAACATAAAATATTTCAAAGTATGTCTCGTAAAGGGAATTGCCATGATAATTCTGTTATGGAAAATTTCTTTGGTATATTGAAGCAAGAAATGTACTATGGCATTATTTACAAAAGTTTTGATGAGCTAAAAACTGCAATCGAAACGTATATTAAGTATTACAACGAACAAAGAATTAAAGAGAAATTATGCTGGATGAGTCCTCAAGAATATAGGATTAACATCTTAGCTGCATAAAAATAGCGTAACGATTTTTTAAAATCGTTACGCTAAAGTCTAACTTTTGGGTGTCACATCA
>PPCM01000445.1_pt1 | contig 39136 bp, 39 predicted proteins | sample 1555541 | NCBI WGS metagenome assembly PPCM01 (sample SAMN05284479, study PRJNA326546) | Marine sediment metagenome, whole genome shotgun sequencing project. | isolation source: marine sediment | place: Germany: Wadden Sea | collected 2012-09-05
TTGGAACCGTGAACATGTATGGCCTAACAGTCGTTTAGGTGTTGATCGTGTTGATAATAGCGACCGAAATATCGCAAGTGATTATCACAATTTACGAGCATGTAACTCTTCTATAAATAGTTCTAGAAGTAATTATATATTTACTAATGAAGCTTTAACTGGTGAATGGTTCCCAGGTAATGATGATAAAGGAGATGTAGCTCGCGTTTTATTCTATATGGTTACGATGTATCCAACATTAACATTAACGGATGCAGATACCAGTAGATATACCGATAGTTATACACCTGCTGGTGCACTAATGGGTGACTTAGAAGATGCACTTGCTTGGAATAATGAGGATTTAGTTGATACATTTGAAAACAATAGAAATAACGCAATTGAAACATTTCAAAATAACCGTAATCCATTTATTGATTATCCATATTTGGCTGATTTAATATGGGATTACGCACCAGCTGAATAGGAGGATACATAGATGAAAAAGTTTTTGACAATTATTGTAAGTTTAGTACTCGTTTTTACACTGAGTGCTTGTAAAGAAGATGATATTGTTTACGATATCGCAACTCCTAGTATTTCAGTTGAGGGAGATTTAGTAACCATTTTGATGCCGAGTAATGAAACAACGGATTATAGTGGAGTTACTTTTACGGTATTTATTGATGATGTAACAGGTGAAACGGTATCGTTTAAAGAAGAAGTTAGTTCTACTTGGACATATACATTACCTACATTAGAAGACAATAAATTATACGAAGTAAGAGTACAAGCTAAGAATGGTGAAAAAATCAGTACAAAGTCAAATGCAGTAAAAATCAATACATTTGATGAACTGGATAAGATATACGCAACATATAACACTCTTGAGTCTTCTCCTGTAACGATTCTAGGTGTTGATAGTAACATTCTTTATATCACTTACGGAAAGCTTAACAACAGCAAATTAAACGGTAATGATTACGAGGTAGAAAATGGAGTATTGAGTTTAACGCATAGTAATTTAAGTAACACCTCTACTCTTACATTCTATATCTTTACTGCAGATGGTTATTATCCATGTGAAGTGAATAAAGTAGACTTAGAAGTTCCTTCTATTTATAGTGAAAGTACTGTAACATTTGCGAGTATGGATCTATACTTCCAATTCAACTTTGCGGGTGGAGAATTCGTAGAGATCAGTGGTAGTGATATTTCGAGTAGTGATTACGAGTTAATTGGAAACACTTTGGTAGTTGAGAAGGAATTTATTCAGGATCTATTTGATTCAAATAGTGAGAGAGATACCGTAATCTTAAGTTACCAATTGAAAACAGATGATGATATTATCATTGGTTATCTATTCATACAAAAATAATAAACGAAAAAAACCTTTCAAAAAGGTTTTTTTTATGTGTTATAATACGTTTGGTGATAAAATGAGAATATTAGTAGATGCGGATGCTTGTCCAGTAAAAGAAATAATAGTTAGGTTAGCGAAAAAACACAAACTAGAAACATTAATGTTTTTTGATAATTCACATGTTTATAACGATGGATACAGTGAAGTATTTATTCTAGACCGGGGTGCGGACTCTGTTGATTATTTCTTGATTAACCGTTTAAACAAGGGAGATATCGTTGTTACTCAAGATTATGGTGTAGCAACAATGGCTTTAAGTAAAAATTGTTTTCCGATTAATCAAAATGGGATGGTATATAACAACGATAATATTATGTCTCTTTTAACCCAAAGAGCGACCAACCAAAAGCTTCGAAAACATAAAAAAATGAAAGGTCCGAAGAAAAGGACCGTAAAAGACAACGAAAAGTTCGAAGAAAGCCTAAATAAATTAATTAATTGCAATTTATAGTTGCAATTCTGTTTTGGTTTTGATACAATAATTATGCTTGTAAATTGGAGGTGACATAAATGGCAAATATCAAAGGACAAATGAAAAGAAATATTACTAATGAAAAAAGACGTTTAAGAAATGCATCTTTTAAATCTAGTTTAAAATCAGCTTTAAAAAATGTAGAAACAAGCGTTGAAGAAGGTAACAAAGAAGAAGCACACGCTTCATTATCAGTTGCATTCAAAAAGTTAGATAAATCTTTAACTAAAGGAATTAATCATAAAAACTATGTCGCTAGACAAAAGTCAAGATTAGCTAAATTAGTTGACAGTTTATAATCTGTAATTTAAAACGGTGATTTCTCACCGTTTTTTTTATTATCAATTTTTGATTTGTTTTGATAAGTAACAATCATCAAAATAAATCAATAATTCTTCTGCTTGTTTTAAGTACTTATTATCCAACGTATGTAGGTATCTCGTATAATAGGCTTTTGTTAATTCATAATAGAAATTATTTGATGTAGCTTCTGTAATAAATTCCTTAAACTGTTCCTCTATGTTTTGGTTGTTTATTAGCGAGATCTCTAGCTGTTTTCTAAGTGCCTTAACATATTCAATTTTACTATTTGACTTTTTAGCATAATCAAGTGATTTTAGAATCGCTGATTCTGCTTTTTTTATGTCTTTCGTCTCGATAAAATAATCACTTAATACAAAATAGCTGATTGCCACATATTCAAACTCTTTAGCCTCAAGAAGTTCTTTAATGTGTTTGTTCATAATCGTTTCTTCATCAATCAGTTGTTTGGTAATAATCCTTGTTTTCGTCAATCCGATATTGTTTATTGCCTCTTCAATAGGCAATTTCATCATTTTAGCCATTTCGAGTCCTTCATTGTATGAATCCTTTGCCAAATCAAACGCCCCTAATTCATAATAGACATCTCCAAGATTCGTCAAAGTAATGCATTTTTGATAAATCAAAGAGTTTGATCGTTTTAAAGACTCTTCAAATGTTTTTAAAGCGTTATTAAACTCGCCTTTCTTTAGGTAGGAAACACCTAAATTAATCGCAGCTGTTACATATGAGTTATTGTTGGAAATCTCTTTGGCAATCTTCATCGCATTGATGAGTAATGTATTCGATTTTTCTTCTTCTCCAAAATTATTGTAAAGGATCCCCAAGTTTATCATTATTTTCGCTGTCAACGACTTGTTCTTCGCTTTGTTCGAGTAAACAATTGCGGACTCTAGTGATTCGATCCCCTTTTGGATATTACCTTCGATGAAATTACGAATTCCTGCTTGCGCTAATGCTTCACTCAAGTTCTCATAATCCTTCGTTTTCTCTAAAATCATTCTCGACTGGTCAACAAGTTCAATTACACCTGGTTTTCCTATCATATTATAAATTGTAGATTGTATTTTTAGCAACCTACCATAGTTCTCACTACTCTTACTTAGAGTCGTTGCTAGTTCCTCAACTAGTGGTAGTGCTTTTTCTATGTTTGAAGTACCTTTATAAGACTCTAAAAGTGCAATTTTAAGTGTATCTTCTTCTTGTTTTGTTTGATGTAAATCAAGCCCTAAAGTGATGTAGTTTATTGCTTCAACAAAATCACCTTTATAAATCATTAGGTTGGCTAGTTCAATGTAAGATTCAACAACCTGAGGTTCGATTGCAGTTCTTTCTAAATCGGACTCAATACTAATATATTTTAAGTAATTCTTTACCGACTTTACAACATTGAATTCTTCTTTAAGTATCGACGCACTTTTTAAGTAGTAATGTTTCGCCTGTTTCAATAAACCTGCTTCCAGATAATGATAGGCGATCATATTCAAGTCTTCGTTTCGTTCATTTAACTTACTCGCTAATAATACATGATTCGCTTTGTAAGCTTTTTTCGTAAGTCTATTTTTGATTGATTCTCTAAAAGATTGATTGGTAAATACATATGTTTTGTAGGTATATGAATCAAGTCGATAATATCCTGCAACTGATATAATATTTTTTTGTTCTAATGTTTCTTCAACAGTTTTAGTGTATTCCAGGTTTAATAATTCATAGACGAATCTAAAATCAATCTCACTTTGGATTAAAACAGCAAGTAAGAGAATGTTTTGTGTCGTTTTATCAAACGATTCAAATCGCTGAATATATAAACTATTGATCGTATTAGGTAGATCCTTTAGTACGTTTTCATCAAGTTCTAAAGATCCATTTTTATATGTTTTCTTAAGGATACTTATTTGTTCACAAATTTCATTCAAATACAACGGGTTACCATCAATTATCTCAACTAGTTTGGATTTCGTGTTTGCTTCGATTGGTGTTTTGAAATAGTTATCCATATATGCTGTAATCTTATTTGCTGGTAGTGGTTTCATTTGAATTGAGACTGTAGTATCATTTTCCTTAAGTTTTGATCTTGATAAAACAATAATATGAGACTGCTTTGTTTCTTCCTGGAATAAATCTGTTGTCTCACTATCTAGATAATCACCATTATCAATCACAATTAGTTTTTCCTGTATAGAAAGTAATTCGATAAATAGACTTGCTTGTTTTTTGGTCTCTTTTATTAAATCACTATAATTCATTGAGTGGAAGATTGTGTCATATTCTTCTGTTCGGTCTTCTTTCAAGATTAAAGATAAAAATTGGTGTGTTCTTGTAATTTCATCTTCTGTATATTCGTTCATAATGAAATGCAAGTAATTGTTCAGTAGTTTTCGTTTATTTTCACCTATACTACTGTTTAATAGTTGATTTATTATTTTAACAAATGCACTGTATGGTGTGTTTTTATCCCATTCATTTAAAACTACTTTTATTTGGTGAGTATTATCAGAATGATCAAGAACATGGTCAATTGTTGTTGTTTTTCCAATTCCTGGTTCTCCATAAATGTTTAATATATGATTCTTTTTCTCACTTGAAATGTAGTTTTTTATCGTATAATCGATATCTCTATCGATGTAAAATTCATTACTGTTTTGCGTGTTTAAAAGCGTAATCACTTTATATGTTTCCACTCGTTCTTTTTTATTTTTTACTTTGAGTAATTGTTTGTCTGAAAGAAGAGCAATGTTTGTCGTATGTTTTACAAGTTCATTTGAAACCAACACTTCTCCTCGTAAAGCTGTAGTTTGCAGTCTTGAAGCGATATTTACTGTGTCACCAATAACGGTGTATTCTTTATCGCTATGAGAGCCAATTTCACCCATAACTACTGGTCCAAAGTTTGCTCCTACTGATATCCCGAGTGGAGTTTTTAAGTTTGGACGATTGATTGATAAGTAGTCATTCAATGCATCACGTATCTTCGTTGCTGCTTTAAGAGTGTTTGTACATAATTCTTTCGTTGATCCAGATTTAAAAGTGGCCATTACGCAGTCCCCAATATATTTATCGATAGAACCGTTGTTCTGATAAATTGGTTTTGTAATTGCTTGGAAGCATTCGTTTATTATGTTTTTTGTTTCTTCAGAATCATAGTTTTCAGCCAAAGAAGTAAAACCAGATATATCAGCAAATAATACTCCGATATTTAATATCTCATCTTTACGAACTTCTTCTTTTTGTGTTAATTTTGTACCACAGTTATTACAAAATTTCGCTGTCGTTGGAACGACTGTTTGGCAACTTTTACATACATTTGTAACGTCCACACCACAGATAGGGCAGTTCTTTATTGACTTATCGAGTTTATCATATTGACAGTTATAACACTTCATAAAGCACCTCCGAAAATTGATTTGCACAAACAATATTGCTATGCTATAATTATAGTACATTGATATGAAAATACAAATTTTTTCTTTACAACATCGATAATAGCAAACTATCTGAAAGGGTAGGACGCAAAGCTATGGGTCTAAGAGTATTCATGAATACTTATGATTGCCAGGTTGCCGAAACTATAGAGACAAACCTATAATTTTGGTGAAATTTAGGTTTTTTTATTTTCTCGAAAAGGAGTGATAGTATGAAAAAAACAAGAAAATTCTTAAAACTTTTCATCTTTGTTTTACTTTGTTTGTTAATAATCAACACAGCAAGTTCAAATACTATCGATGCAAAAAGAAGTAAAGAAAGCAGTTATATATATATCAATGAAGAGATCACTTTAACGAATAAAACTAGCCATTTTTATGTTGGTTTTGTAAGAGTTGATTTCAAAAAAGATTGTCTACCTGAGGATCAATATCCTGTAACATTTGAAGTGAAGTTATACGCGGAAGATGGAGAGGTTTATATTGAGTTTGATCCAGATGTGGATGATTTCTTTAAAGATGTACAGATTCATGTTTACCACTTTGAGGGATATATTTATGATGTAGCGATTGATGAGTACATTTATGTTGAAATCCCAAATGAAGTGTTTAGAGTTCCACATTTCTCTCGATGGTGTTTTGCTTGGTAGAGAGCCCGAAAAAAATAGAAAGGAAAATTCCTTTCTATTTTTTTTGTCTTTTTTTATATTCTTGTTTGTTGATATACATTCGTTCATCTGCTAACTTAATGATTTCTTCTAATGATGTTTTGTTTTGGTAATCATATTCCGCAAATCCAAAACTAGCTGTTACTGTGTAATCTTTATCTAAGTTATCATTAAATCGATTAAAGGCATTATCGATTCTTATTTTCATTTTTGAGGCTGCCTCTAAGTCCGCATTGTTAATACAAAGTAAGAATTCATCTCCACCGTAACGGATCATGAAATCACCTTCACGTGCAACACCAGTGATAATGTCAACAACAGACTTAATCAAAAAGTCCCCTTCTTGATGCCCATATGTATCGTTAACGGTTTTTAAATTATTTACATCAATGAATGCGATTACGATTCGAATTCCGTTTAGAGCGGAAAATTCGAGGATTTTCTCGATATAAGATAACCCTTCTTTTCTAGTTAGCAATCCTGTTAATTCATCATAGGTAGCTAGGTCTTTGAATTCTTGTTGTTCTTTTAAGATATCGTCACCAATGAAGTTCATTGCTTGTTTCATACTGTTAAAGAAACGAATCAATGTTGTTCTTGTTAAACTGATGTTACGTTCAAGCATTCTATTCAACCTAATTCTATCAATTAAAATTGCACACTGTGAAGCGAGGCTAGATACCAGATCAATGTCTTCTTCTGTATAATTCATCAGTACTTTTTTTCCGGAATCGTAATTGATTGTTTTGTTTAAAATTTGAAACACTCCAACTGTTTTCCCGTTTTCATTTTTCATTGGAACTACAATCATATTCTTTGTTTCGTAATTTGCTTCTTGATCAAATGTTTTATCAATATGTGTTTCATCGCTTAAACTATTAATAACGACGGTTTCTCGTGATAGCGTAGCTCTACCTGATGCAGAATCATTATTTACTTTGATTGTTTTACCAACATAGTTAAAACTACTTGATTGATTAAATGAATGTTTAAAAACAAGGAGGTCTTCATTTTCTATTTCTTCACGAAAATATATACTTCCAGCGTCACTATCTGTTAGTAAGATACTTTCTTTTAAAATAGTATTTAATAACTTATCAATATCTTTTTCTTTGGAAATCATTATCCCGATTTGATTTAATCGTTTTATTTTTTGTTTGTAGTAATCAGTAGAAAAGTTGTTCATAAATATACCTTCTTTCCTTGTTTTTATGTATTTATATTATACCACGAAATTTGCGATAACTAGAAAGAATTAGTCTAGAGATTACTAAATACTGTGATTAAAAGATAAGTTTATTGTATAATAGGAATTAGTAAAGGGGACGATATTATGAGATTTTATTTATATGGAGTTATGGGTTCGATGCCTGGTGGAAACTCCGATCTTGGGAAGAATAGTACTTGTCTTGTCATTGAAGATGAAACCAGTTTAATCATAGATGCTGGAACTGGATTAGGTAATTATATAAAGAAAAGCGTTAATAAAACACATCATCTATTATTTACACATTATCACTTGGATCATGTAATCGGCTTACCGTTTGTTAGAAATTTATTTGATCAAACGGAAACATTTCACATGTACGGACCTTCTTTACTCGGTTTTAACAGTAAAGATTTGCTCGGTAAACTACTAACAAAACCGTTGTTACCAATTGAACAAAACAAAATTAAAGCCTGTATAAATCACCAAATATTAGAAGATCAAAAAACATATGTTATTAACGGTTTTACCGTTTCTACTCATTTTGTAAACCATCCTGGTGGATGTATGGTTTACACGGTAAATAAAGGAGATAAAAAGATTTCTATTCTTACCGATTTACCTAGTAAAATAGATGGATTCAAAGAATTAATTACATTCTGTAAGGACAGCGACTTAGTCTATGCAGATGGTACTTTTTTAGATAGTGAGCTCAATGGAAACGAAGATTATGGTCACGCTACTGTTGAAGAAGTTATCCGTTTGTTTGAAGCATCAAATTCAAAGAGATTAGTAATTGGACATCATAAAGTGGACCGAGAGAAACGTGAACTTACTACTTACACAAGCGAAACGATCCATATCGGAATTGAAAATAACGTCTACAATATATAGGAGAACTTATGAAACGATGTAACTGGCCAAATCTAGAAAAAAATGAAGTATATAAAGTGTACCACGATCATGAATGGGGAGTTCCTTCATATGATGATCGTTATCTGTTTGAGATGTTTGTCTTAGAATCATTTCATTGTGGATTATCGTGGTTAATCATTTTAAAGAAAAGACAAAATTTTATTGAAGCATTTGATCATTTCGATGCGCTTAAAGTAAAAGACTATGATGAACAGAAAGTAACTGAGTTACTCGGTAATTCAGGTATTGTAAGAAGCGAGGCGAAGATTAGAGCTACCATTAATAACGCCAAATGTTTCTTAGAGGTTCAAAAGGAATTTGGGACATTTTCTGACTATATTTGGTCATTTACAAATCATTCTATTGTTTATTCTGATGGCGAAAACATTCAAGCGAAAAATCAATTATCAGATACAGTTGCGAAAGATTTAAAGAAACGAGGTTTCAAGTTCATGGGCAGTGTTACTGCGATGTCTTACCTTGAGGCAATTGGGATAGTTAATCATCATCAAAAGGATTGTTTTCGATTTACAAAAAAATAAAACCACTTTTACAGTGGTTTTTTATGTTTTAGATTTTTCACATCTATTGGCTTAATATCCAACGCTTTTATGTCTTCTATTGTTTCTTCTAGTTTTTCTTTTTTATTTCGAAACAATTTTGTTCCATAGTAAAGGAAGTTCCAAATACTATAAATGATTAGTAAAAATACAAAGTATCTCATAATTTGTTCAAACGGGTTTAACCCTTTGTTTTTCACAAACAAGAATACAATTTCTCCACCCAAAGAGAATACACGAAACAAGTTAACAAAGATGATTGTCTTAAAGATTAAGTTCTCTTTGTTTTTCTTGATGTCCCTATGTGTTTCTGTATGTCGAATCACTAAAAATAGAATAATCGTTACAACATACATCACAAGTACTATGTTGTAGGCTATTGTATTTGTTCCATTGATCAAGTGGTATAGGGCAATCCCAAAATATACTGTAAATAATGCAAGAGATACTTTAAAACTTCGTAGTTCTTTTTTTCGTAAATTTGCATCTTTCATGAAATCACCTTTTCTTTATGTATGTTACAAATCTATCATGTATTATATATTTTATCAATTTTTAAAATAAAAGCAAGTAAAAGCGCTAATTATAAGCCTTTACTTGCTTTTTTAGAAGTTGTTTATTTGATTCAACTGAGTAATTAAATCCAGTTCGCTCATGAAATAATTATAGGCATTATTTAAAACGTCTATATTGATTTTCGAATGTTTCCTACAGTTGTATTTTCGGTACCAAACAGCTAGATTCAGACGGTTGTTGTAAACACCTAAGTACATTTTTTTGATGTTTGGATCTTGATTCAAGTTCGACGCAAATCGTAACAATTGATGATCAAGGTTACTCATAGATGAATCTGCTTCCTTATAGACTTTAAATTCTGTGAACTCGGGTAATCTAGAAAGTTTTACACCTTTTATTTTAGGGGACCCGTTTGATCGGATTTGAATGGTTGTATTCAAAGGTTTTTCGATACTAAAATAGATTCCGTTAAAATGAACTTGTCGATTATTACCACTTGAAGTAGTAAGTTCACAGTCATAAGTTTTATAGGTGTATTGTTCTAAGGTATACCCTTTAACGAACCTTCTAATATTCACATTGGCAAAAGATGTAAACAAGCCATCTTCTTTGTTAAAGGTCTTTTCTGTTTTGTTGTAGCTTTCATATTCAAGATATAATCCTTGGTCCAAATTGATTTTTTGGTACATCTCTTTATACAGATAATTAAAGAATGGTTTTTCGCTATTGTAATTATGAGATATCAGATACCCTATGAGTGTAGTTAAAAAAGCCAATCCACCATATACTGGCATAATCCAGGCTGTTGAACCATCAAAAAACTGATTGGGGAATATTAGATAAAGGATAAGACATATGATTATCGTTAGTCCTAAGAAAAAGAACCAAATTTTTTTCAGTTGCTTTCTTCTTCCTAATTGTTCCTTCTTAAATTGCTCGTTTAAGATTTCTACTTGACTACTGGAATACATTAAATCACTCCTATGACCCTAAAATGAATAACTCAAGGCCTACTTTTTTATCAATTCTACCGGTTTTGATTTTGTAATCTAATTGTTCAAGTTTAGAGAGTTGCTCTTCACAATGCTCAAGTTTCACACTTTTCGCATTTCTCATAATATAATATGCACGACCTGCAGACGCGTTGAAGTAACTCGCAATGTCTGCCTTATCGTTGCCTTCATTAATTAATAATTTTGTATGAAGTATTTCTCTATATTTGTTTACTAGGATACCGAGAATACGTAATGGGTCTTCGTTATGCATTACTAAATCATTGTATATTTCTAATGCTTTTGATCGATTGTTAGCTAAGATCATATTAGTAATATCATAAACATTATCCTCGACGTTCTTCGTTACTACTAATCGTACTGTATTGATGTCAACAGATCGGTCTTCTTCTGCGTAAAGGATAAGTTTTTGCGTTTCTGAGACGATTACTTCTGTGTTGTTTTCACATCGTTTAACGACTTCATTTAATGCTTCTGCATCAATTGATATTCCATTTTTACCAAGTTGGCGTTTTACCCACCCTCGAAGGTCTTGATCTTTAAGGGGAGTACATTCCTCAAACGTACTTTTTTGTTTTAATAGTTTTGTGATTGCTTTTCGTTCGTCTAACTTTGGATATGGTGCTTGGATCACTAAAATGGTTTCAAGTACTGGATTCTCCAAGTATCTTTGTAAGGCATTTAGATTGTGGTTCAATTCTTTCTTACCTTTTTTCTCGGAAGCCAAGAAATAAGCATTCTTTATTATAACCATCTTCACATCAGCCATAAACGGGATTGTTGCTGCATCATTGATTGCTTCTTCTAGTGTAGATTCTTCCAAATCATATGTTGTTATATTAAAATCATCAATTTCCGCTTTTGCGATTAATTGATTGGTTTTTGATTTTATAATGTATGTGTCTTTTCCGTAATACAAATATATGTTTTTTGACATAGTTAACACCTCATTATTTATTATAACACGATAAATAGGACATTTAGAAAGATTTTTAAACTTATGGGATGTGATATTTCGTCTTCTCTTTTGTGAAGATATAGATGTGTTCAATTGTTCCCAAATCCCTTGTTATTTCTACCGTTACTCCATAAATAAAATAGTTGTTTACTACTTCCTCGCTTGGGTGTTCTTTCCGATAATTTTCCGTTGCACTTATGATGGCTACTTGAGGGCTAACTTCATTGATAAAAGCAATGCTACTAGATGTGTTACTTCCATGGTGTGGAACTTTTAAATAGGTTGTTTGAATGCTATATCGATTTACAAACTCCGCTTCTCTTGATTCTTCGATATCACCTGTAAACAAATAGCTGTCATTGTTAATGAATAGGGACAAGATAATCGAGTTGTTATTTTCGTTGTTTGATTCATAGGACATTGGATAGATATAAAAGGATAAACTACCACAACTGATAAGGCTATCTTCGAAGTTGGTTACATTTTTATTTGTAATTATACTGTCTATATCCACACTGCTACTGATGGTCTCAAGTTCCCCGTAATGATCACTATGATTATGTGTGATAATAACGTAATCTAACTTTTTGATGTTTCTGCTTTCTATGTAACCTAAAACGGAGTGATATGGATCTTGTTCTCCTGTATCAATTAAAATGTTACAGTTGTTGAAGTTGTCGGTTATTAGAGTACTGTCTCCTTTTACATCCAAAAAGACAACTCTTTTTGATAGTTCAAAATAATTTGAATTGATTGCGATAACAAAGAAAACAATGAAGACAATCAAATCTCTTTTAAATGATGTCTTATTCTCAAATCGAATCAGAAGCATTAGAAGCAAGAAAAAATAGATTATAGTAAACAAAGGACTTGTAAATGTCCCTTTTATGATGAATAGATCAATATTCGAAGCAACCATGATTATTTCATTGTATAAGTTGTTAATACTACTGTTTAGTTTATCGAGAAATGGGAATATAAAAGTGATGTAATTTAAAGGTAAAACAATATAACTCATTAATAGTACAAATATGACATTAAATAAGATAGTTAAGAGATTGATTTCATGATTTAAGTTCATAATGATTGGTATCGTAGATAGATAACTGATCACTCCAACTTTAAAAAGAGAGTAAATCATGTTTTCATCATTAATTATCGTTAGTGCTAGCAAAATAAATAATGTTACTAGGAAACTTAGGACAAACCCAATGTTGTAATGGCTATAGGGGTTAGCTATCATTACTAATAAAAAGATGATTGACAAGATATCAAGTGTGGATAACTCTAACTTGTATCTTTTATTTACAACAATAAATATATACATTAAGGCTGCTCTTAAGACCGAAGGTGTAAATACAGTAATCACCAAGAAAGTAAGTAAGAATATCGATATGATTACTTGTCTTGTGATTTCTTTTGTGATTGCCTTGGATAACAGTTTGTCCAATGATAAAACAAGTAAGGCAATATGAAATCCACTTACAGCAAACAAGTGGCTAATACCAATTGTGTTAATTCTACTTTGTAATTCTTGGTCAATATCCTGTTTATCTGCTAACACAAACGTCTTTATATAGTCTTTTGATAGTGGTGTTTTTTGTTCAATATAGTCTGAAATAAGTCCTCGTAATTGATTGATAGAAAACGAGTGATTTATATATGTTAAATCAGGATTATACATCGTGTATTTCACTTTCTTTGATAGCAGATATTTATAGTAGTTAAATCCAGAGGGAATTGTACTAGCTTCGGCGACCTCAAGTTCACCACTTATCAGATAGCTATCACCAACAGTTATACTATCTAAATCACTTGTAGTGATTTTGACTCGTACGTTGTCTACTTCTCCTATGAATGTCGTATAATCCTCTTTCTTAGTCACTTCTTTAACCTTCACGATGTATTGAGCACCTCTTTTAACATCCAAATGATTAAAATGAAGTAACGATATGGTGTAACAAGACAGAATGACGACTATTATAAGTAGTAAATCCGAATGATTTTTGATAATGTAGAGGGCAAAGAAGGGAAGCAATACTATGTAGTAAAGTGAGCTTCTTATTAACAGGTATAAAACGAGACAAAAGGCAATATATATGTACCGATTACGATACTGTAATAAGTTCTTTAAGATTCTCATAAGTAACATCACCAATTCCAGGTACATTTGTGATGTCTTCTGTTGTTAAGAATTCACCATTTTCTTGTCGATAGTCAATTATTGCGTTGGCTGTACTTTCCCCAACGCCTGGTAGAGAAGTTAATTCATTAATCGTTGCTGTATTTATGTTTACTAGGCTTTGAGAATTACCTTGTTGTTCACTCGTATTATCTGTTTGGTTGATTCCTAATGGTGGGAACAAGTCATCAAAGTTTGGAATATAGATTACTTCTCCGTCACTTAGTAGTTTACTAAGATTAATCGCAGCTTCATCCGCTACGACTGTTAAGCCACCTGCTTTAAAGATTAGTTCATATAACCTTGTGTTCACTACAAGTTTATATACTCCTGGGTTATGTACTTCTCCTTTTATATCAATATAGATGTATTCTGTTTCCGTTAGATTATCCGCGTTGGTAGTTGGATAAGTGTTTGTTTGTTTCGGTGTTTCTTCTGGAACTATTAGATAGATTATTGCTCCTACTATGAGTACTGTTGCTATAAGTATTAAAATGATGTTTTCTTTTATCTTTTCGATCACTTAATCACCTCAAATAAATAGTACTTGTGATTGGTGATATTTTCTTTATTTTTTATGCTCTTTTTGTTAGAATTAAGAAGTGGTGATTAAATGAAGACAAAGGTTCGTTATTTATGTAGTGTAATTTTCCGTAATTTGAAAGCCTATAAGTGGTTTTTACTAGGTGTTTTCATTTACATGTTATACTTTTTTGTTTTCCATAATGGAGAGACAAATTGTATGGTGAGAAGGATTATTAAGTTTCCTTGTCCATTATGTGGAATGAGTAGAAGTATCACTAGTTTATTTACTTTCCAGTTTAGAGAAGCATTTATCTATCACCCATTCATTGTTCTTATGCCGCTACTTTTCGTTGTCGTAATGTTTCGTGGTATTAAGGCAATTGATTATTTGTGTTACAGTAAAGTCTTTTGGGGAATCATTATCGGTGTGTTGCTTATTGTTTATGTTATTCGATTAAGCACATACTTTCCTAATGTTTTACCCGCAGACTATTTATATTAAAGAGGGAAGGTATTACTTTTGAAAAGACACACATATCGAGATATTAAAACAATTACAAAAGATAGAGTAAACGATCGTTTCGGTGACGCTCTATTGATGATTTTGATTCCAGGATTGATTATCGCAACTTTTGGAATTTTCATAAATACTTTGACGGTTTTCTTGGATACACCAACTGCTACAATTATCAATACTATTTTGAGGAGTTTCTTCAATTTATTCGCAACATATGCTACTACTGTAATGATTATAAAGTTTGCTAAGGGAAGAGACGGCTTCAGTCTTACTGGCGTGTTTAATCATCCAAGTAGATTGTTGAGATTTGTATTGTATAGCATCCTTTTATCAATATTCTCTTTGATAACACTGATTCCTTTATATGATTATATTAAAGATTTCATCCACCTATATACTGCAACAACAGATCCGGAAATTCTATCCAATTATGTGGTGAACTATATGGAGAACAATCCAGGCATCACACATGATCTATATGTATTTCTTGGACTAAATCTTGTTTTCTCATTAATCGTTATAAAATTCAGGTTTACAACTTACTTGATTATTGACAAAGGAACTTCAATTGTAGAATCAATGAAGAAATCTTGGGAGTTAACAAATGGAAATTACTTCCGTATTTTATTCTTCCCATTCGCATTCTTCTTTTGGTTTTTACTAGGTATATTCACATGTTTCTTAGGGTTTATCTATGTCATTCCATTAATGACTGTAGCGCATGTTTACTTATATTTAATCATTCTTGAGGAGAAAGGTGAGAAGGACCTTCAACCGGATTACACTCAAGAAAAGAATGATTACTACAATACTGAATTCGACAATGATCCATTATCATATTAAAGACTGATAGGAACTATTTTTAGTTCCTTTTTTTGTTCTATGAATCAAATGTTTCAATATTTAATTTTCTTTTGGTATAATTAAATTAGATTAGGAGAGGTGGAAAACGTATGAAAAGATTATTCTTGATTGTTTTAGTATTCATAGTTTCTTTTGGTTTGTCTGCTTGTTCTAGTAGAGATTTTAGTAACATATACAATGACATCGATAAAAATATAGATGATTCATTTACAAGTGATTTGATTTTACCAGAGGTAACAGACGACGGTATCAGTGTTGTTTATAAGATTGGTGATTTGGTCCTTGCAAACCAAATATTACCATATGAATACTTATTTGAAGACAAGGAAATTGAACTAGATATTTATCTGAGTGATGGTCTGGAAACCAAGAAATACCGAAAGAATATTGTGATGATGAGTGTAATGACTGATGAAGAGATAGCGTACATAAATGACGTTGTAGAGACACTACACATTAAGAATCAAGTTGTTTACAAAGGAGATACTCAATTGGCATATTTTGATAATGATAATGTACTGATTGAATATTCTTCTACTTGTGTTGATATCAACAATAGAGTGTTAGTTTATCCATTCAAGGAAGAGGACATGACTTGTTACATTGATTCTTCTATCACGTATAATGAAATTACATATCTTGAACGAATTCCTGCATCTATTTTGGGAACTAGCGGTTTAGAAAAAACGCCAGAAATTCATATCACTACGGTTAACGATTTGGATATATCTCGTTTTAATGGTTATAAAGAAGCTTCTTTAAGTGTTGTTGGTAATGGATACTTGTATAGTGATATAACGAATGAATCACTAATCATTAAAGCCCGAGGTAACTCAACATTACTAATGGATAAGTTATCCTATAAACTTAAATTCGATAATAAAGTGTCGTTATTAAACGAACATTCCGAAAGGGATTGGGTTTTATTAGCGAATCATGCGGACCACACGTTAATTAGAAACGCTCTTGCATTTCAACTTGCAGAAGATATTGGTATGGAATTTAGCCCCTCTTACGTTTTTGTTGATTTATACATCAATGATGAGTACAAGGGAAACTATATGCTTACAGATCAAATTGAGGTTACGAATGATCGTGTAGATGTTTTGGAACATTCGGTTATGACTGACACTGGTTTCTTAATTGAATATGATAATGGTTATTTTAGAGACTTCTTAGAGTTTGGAGAGTATAATGTGTTCAGTGCTCATGGAATTTCATTTGTCATTAAAACTCCAAATAAGGATGATGAAACATACCGGGATGAGCAAAAGAGTTTTATTAGAAGTTACTTTATCGATATGCTTGATACGTTAGAAAACAAAGAAGATTATAGTGAGTATATTGACGATGCAACATTTATTGATTGGTACATTATAAATGAAGTGTTTAAGAACGCTGACTCTGGATTTTCGAGTATATATTTCTATAAAGACAGTGGTGATCTTCTTAAGATGGGGCCGGTTTGGGACTTTGATTTAAGTCTTGGTAATTACGGACATATGCCTCTAGAGCACATTGGTCCAACGGGATTATTTACTTCGTTAGAAGAGCAAAATATTATCTTCTATTACTTGATGCAGTATGATAGTTTTAAATTAAAGTTAAAACTCAGATGGAACGAGATTTATGATGATGTTTCTAATGTTCTAAACAATGTGTATCTTGTTTCAAATGACATTATTTTATCCAGAAATAAAAACTTTGATAAATGGAATGTAATTGGAAAGACTAACGGCTGGTACTCTACTGACGAAATTACTGCATTAAACAGTTATGATGAGGAAATATATTTTATTTATCAGTTCTTGAAAACAAGGATTGAATGGATGGATGAAGAATTTAATACGTACTAAAAAAGATGAATCAAATTTGATTCATCTTTTGTTTATACTCATCTCTTATTCGTTCAATCTTTTCTCTGATTTTCGTTAACTCAATGGAATAACTGTCCGTTACTACAAGCACTGGTATTTTTTCATTTCCATAGAGTTTTATACTAGTTAACTGTCTTCTACGGTTTTTCTTGTAGTCGTTTTTACCTAATACTGAAACTTTAATTTCTCTTCCAAACATATTGTGTTGAATTATCTTATCTTCAATCAGTTCGATATAAACAATTTTACGTTTTGTTTGAACAATTAGAAAGATGATTAATCCACTAAATATTCCAAATACCGTTAACATGACTGTACTAGTAATTAACTCTAATGTTTCTACAGCGGGATCCAAAACATCAAACAGATTAACTACTGCCAATACGATTGAGAGCAAAAGTACGATATATGTACTAAATCCTGTTTCCATATAATATTGTTTATTATTTTCCATCTTATCACCTATTATTTCTTATTTTTCACTGACTTGTATTTCTCTATTGTCTTTTTAATATCTGTTAAAGGGACCGAGTAACAATCATTTAATGATATAACTGCTTTCCCTTCTTTACTGAAAATTAGAATTTGCTCGAGTTTGTTTTTTCGATTCTTATATTCAATTTTAGTCTTTATAATTTGCTCAATTTTTTTGTTTCTTAATGTATTAAATGTAATAGTTGTTTCTGATAGTTCAAAATACGATACATGTCTTTTGGTTTGAATAATCAAGTACAAAAGGATTACGGATAATGCCCCAAACACACCTGTGAGTAAAATTGCGATTACTAAGTTAACAATCCTTGTACCAGGTGTAATAATGCTAATAACATTAACGACAGTTACCAATAAAAAAAGAAAAAATCCAATATAGTATCCTGATTCTGTTTTCATGTAGTACTTTTTATTTAGTTCCATCTTTTTACCTCACTATTCATATTATAATTATTATAACATATCTCGCTTACATCTTAAATATGTTTAGTACTCTTGTAGTTTACTTTATGGGGTATTTTTAGTATAATTTGGTTATCTTATTAATACTAAAAATTCATTTCGAAGGGGAATCTTTATGAAAAAGTCTATTCTACTAATCACCCTATCCGCAATTGTCTTTTCTATGGCAGGTTGTGGGTTACTTGCTAGCCACCGTGTTGATACAATTAGTTCTGTTTCGTTCTACGATTACATATACGCAGGACAGAATGATTTATATATAAATGAGGTTGAAGCCGAAACAACGGATCTTTATTTTCATACAAGAGAGGAAGTTCCATATTTGGAAGTAGGTGACTTTCTAGAAATATCATCATCAATGTTTGAAGATGATGCATACAATCTTCGTTTTACTACTGATGGATTTACGGTTACTACGAGTGATTTATTATACAGTCTTGAGTATGATTACACGAATCAAACAATTCATGTAAATCATTATGAGTTCTTTGGTTATTTACAGGAGCAAAAAGCGTATGAAATTGATTACTTCTATTTATACGAGGATACTAGCAGTAGAGTTATTAATGCGAGTGACTCAATCACAATCGATTTGACAGAGTATCAAATGGAAGGTGTAAAAAAAGATGGTAATTATACATTACCGTTATCGCTATTAAATTTGTTGTTTTCAGCCCATGAATCGGGAATTTATTTTAATGGGAGTGCTTTGTATTCAGTACATTATCAAGATGTTTATACGACAGAGATTTATATTGGTGCAAATAACTTTTTTGATATGCCAGAAACGTTACAAACAGAAACATTGTACTATTTAGCATTGTATTTTGATTATTTCTATGGATTAAACACTTCTACTAGTGATGGTTATTACTTGGATCAAATCGTGAGTGATTATATACCGGATTTAACAGGGGATACACAAGACTTCTATCAAACAATAGATTTTATGTTGAAAGACTTTGATGATATGCATCTTTGGATGGATATTGAAGGATATTATGGTGAATCTTATACATTTGATGATAAGGATTATGAGTATTTTGGTAGATCACTTGCATCTAGTGAAGCAGCAACAGAGTATGAAGATTATTGCCTTGAGAATAAGTCAGGTTTACTAGCTACCGGGATTGCTACATTTGTAATACCTGAGTTTGGTGAATATACGCCAGACACATTCGCCTATGAATATGACATGTATGTTGATGAAACAACTACCGATATCATTATAGATTTATCCTGTAATTATGGTGGTTTTGTAAGTTCTGTTTTAGATTTACTACCTTATTTTATTGATGGTGATATTACTGTTTATGAGAGTAACTTCAAATATCATTCAAATTACGAGTTTACATATCAATCGAATATTGATAAAATTCCACAAAATGTATATATAAAAACCTCTGAGATGTCTTATAGCGCTGCTAATATATTTGCAAGTATCATCAAAAGCAATGGTGCTGGACAAATTATAGGAACTCAATCTACTGGTGGTTCTAGTTATACAGATACCATTTTTGCACCTGGTGGAATCTTGATTACTTCCCCAACACAATATCATTTTACTGATGTAAACAACATCTACTACGAATTTGGTACTCCAGTCGATTTTGAAATTCCAATCAATGATGAATATTCAATTATGGAATATATTCTCTCACAACATAACTAAGCGAAATGATAAGGTAAGGAACTGTTACTGTATAAAAAGGTATCAGTTCCTTTTATTTAACCTTCCAATATAGAAAATAGACAATGAAAGTTATCATTGTCTATTTTTTTCATTTCAGTCCTATAAAGTGATTTTTCTCCATGTATTATACTGGTCAATAAGATTAAAAATGATAAGTCAGTTAGTTTTTCATGTATTTATCGATTGCTTCTTTGTGATTACCATAAATAATAATATGGTGATTACCATATGGTTTTGTTAGAAAATATTTTACATCATCCAGTTGGATGTTTACTTGTGTTCGACAAAGATTGTTTTCACATAAGTTGTTTGTTATTTTCCCTTCCGCTACATAGTAATCTTCTAAATTATTACTTAGTTTAAAGATGGTAATATCTGTTTCTTCAAGTTGTCCTCTTAAAGCAACACCGATCCCTGACTCATAATGTGTCATTGTTTCATATGTTTTCGCCATATCTAGAGGTAATGTACAGTGAGCAAAGACGATTTCGTTGGTATCTGTATTGATTCGTGATGGATTGGCTTGAAATCCAGGTTGATTGGTAATTTGCTTTGTTAGATACATTGATAACATTGCAGGTATGTCTCCCTCACACGTTCCGATAATTTTCTCTTTGTTAAGTAAACTTAACCCTAGGCAACCGGTTGTCTTAATGGATGATAACAAATCAAAACATCGTAATGTTAATCCTTGTAGTTGGTATTTATCCACTAAAATATCGAGAGCTTTACTTAGTTTTTTAGCATTATCAACTTCTCCTTTATCAAAATCCAAGTTCAGATCTTTTTGGTAATCTAAAAGTTCGATACTGTTGTAAGTATTCTCAAGTTCCGTGATGTCAATATCAACTAAGTTTATCGCAAGTTTGTTTAAACACTTTTTGTAATCAACATTTGACGCAATTAACCAATCGCTTGGTTTACCAATTACTCCTAAGTTTGTTGTCGTTTTTTTGATTGCTTCATTTGTTAAACTTAGAATACGATTACTAATATAATCAACAGAACCGTGTAGAATTTCTGCTTGTTTATTCTTCGATTGTAAATAGGATAATATTTCCATGCTCGCAGCTAAGGAGTTATTCGTTCCGTAAGTTAACAAGTAAAATGGTTCTTTTAAGTTTTCTTCCATTTCTAAAAAGAATCCTTCTGATCCCCCGCTTTGAACAAGAATAAGAGATAGATCTCCGTTATAGAACTCCTCTTGTTTTGTGACATTAAACTCGCAATCAATACTTTTTTCTATTTGATTTAGTAAGCTTTTTGTTTCTGTATCAATGTAGTCTCCGTTATGAAGAAATGATTTTATTGGTAAGATGTTTATTTTCATAGTTAGCCTCTTTTCTTAACATATCATTATATCATATCATAAACAAAAAGTGAGTCTTTTTTTGAGACTCACTTTTGTATGTTTTTAATATTCGTTTTTAATATCTACATTTACTTTTCCATCTTTAATTTCAATAATACGATCTGCTTTTTCAGCAATTCTTCTATCATGTGTAATAATGATGAATGTAGTTTTGTACATTTTATTAATATCCCTTAGGAGTTTGTATATTTGTTCTGTTGTATCACTATCAAGATTACCTGTTGGTTCATCTGCTAGAATGATTTTTGGTTTTGACATTAACGCACGCGCTATAGCGACACGCTGTTGTTGTCCACCACTCATATTACTAGCTAGATTATCTTTTACATGTGTTAATCCAACAAGTTCCATTAATTCCAATGCTTGATCTTTGATTTCTTTTGTTATTTTCTTTTTCTTTATTTTGATTGGCATTAGTACATTTTCTAGAGCTGTAAACTCTGGAAGTAAATAATGAAACTGAAATATGAATCCTAGTGTGTCACTTCGTAAATCAGCTAGTTCATTTTTATTTAAATTCTTTGTTGAAACACCGTTGATAAAAACTTCCCCATTGGTTGGTTTATCGAGTGTTCCTACAATGTTTAGAAGTGTCGATTTTCCGCTACCACTCTGTCCAATGATTGAATTGAATGACTGTTCTTCAAAATTGAGTGAAACATCATATAGAACTTGTGTTTGTACGGTTGTACCATAAATTTTGTCAATATTTTTTACTTCTATTACATTAGCCATTACGAATCACCTCAATTACAGTAAGTTTTGATGAACGTCTTGCTGGTATAACACTCGCAAGACTTGCTGAGAATATTGCTACAAGTGCGCTAATCATTATGAACTGTGGTTCAATTAACAATGACACTACTGGCTCTCCACTATCGTCAACAGCGAAAGTTGAGAACATCCATGTTAATAATAATCCAAGTAATACGCCACCGATTGCTCCTAATATCCCTAATAAGAATCCTTCACTTAAGAATATTAGACTTGCTTCTTTGTCTTTGATTCCCATTGCTTTTAGGATTCCGATTTGTTTTGATTTTTGGATTACGGTTATTGCTAAGACGCTTGTAATTCCTAATACTACACTAATTGTTACAAAGACCTGTATCATTAAACTAGAACTACTTTGAGCTTGCAAGCCTGATAATAAATCCCCGTTCCCTTCAATCCAGTTGGAAACAGATAAAGTATTGTTTCCTAGAGTATCTTCAATGTCCTTTGCAACTTCTTCCGCTAGGAAAACATCTTCAATTTGCATTTCAATACTAGATATTACTTGTCCTTCATCGACTACTGTTTGTACAGTTGAAAGGGTTGTAACTGCCCAAAGATTATTAATAGAAGCTACATTGAAGTCATACACACCGACAATCTTCATTGTCGTAGTTCCTTTTAAAGGAAAAGATACATCTACCATGTCGTTTACTTCAAGACCTAGTTCTGTCATTAAATTTATACCAAGTGCTATCTCGTTATCATTATCAGGTAATGTCCCCTCAATGAGTTTGTCACTGAAACCATATATACCTTCTGCTAAGTCAAAATCATAACCTCTTAATAAAACAGGTTCCGTATCATCTTCAAAAATAAGAGTACCTGACTGATCGAAACTATAAGATATTTCGCTGATGCCTTCGATACCTTCAATTGAGGTTTTTACATCATCATAATTGCTGATATATAGGTTGTTGTCTGCATTGGTAATTGTTATTTGAGAACTGTTACCAATGGTTGTATTTACAAGGTCTTCTTGTAGTCCAGCGATTAAGGAACCAATGAATACTTGTACACTTACCCCAACGCTAATACCAATCACAATTAAAATTGTCTGACCTATACTACTCTTTAAAAATCGATATGCGATTTGAAATGAAAGCATTACACATCCCTCATTTCTTTTACAGAATTGAAGTCAGTTAAATGAATGTCATAATCAATTTGGCTTCTAACATCATCATAAAGAAATGCTAGTCCTCCTATAATGATTTTCAAATCAGACTTTTCTTGTTTTGTATGTTCTACAACCTGTCTTGCTTTAATTATGTTGTATTTATCCGTTACTGAAATAGCCAAATAATCTGGCTTTGCATACTTCACTGCACTTACAATCTCTTCTGTTGGTGTATTCGCTCCTATAAAGATTGCATCATACCCATTCATTAAAAAGAAATCATATGCCATTTTTGCGCCTATCTCATGATATTCTTCACTAGGACATACAACGAGTACCTTTTGATTAACAGGTGTTGCTTTTTCACTTTCTTTTATTACATAGGGGAAAGATGATTCCATTATTGTTCTCACAATTGCGCTTTTTACATGCTCTTTCCAGATGCATTCATCTGGTTCTAAATCACAATCGATTCCCCTTAAAACTTTACTTAATACTTCCTGATATAATGTAACAATATCAATCTCATTTGACTCCAGTAATTTTAGAGTAAATAAAACAGATTCGTTACGATTATCTTCTTGTATTAACTTGATTAATTTTTCTTTGTTATCCATATCCAATCCTCCTCTATAATTTAATTATACCTTATTTATAATTTTTTTGATAATTGATGCTTTTTATAAAAAGTCTTTTTCCTAGAAAACGCTTTACTGTTTTGATATAATAAGGTTAACAACAAGAAAAGGTGTGAGAATATGAAAAACTCAATTGCATTTAACACAGTATCCAAAGAACAGTTTTTACAGTATCATTCTGTTGTAGACAAGAAAATGAACCAAGTGAATTCACTTAGAGCGTTTTACCTATTAGTACTTGGATCAATCGCAGAGTTATCATTAATTGTTTTTTATGACTTACCGAGAATAATGAATAGTGCGTCTGAAGACAGTCTTCCTTTGTTCTATTTAATACTGCATATAATACTATTTGCAATGTCTCTGTTTGGAGTCATTCTTTCACGAATATATATGAAGGGTGAGAAGACAGACGCTGATGAAATGCGAATGGTAAGGGTATCAATACTGATTCCTATTGTCTATTTGAGTTCGCTCGCTTTAATTAACGGGCTTGATCAACAAACTATAAACAGTAGCATTACTATTTATGTGACGTTTGTTTTAATTACTTCCGTCTTCTTAATTATAAGACCAAAATGGTCGTTGCTTATCTTTGGTTTATCACACATTGTGTTTATTATTAGCATGATTGTGTTTCAACCAGACAACAACATTGTACTTCTAAATATCATCAATGGATCGATCATCGTTATTTGTGCATTCTTGATTTCGTTTTTTACTTTTTCAGCATTTTTCGATCAACAGATTAACAAGTATTTACTGGAAGAAGCAAACAATAAATTAGAATCTTTATCCAATACTGATTATCTTACAAAGATTTACAATCGTCGCTTTGGTATCAAGCGTTTAGAAGAGGCTTTCTCGCTATCGAAGCGTAGTAAGATTCCATTCGGGATTTTGATCATTGATTTAGATGACTTTAAAAAGGTAAATGATCTGTATGGTCATCTTGTTGGTGATGATACGCTCGTGAAATTTGTAGAACTGATTGAAAACAATATTCGAACGGAAGATGTGTTTGTTCGATATGGTGGTGAGGAATTCTTACTGATATTACCAAATTCTGATACAAATGCGGTCCGCATTACAGGTGAAAAATTACGCAATAAAATCAAAGAACACGGATTCAAAATTCATGGACATGAGTTCAATATATCAATCTCACTTGGTGGTATTTCGTTCCCTGAATATAAATGTGAAGCGCTTCTTGATTTGATTGAGAAAGCAGATAAAAATTTATATGTATCAAAAAATTCTGGAAAAGATAAAGTTACTATCTAATCTGTTTTATACTATAAAAAAAAGACAATTTAACAATTGTCTTTTTCTATTATTTGGTATACTTTACGATAACTTCTTCTAAGATTTTTCCACCAGCGTAGATTAAGTTTCCGCATCCACAACTTGGATCTTCATACATTTCTTTTAATGGTGTACAATCTCTTGATTTAAGTTCATCTAAGAATCGTTGTTTGAATTCTTTTGTTGCGGCAATCATTTCTGGACTATCTGCTTTACTGTTTTTAGTAAATAAGATACCAATTACAGCGATACCACCAGTAACTACTCCACACGTTTCTCCTTCAAACATTCCTCCACTAAATGGAGCCATCATTTTAAAGCTGTTTTCATTTAATCCTAAGTTATAAACTTCATTTGCTGCATATAATACAGTTTCACTACAACTTAGATTGTAATTTGTTTTGTCCCAGTATTTTCTTAGGGCTTTTTGCATAATTATCACCTCAATTTTCATTATACTCTTTCTAAATTGAAATGCAATACAAAGAAGAACATTAATATAACAATTTGTACAAACAAGATGTTTTTTATACAAATATACATATATACTATTTTTTTATGCTCTTTGGTGATCGGTTTACGGAATAATAACCCCAATGTTTTTCCGGTTCTAGAGGGTCAGTTGATCCCTTCCATGTTTCGTCAAATGCTTCAAAGAAGAAGCAGGTTATTTTTTTGTGTTCCGTATAGCGATCGACTTCATTGTTGTAAAATACTTGATTCAACTCATTTGCAACTTGCATTTTTATTGTATCATCGTTCGATTTTGTCGGCCACCCAGTTTCTGTGATTATAACTTGTTTTTGTGGGTATAAATCATTGATTTGATTGTATTCTTGTATACACTGATTCACAGCATTTGTAACCGGTGTACCTGTCCATACTGGGTAAGAGTGAATACTAATAAAATCTACTTCATTGGCAACATCAACTAGTAAGTTGTTCCAGTAGTAAAAGTTGTCACAATATGTGACTAACGAATTGGTATGCTTTTTTAGTTGTTTTACAAAGTATAAAACGCGAGAAGGATCGACCAGATTCTCGTTCCATTCAGGTACGGATTCATTCCCTGCGCTAACTCCCAGTACAATTGGTTGATACTGGTTGGCAAGATTGATCAATTGAAAAAGTTGATTTTGATTGTATTCTACATTATTTGACAGTTCTTGCACGGAATATGTTCCACCCCAACTACAGTTCTCATTACTAATTTCCCCAAGTAAATCCATCCCTAATAGTACTTTAAGTTGAATCGATTCATTTGTTATTACTTCACAGACAGTTGCTGCATGTGGACCTGAATCATACATTCTGATATAATCGAAATCGGTTTCTAATATTCTCAGATCTTCTAATACTTCTTCGTATGTTGGAAACGTATTCGTAATTGGTGACTGATTTTCGCGGTAACCTGAATAACAAATTGCCTTCCCATACTCTATTACGTTATTATTCATTGTTTTCCTCTTTTATTCTTTTGTGAGTATCATATTTGTATTCTCCATCTTTATCCCATATTCCCCAATATGCTCCATATTCCCCTTCATGATTTTGTTTCCAAACTTCATCAAATGAAGAGAAATAAAAGACTTTTACATTGTCTTCTCTTGCCCATTTCATAGTTTCTACGAAATAGGACATTGCATTATCATATGAAGGCATTGCATTACCATACATTTCCCCTTTAGAAGGCCATCCAGTTTCCGATATTATTACTTCTTTCCCTAGACTATTCAAGGAAACCAACTCATACATTTTCTTCATATAATCTACAGAAATATTTAAGTTACAATGTTCCCAGAAAGGATAGCAGTTAGCAAATAAGATATCACATACTTCTACCATTTCCGGATAATTAACAAACATATAATACGCATCAACGTATCCTACTTTAACATCTGGAACCGCCTCTTTTACTCGTTTAATATAAGTGATTAATTCATCGACACTTAAATCTTCTCGTAATAAGACTTCATTCCCTACACCAATTATGTCAACATGTCCTTCTTTTGCAATTCGAATCATATTCTTTATCTCTAATTCATTGTTTTCAAGGTCTTTATCTAACCATACACCCGCGAAGGTTTTTAATTTTTTTTCATGAGCAATTCTTGGTACTTCTTCGTTTCCATTCGTACATGAGAACGTGCGGATCCATTCTGTATGATTTTCGATAATTGACAATCGATCAGCAATTTGCTGCTCTGAAATTTGTGACTTTAAACTCGGATCTTGTTCATCTAAATAAGGACTAAAGCTTATTCCATATATTTTTTCTTCTAACATTTCTTTAGTTACATCTTCTAAGTATTTTGTATCGTATGACTCCAAATCTTGAATTTGCAATAAATTCTTATCAACGTTTAGGTATCTCATACCTTTCTTTGGTTTTGACATATTAACGCACCTCCATTAAAAATAGATTACATTAAAAAAATGCAAAATGCAAGTGATTTTCGAAAACGTTTCCGTTTTTGAGCACGGCTTTGCATAAGCATTTTTATTTACATCTAACTAGTTCGTGATTTTATCTTAATTAAATGGATTTAAGTCGATTCGGTATGTATAGTCATCTAAGTCCAAGGTACCTTCAGTGATACTCCCTTCAATCTCCTCTTGATCTAAGTAACCAATAATTCGATCCAATGTATCTTCTTCAATGACAATATTGTTTAATGTTACTTCTGAAAGAGTAAGGATTATCTCGAGGTTTGTATAGTCAAATTCTATATCCATGTATACTTTAGCGATTGTATTAAAGTATATGATATTATCGGTACCAAAACTGATATTGATTAATAACTGGTTGCTTTCTGTTAGTTCTGCATATAAATAATTAACATAGTAGTTGTCTTCTTTAATAATGTAGTTACATTCGTCGGTTTCACAATCCGCTAAAGGGCTATACTCCTCATTCACTTTTTCTCTGATTGAATCTAAGATAACGTAATTCATTATTTCTTCAGTAGCGGTATATTCATCGCCTGAATCTAAGACAAATATTTTCATTAAGTTTGTATTAATGATTGTAAGAAAATTTGAGTCATCTTGATATACAGTTTGTGGAAGGGATGCTTCATCAACTTCGACATGTAGTGTCGTTTTTATTATTTGAAACAAGGCGAACAGAACAATTGCTAAGATTACGATTATCTTTATTAGCTTTTTCATTTGTATTCTCCTTTATTCTTCCGTTAATAATGGATTTTTGGATTCTTTTTCTACTTCTTCTGATAAGGACTCCTCTTCACTATTCTCTCGGCTCTGATATATTACATCGAGCATTTCTTCAATTGTTGGAGTAGTCTCTATTTCGATTTCAGTTTCACCTGGATGATATAAAGGCGTTTTATACACCTCTTCTTCATCTTGTTGAATTTCTTTTTTCTCATTCGAATTGATATTCAAAGTTGCCTCTATGAAATCTTCTTCATCTACATTATTCTGTTTATCTTTTGCTCGTTTGATGTTCGTTAAACTGTTTTCTGTTAAAAACATTTTTGATATGGAGAAGGTTAATAGTTTGATCCCATAATTCTTCATAAAGAACAATTGTAGATTTTCTTGAAGTGTCGATTCAATATCATTTTTTACGATTAGTATATTCTCTCCTGATAAATTACTACTATACAATTTATCAGCGATGGTTGGTTCTAATGATGATAACAGTTTATTTGTTATTCTCTTTTTCAAGTCTTTTGCGGTGAATTCATTGTTTCTCCCTACGAGTTCTAAATAGAACTTACGAGGATTGAGAATCTGAATTTCAATCTCTCCGCTTGAGCCAATTTCCAAAGGTACATTGTAGATTGGGTCTAGTATGTTTAGGTAGTTTGGGGTCCCCCATAGGATTTGTGTTCTCATTGTTTTATTGATGTAAATGATATCAATATATGAGTCGTCTTGTTTATTGCTACTGAATAACCCTGGTGTTTTCTTATCATATACGGGGTGAGTTCCTTCTTCTAACAAGTTCAATAAAACTCCACTTTTCTCAATAATTGCAACGTCTGTTGGTCCAACTAAAACAAGAGATTTTTTCGTTATCTCGTCAATTCTTACTTTATTTAATAAGGTATTGTTCGTTGCATCGTTTTTAATCAGCGGATTCTTTTTAAACATAAGGTACTCCTTAAGGTTAGTTACTACCGTATTTTTTTGTGTTATAGAGTTCAAATCGTTTTACTTCGTTTTGATCAACGCTCGGGATAACTGTTTTTAATGCCTCTTTAAAGTCATTTAAAGTTATTTCTGATACTTGATCACTTTCAATATATTTCAGTAATGGTTCTACTTTTGCTTGATCGCATAACTCGTAGATGTCTGCACCCGAATATAGTTCTGTTAATTCGACAAGTTGTTGCATATCAATATCCTTTGATACTGGTACACCCTCTAAGAATTTATGAAACATATCTCTTCTTGCGAACGGATCAGGAAGCGGAATATAAACGTGTTCGGAAAATCTTCCGGGACGTTTTACAGCGCTATCTAAAGCCCATGGTCTATTGGTAGCACCAAGTAATAAAACGTTAGAAGCTTGTCCTGAAAAACCATCGATTTGTTGAAGGAATTCATTTACTCGTTTGTCATTGTGAACATCTGTTCCTCTTGCTGCAAATAAACTATCCATGTCATCAAGGAAGATGATTGCTCTTTCTTCTTTTCTTGCATCATCAAATAGTTTTGCGATATTTTTTTCAGATTCACCAACATACTTGTCCATGATATCTGACCCTTTTACCAAGTAGAAACTAGCTCCTACTTCATTTGCGATTGCTTTTGCGATTGTTGTTTTACCAGTACCTGGTGGACCATAAAGCAATACTCCTCCACCAGTTTTCTTCTTATATAAACCGTATTTTTCTGGATATTTTAAAGGAAGAATCATTCTGGTATAAATCGTTTTTTTCACTTTATCCAAACCAATGATGTCATCAAAGGTAACATCAGGGATTTTGTTTACTTTTAGTTTTGATTCTTTTTCTTCTGTTTTCGCAGTTTGAGGAGAGACTTTGTTTGTCCCTTTCTTTTCAATTTGGTTTGCGATCATCACTAATTTTTTTGCTTTCTCTAGACGAACTGTTTTTAGATTACTTGTTGATTTATTGGCGATTACATACATTACTTCTGCGGCTTTGACATAGTCATCTTTTGCTGAGTTTAGATTACCATTTTCGTATGCTTTAACCGCTCGTTTATAGTAGTTATCGTACTTGATTAATAAGGCTGTTAGGTCTTCCATATTACTTTCCTTCCATTACGGCCTTTTTGAATGCTTCAAATGATTCGTCTTTCATTGAACCTCCAGCATCGTCAAAGATTAAGGCTTTAATTTCTTCATCTTTTATATCGTCTGGATTAGCAGAATAACTATCAAAACTTGAATCGGTATTTTCTAAGAAGCTATCAAGCATATCTTGTTGCATCGTTGCTCCATTCATTGCTTGTTCAAATTGTCTCTCTAAATTAGCAAATTGTTTTTCACTCGTTAATTTATTCATCTCTTTACTAACGTCTGTCATCGCTCCTAGGAATTCAGATGTCATCATCATTACGTCTTTCATTTGTGATGTGATTTTTAAGTTAAGTAACATGCTTTCCACTTTCTTCTTTTGTGATAATGTCATGCGCAAACCAGATACAGCTAGACTAACTTGTTGGTTTAATCCTTTCGCTAAAGCTTCTTTCCCTTGCACGATAAACATTTCTTTTTGTTGATCTAATTTTCTGATTTGTTTATTCATTTCGTTCATTGTTTTCTTAAGAGCCATTTTTTTCTCGAAGTCTTTTTGTTGTTTTGATTTAAACATCGTTCCACTACCCTTCTATTTTACTAATGGTTTTTTGTTCTTCTTCTGCCATTGCTTTTTCTTCTTCTATTTCAATAATATCTTCTGTTTCAAACATCGATAAAATTTGATCGTCTTGTTCTGAGACACCATAAATTTGTTCTGGGTTATCGTAATTATCTTTGATTTCCGCAAATAAATCATCTGCCTCTGTTAACATTTGCTCATGTGTTACTCGTCGATTTAGTGCTTTGTTTAAGAACTTGGCTAATTGTCTTGGATTATTTAGAATTTTGTTTACAGATACTGCTCCAACATTTTCAATAAAACTCTCGTTTTCAATTGCTAGTTTCAGTTGTCTTGAAAGTTGCAAGTTATACATAATAAGCATTGCTTGATCAATTTTATCTTTTGCCTCGGTATCCAAATATTTGATTTTTTTACCTAAATATAGTCTTTTATGTTGGTCTTTTGTAAGTTTTCCTTTTCTTAACATGTCTTTTCGTTCTTCGGTTATACTATCGATACGATCTTCTACTTTGTCAAGTTGTCGTTCTAGTTCTCTAATTGCACTTACGACTTCTTCTTTGTTAATCTTATTTTTTCGTTTAAATATACCCATGATTGCACCTCAAATATTCTTTCTTTGATAGATTTCTAATTTGATTTTCTTTAATAACTTTAAGTACTCTCTTTTGTTTAGTTCAAGTGTGTATTTTCCAAATAATCTTTTAACATCATCTAGATGTTCATCTAATCGGTTGAAATGTTCTAAAGCTTCAGGTTTGTCACTTGGATTAAGATAGGCAAGATCCTCAATTATGAGGTCTAACTCTATAGACAGTTCTTGATTGTCATATACATTTAGCAATATATCCTGAATATATTTTATGTCGCTAATATTTTTTCTAAGCTGTGCTTTGTTTTCGATGAATGCTTCATCTTTATTTTTCCTTTTAAACATCTTTTCCTCCCTTAGATAAAGATAACTGCTACCATTGTTAAGATGGTTATGATAGCGACTATTACTTGATATCTTTTAATATAATGCGAGAAGTCTAACTCCGTATAATCTCGTTGAATACGAGACGCTCTTATAACTGCATATGCTGATGGAACTACTGTGAATATCCCTGCAATGATTACTTTTGATAATAGCAATCCAAGTTCTCCACCGTTAAAGATGATTGGTAAATAAGTTCCTACACCTAGTATTAATGCTAGAACGATAACATATACGATGGTATCTGATAACAACTTAAAGACGTTCCGTTTCTTCTCTTTGATGTTTGTGATTGCGATTGTGACAAAAATATAAATGATAAAGATAAAGAATAATGAATTGAACATCAATGCAAAGATACCTCTTACTGCGACACTGAAAAATGACATATCTACAATATTTTCATATACAATCGGTAAGTTAAATGCGTAGAGTAGTGAGTATAAAATTCCGAAACCAAGAATCAAATGGTTGATGCTCACTTTTTTATTAAACTCTCGTGTTGTTTTTGCCATTTCTTTGTTGTTTTCTATTATGTGTGGAAACACATCCGTAATAAATTCATGTAAGTTACAAGTGCTTTTGTAACTGGTATAAACAGGATAGTGTTTCTTGATATTTTTTCTTAGAATTTTTGCTTCTTTTGTTTTCTCGTTATAGCGGTCGTGAATATCATACAGTAATAGAACATCTTCGTTATCATCTTGACAGTTTAGCAAGTTTTCAAATTCAGGGTAATACATTAGATCTTCCTTTGTTTTGACAATAACATCTAAATGACTGCTTGCTTTAATCCTTATTTTGAACTTCACATAATAAGCGTATGAACTTGTTGAATCAACAGCTAATAAATGGTTTGCGTATCGTTCAGCTAAATGATACTTTTTATTTATTAATAGCTTATCCGTAAACTCTTCAATTGATTTCTCTAAGTCTTCATTCTTTGTTTCTGGATAATATGATAAGTACAAGTTAAATACTTCTGTTGCTTTACGATATTTCTTTTGGTCGAGGAGTTTGTGGGCTCCTGAAAATATTTCCTTATGAACAGCAAGTGAGTCATAACCTGAGGTGAGTAACTTTTTAAAGATTACTTCAAACTTTTTATCACCGATGTTCTCAGAAATACTGTCCATATCTCTTACTTTTAAATCAATAAGAAGTTGAACAAGTAACGCTCTTGAATTTAAATCATCAATTTCTGTTACTACTTTGATTAATTTTTGTGATTGGGTAAAATACCCTTTTGATAATAAGATTTCTGCGACGGTTAAATAACGGTCGAAATAGATACTGTTTTGATCCTCTTTTAAGATATCCGTTGTTTTTTCTAAGACTTCCGGTACAAACTTGTTAACGAAAAATGAGTTTCCATCTTCATCCATATTTCTTAGAAATTCGATTAAGTTGTTATAGACTTCTTCTGATAACACTAGTTGATCTTCATAGTCTTTCCATGAAAGGATAAACGTAAATAGTTTATCGTTGAATCTTTTGTTTGATACCATTCGCTTTAGGTATTCTGTATAATGATTCAAGAATATCTGTGTTTCATCCGATTTTGCTTTCATCAAAGTCTCGAAATCGGTAAATGTTTTTTCAATGTTAACGTCAAATTGCAAGTTGTTTAAGGTATAATCATTTGTTTCTAAGGTAGCACAAATCTTTCCCCATAAGGCGCGAGGGATAATGTTGTCATTTGATAGTAATTTCTCATATCTCTTGATGGCTTTTCCATATCTTTCGCGGCTCATATATATTTTGTTTATGTTTCGTAATTCTTTCTCAATAGTTGGGGTAACTTTATATTCTGTTACCTCTTTTAATCCAATTCTTCTTGAGACGATTTCAACAGGTTGTCGGTCCTTGATTTTACGATCCGTAACAACGTTGACTTCTTTTCTTTTAATCTTGTCATAGATACTAACGGGTACTGTTTCATTTAAGTAGTTCATCAGGTTAAAACTAAATGTTGTGTCTTGCATTGTTAATCCTTGGAATTTCTTCATGTTATAAGGCAAACGATTGAAATTATATCCATTAACACTAATTGGAATTATTTTCTTCGATTTATCTATTTGTGTTAGTTTATAGAATCTAGACCATTCATTTTTCACCCATGGTGAACGAATATACTCGTCATCTGAGCACATAAGTAGTAATACTTTTGATGTCTTTAACGCAGTGTATATTAAAGCTTCCCAGTTTGCTCCTGGGCTTCCTTTTAACGTTTCTTCTGCGAAGAATACTTTATTATAGCCATTTTCTTTTAGCATTTCTCTTATGTTTCTTGCTTGTCTACTTTCGGGTGTCTCTAAATCTCCCTTTTCCGTTTGAACTGTTTTCTTGTAACAGATAAATACGTCAAAATAATCGTCATTTTTCATATGATATAAAATATCTTGACGAATTCGTTCAATATAATTAGCTTCTTTGAGATAGTGATCTTTTAATGTATCATCTACTAAACTCATAAAAGTCTGATATGTTGTATTGCCTGATATCTCTTCTTCTAAAAAACGATTCATAGTAGGAATATATTTATCTGATGTTTCATCAAATACGTATACGATACCATATTCACTAAGGAATTTACCCCAGTAACCATCTACATAAGTTGGGTTATTCTTTATGATGTCTTCATATAAATCATAAGCTTCATCAAAGAAATTACCTTGTCTTTTTACATGTGCTAAATTAAGTTTCGTGATAATATCCTTCGATACATTATCTTGAACTTGAATTTCTCTTTCACAGTTTGGACATTTCATTAGAACTGGTGAAATTCGGTTTGATGAGTCTAAAGGCGCACCACAATAGGCACAATTTGATATGTTAGCAGTATTATTGTCCAAAATTCCACCTTCTTTCATGTGAAAAATATGTTTCTATTAATATTATAATATAATATTATGTATATTTGGTGATTAAATGCGATATTTAGGTAAATATTCTCAATAAAGCAACCATTGATGGTTGTTTTTTGTTTATCTATAAAAAAAGTTTCGGTTATCCGAAACTTTTATTGTTTTCTTAACCCATCGTTAGAAAGCACATAAATATCCTCAAAGACATTCTCAATAAATGCTCTATCATGAGATACTGATATTATTGCTCCCTGAAAGTTCATTAATATACTGTGGATAACTGGGATACTTAAAGGTGATAAGTTTCTTGTTGGTTCATCAAGTATCAGTACGTTAGATCTATTCAAAACCATTTTAAGCAATAATAGTTTTGCTTTTTGTCCACCACTTAAGTTCGATGTATTGTATAGCATTTCTTCTCTTGTGAAATGAAGAGCTCCCATCATCTTTCTGATGCGACCTTCTTCACTTGAGATATATCCATCCATGACATTATCAAGAGCAATACGATTGTTTAGTTCTTCATCATAGTTTTGTGACATATATCCAACATTCAGATTATCTTTTTGTTTTAGTATCTTGTAAATTTCTTTTAATAACGTCGTCTTACCTGTACCATTTTTACCAATGATGCAAATTTTCTCTGGTCCTTTGATTAATAACTCTATGTTGCTTGATAGGACTCTATTTGCAACCATCAATTTGTCTTTTTTCATATCCAGCACAATTCTATTGTTTGGTATTTTTACATCTTGATCAAAGAAAAGATTGATTTCTTCTTCACGTTCTGGAATTTCTTGAAAGTCCTGTTTTTCTCGTTCATAGCGTTTTTCTTGGCTTTTGATTGCCTTCATTTTTTTTGCGAGTAATCGAGCGGTCGCTGGATTTCTCACTGCTTGATTCTGTTCGTGTTCCACCTTTTGAAATATTTGTCTAAATCTCGCCATTTTCTTTTCATAGTCTCGACGTTCTTTTCTTGCGACCATTTCTTTGGAATCCAAACTGAGTTTACGATAATTCTTATATTCTTGATATCCCATCTTCTCAAAATAAGTAATAGCTTTACGTTGCTTTTTTACTTGTGATAAATGAATGATCCCATTTGCTGTTCGTTCGAGTAATCTCTCATCATGTGAGATGTAAAGGATTGGTTTTGATTCTGTTATGATAAATTGTTCTAAGAAAATTATGGTATCCAGGTCTAGATCATTCGTTGGTTCATCTAAAAGTAGGATATCCGGATTTCTTAATAGAATTTTCACTAACCCGAGTTTGACTTTTTCTCCACCACTAAACTGTTTCATTTGCTTTGTGTCTTCATATGCGGTCATATCAAAATCTACCAGTTTCAATGTTCTATCGAGTTTACTTAAATATTGGTACTCTTCTGGTTGTATTTCGCTGTTTACATCGTTCTTTAATAGAAAGTCAAGAACGGTTTCATGTTCGAATTGAGTAGATATTGACTGTGGTAAATATCCTATCTTGTATTTTCCAGCATTTATTTCACCAGTATAGTCAATGTATTCTGCAGTCATATTATTTATGATTTTTAAAAGGGTTGATTTACCACTACCCTCAGATCCTATAACTGCGAATTTATCGTTTTTATTTAGTGTGAATGAGAGATTCTTTATTAGTTCTCTGTCTTCACTTTTTTTGTTTATTGTTATATTTCTTGCTTCTAGCATTACTTCTCCTATTCTTTTTATCTGTGTTTATAGTCCGATAAAAAGTTAAGATTTCCTTTTATCGACTGATTAGTTTTTATACATTGTTCCACCTCTTTCTTTCTTGATTATAACACATTTAAACTTATAATTAAAAAACATCTAAATATAGATGTTTTATTTAATTCTTGTGTAAATACTGTTTTCTCTTGTAAATAATTTATTCATGATGAATTCCCGTCTTAATGTGCAAAAGTCGTCATGAAAATTAGATATAATTATGTTTACTTCTTTTTCAGTATAAGGTTTGTTTAATTCAAAGTTTGAAGCGAGTTCTTTTAAGATTACTTCACGTTTTTTTCTTTGAACTGGGATGGATACTAACACGCCATTTTTAAAGAAGTTGTTTCGTATTTGTTGTTCGTATTCTTGCGCTCTTTGCTCTTCTGTTTGCTCTAGTTTAATATCTCTTATAATATTTAAGATATTCCAATCTAGTTTCTCTTTGTTGATTTCGTAAATTTTATAATATTGTTCTTTTGATGATGTTATTAATTCTAAATCTTCCAGTTTCTTTAAATGAAAAGAGACAGTTGAAGGATTGAGTTTTAACCTACTTGCGAGTAGTTCTTGATACATTGGTTCTTTGTTTAGAGACGCTAGTATTTTTAGTCTTGATTTGTCTGCTAGTACTTTTAGTATTTTTACTTGGGTATCAATCATTTTTTCACCTACTTTGATGTTTATCAATGTAAATTATAATATATAGTTAGACAATTGTCAATGTAAATAAAAAGAACGCTATTTCTTTTTACATAAAAGAATTGTGCGTTCATTTGTTTTTCGTTTTTTCACGATATAAAGATTGTTTTTATTTAGAAGTTCTTTAAAGACTTTGATTGGATATGTTCGTTCGTAATGAACTTCTGTATCTTGTCCTAGTTTCACTTCGTGTTTTACTTGATTAAGTATATTTGTTTTTGATACACTCCATTCAAGTATTTCATCTTTCAGTAAGATGTCTTCATGATGATTGTGCATTTTACTTAAAAATGATGGTAGTAGAAAGTCAAATACAAAGACACTATCTAACGTCATTGCTTCACTGACGTTTTTCAAGGCTTTATCAACTTCTTTTTCATCTTTTAAGTAGTTAATTACATCTGATACCATTGTGATTATATCAAATGTTTGAACCAAAGGGTCTAAGATATCATGTACATATAATTGAAGATGTACTCCGCTGTTTACTGCGTTATTGTATGCTTTTTCTAGCATGTATGGGGAAATATCACTTCCGTTAACGAAATAGTTTTTGATTGCTAATTCGATAGCGAGAGGACCAGTTCCGCATCCTAGGGCCATAACGCTTCCTTCTTTTACTTCAGATTGGATTAAATCTAAATAGATATTGATCAGATCATCATCGATAAATTGATCGTAATAATCGCTTAGTCTTTCGTAAATCATTTATCTGATTTCTTTTAAATCCAGTTTTTCGATTTCTACTAACATTTTTTCTAGATTATAGTAGGCTCTTTCTTCTTCTGTAAATACGTTTACGATAATATCTTTACAGTCAACAAGAATCCAAGAATTAGATTCTTTTCCTTCTACTTTTGCGTGACCATATTTGTTTTTAGCTAATCCTTCTTGAATATGAGAAATTACAGCTTGTAATGAGCGGCTATTTGATGCGCTTGAAATTACTAGGTAATCATAGAATGGTGATTTTTCTCTCATATCGTATACTTCAATATCTTTTAGGTTAACACTCTCTAGAGCGTCGATAATTACTTCAATTTTAGTCATGGTTTGACTCCTTTATTTGTTTATAATATTCTCTTGCTTCATAAGCTGTTTTTGGGACGTCGTCTCCCAAGTCTTCGTAAAACTTTATTGAATCATCAATTGCGGTAAACACTGCAAGATCGATGTCTTTTTCAAGTAGTTTACGTGCTTTGATACAGTTATCGTATGTTCTATTCTCTTCTGTATAATCGGAAATAAAAATGATTTTTTCATAGATTGTCATGTTTGGTTTTCCAATGGTGTGATGTTCGATACTTGAAAGGATATCGTTGTCTGTTATCTGGTATTTGGTCTCTGCGATTACTCTGCCTGAAAACCCGTGGTAGATAAATTCATTGTACCCCTGAATTATTTCTAGTGCGTTATCATAATTGTCATGAATGATTTTGATATTTTCTTCTTTTGTGTAGTATTTTGTAATGTCATGAAGTAAGGCAGCTGTTTCTAGTTTTGATAGATCACAATTATAAATTTTCCCTAGTTTTATAGCCATATCTCTCACTCCGAATACGTGTTTTAACCGTTTCGGCTTGTTTTGATAGGTTTTTTCTAGGTCTTCTATAATTGTTTTGATCATATTAGTGCCTCTCTAATATATGGAACTGTTTCTTCTTTTGTGTAAACAGCGATTTTTATGTTTCCTTTTACTGTGATGAATCCAAGTCCTGGAAGAACAATATCTGTTTTTTGGTTACTCAGGTTAAAGTTATGTTTTTT
>PPCM01000446.1_pt1 | contig 39102 bp, 38 predicted proteins | sample 1555541 | NCBI WGS metagenome assembly PPCM01 (sample SAMN05284479, study PRJNA326546) | Marine sediment metagenome, whole genome shotgun sequencing project. | isolation source: marine sediment | place: Germany: Wadden Sea | collected 2012-09-05
ATGGCCGCAGAAAACGCTAAGAACGCAAAAAGTTTCATTAACATAGTCTATTTCCTATCCTCTTAAATCCTGTCAGATCCCTTGTATCCTGTTAATAACCCTATCTGCTTTTATCATCTCTTATCATGTATTTATCCGTGTTCCCATTTCTTTTACCCTTGCATCTTGCTATGTCTTTCATCACATTGGTCTATTCCTACACTCTCATGTATAATATAAATCATTGGATATGATCAGGAGGACCACTATGACTCAGTACTTATACCATATCAACTATCAAGATTATGAAGACAGTTTATGTGCCCTTGAAATGAGGGCTTTGTTTGTAGAAGCATTTAATAGTAAGGTTTTTGAGTCAGAGCAGAGAGTGGATGCCTCCATCAGCCCTTTTATAAAATCTCGTATAGAAATTCTGTTCAGAGGCGAGTCTATAGAGGATATTGTAGAATGGATCAAAACCACAAATTTCTCAGCCCAAGCCTTTAATGTTGAGTATGTCCCGGTGATAAAAAGAGATCCTCAAATAAAGAAGGGAAAAGAAATATGTAAATCAGTAGGATATGTTATACAAGGTTTTCCATCCTTTACTAATCCAGATATTAGTTATGGGGTCACTTGTTTCGAAGATATCTGGTACTTTGGTATTGTTGAACATAATTCTATGAAGTGGAAAGAACATAATAACAAACCTCATGCTTATTCTAGTTCCCTAGGTATAAATCTAGCAAAAGCAATAGTCAACATCGCTACAAATGGTGATAGAAGTAAAACAATTATTGACCCTTGTTGTGGTGTTGGAACGGTTATTCTTGAGGCTTGTTTCTCTGGTTATAACATTCATGGTTGTGAGATTAAGAGAAAAGTGGCAGTGAAAGCTAGAGATAATATAGATCACTTTTTATATAATGCTCCTATTACAAGAGGAGATATTAAGGATATTGAAGAAGACTATGATGTTGCTATTGTAGATTTGCCTTATGGAAATTTCAGCCATACAGATGAGGAAAATATGCTGATAATTCTTCGTCATTCTAAACGAATCGCTAGACGACAGGTTATCATATCCTCAGAGGACATTTCTGAACAACTTCTTGTAGAAGGATTCAATGTTACTGAGAACTGCATTACTTATAAGAATAAAAGTCGTAAGTTTGCCAGGTATATCTGGATCTGTGAGTCATAGTAAAGACATGGCAGGATGCAAGGGAAGAAGCAACAGGAACACGGATAAATACATGATAAGAGACGATAAAAGCAGATGGGATTATTAACAGGATACAATGGATCTGACAGGGTTTAAGAGGATAACAAATAGCTAATTCTTTCTTTCGTGATTTCGTGTCCTTCGTGGCTATTCCTCTTCCGCGCCTACCGCGTCCTCCGTGTTATTTATTTTGCATTTGTCTTTTTATTAAAAACATAGCAGGATACAGGGATAAGAGAGGATAAAAGCAGATGGACTATTAACAGGATGCAAGGGATCGGACAGGATTTAAGAGGATAGGAAGTATATCATTTCATGCATTTTAATCAGCGTCATCTGTGAAATCTGTGGTAAACTCTTAGTTTTTATGTATTAGGAGTAAAAACAGATCCTTCAATAAGACCTTCAGGATGACAAAAAAAGACAAATGACCACCACTGATTTCGCTGATTTCACAGATTAATATTTTCTAGTTCTACCTTTTTCAATATAATCATCTAGTTACTTTTTTGCGTTCTTAGCGTTTTCTGCGGCTATATCATTTGATCATTTAAGTCTCTAATATTAGATTCTCACGTCAGCAAAATGCGCTTCCTCAGAATGACTGCTTTCTAGTTCTACCTTTCGTGATTTCGTGGCTTGAAATTAATCTTTTCTTCCGTGCCTCCCGCGTCCTCCGCGTTATATATTTGCATTTTTGCGTTAATCATTAATCATCTCTTTCCCCACCACTTTCCTTACAAAAATAAATTATTTTCAAAAAACTGTTGACAGGTCTTAAAAAAGAGAGTACACTGTGCATATACAACATACACAGTATGCACAATATACACAGTAGTTTTTGAAAGGAGCAACATTATGTTAGCTTTACAAGTTAAAGATCTTAACAAACGTTATGAAAAATTCCATCTTAAGGATGTCAATTTTGAATTAGAGCAAGGATACATCATGGGATTCATCGGCATCAACGGTGCAGGTAAAACAACAACCTTAAAATCTATTTTAAATATGATCAACACTGAAAGTGGTCAGATATCTATATTAGGTCAAAATTTTGCAGAACACGAGATGGCCCTTAAACAAGATATTGGTTATGCATTTGGTGGCGTGGACTTCTATACTAAGAAGAAGATCAAACAAATCACAAAAGTCATCAAAAAATTCTATGACAACTGGGACGATGCAATCTACGAATCATATTTACAGAAATTTAAGCTGGACCCTGATAAGAAGATTTCAGAGTTGTCAGAAGGAATGAAGATTAAATACAACCTAACAATTGCCTTATCACATCAGGCAAAGTTGTTCATTCTTGATGAACCAACTTCAGGACTTGACCCAATAGCGAGAGATGGTCTACTAGAACTTTTTCAAGAATTAGTTGAAGATGGTGAACGAAGTATCTTATTCTCAACCCACATAACAACAGATCTTGAGAAGTGTGCAGATTATATTACTTATATTAGCGATGGTCAGATTGTCTCAACGGGAACCAAAGATGACTTAATGAGTAAGTTTAAACTAGTATCTGGGACTAAAGAACAATTAGAGCTTATAAAAGAAGGTTTATATTCATACAAAACTAACGCTTTTGGCTTCATAGGTATGATTGAGTCCAATCGTTTGCCAAAGCTTGAAGGACTTAAAGTAGAAGTTCCTAGTCTTGAAGAAATTATGATCTATCACGCCAAAAAGGAGGAGAATCATGTATAAACTAATCTACAAAGAATTCACCTTAGCTGTTCACCCTTTCTTTCTTGTTATGCCTATCCTAACTGGCGCGCTTATGTTAATACCAGGCTGGCTATACTTATTGGTACTTATGTATTTTTGCTTCATAACTGTACCTAATGTTTTGGCAGGGTATAAAACCAACAATGATATGATGTTTTCTAACTTAATGCCTGTAAGAAGAAAAGACATTGTAGGTTCAAGAATTCTTATGGTTATGATCCTTGAAGTTCTGCATATTCTTGTGGCAATTGTTTTTGCAGTGATCAATAAGAATCTCTACGATTCAACATGGTTTCTCTTTATTCAACCCAATGTTGCCTATTTTGGTGTAGCATTTATAATGTTTGCCATATTTAATATAGTTATATTTTCAATTTACTTCAAATCAGGTTATTTCTATGGTGTAGCAACTGTGGCAGCTATTACTGTAATTATTGCATTTGGTGGCATACTTGAGTATGTAGCTCTTAAGAATGTTACACTTAATCAATTTTTTAAAGGTAGTGAAGGGCTTATGTCTCACATCTGGTTATTGATTGTTGGTATCATACTATTTGTGTTATTTGGCTTTCTGTCATATACTATATCCGTAAAAAGATTTGAGAAAGTAGACATTTAATGAACATTGTAATCGAAGGTACATCCGATAAACCTATATACCAACAACTATTTGAACAGATCAGTTCTCAAATATTAAAAGGTGAACTTGAAGGTCATTACTCACTTCCAGCAATTAGGACAGCTGCTAAAGAACTAAGAGTAAGCATCATTACAGTTAAGAAGGCTTGGGAAGAGTTGGAACGACAAGGCTTCATTTATACAAGAGCAGGAAAAGGCTGTTTTGTTACTGATTTCAGTAAAGATAAAGCTCAAGATATGAGAGATGAACTGGCGTCAAAACAGATGAAGAAAGATTTAGAGTACTATAAAGAGTTAGGTCTTAGTGTAGATGAAGTTATTGACCTGATTAAAGAAAATTACTAAATTTAATAATTGAGTACCACAAGTTATTTAGGCATCACCAAAAATTGGTGGTGTCTTTTTCAGTTTCTTTTCAGTTTCAATCTGTATGCTATATATAAGTAGTAGATGAAAGAAAGGATGATCAAAGTGAAGAAGACTTTATTCACCATTTTATATTTAATGACACCCATAACCTTAACTTGGATTATCTATCAAGCCAATCCCCTTAGATACCAGTCTTTATGGGCTATAAGTAGCATGACATTTGGCACTGCGGCTTACGCATGGATTCAGTGGCAGTTTATTCTAAGTTCTAGACCAAAGTGGTTGGAAAATGGTATAGGTATGGACTATATCTATAGATTCCATGGCATGATGGCATTGCTAACAATTGCCTTAGCTTTTATACACGGTCAACTAAAGGAACAAGTTTATGGTGAAAGCTTTATGACTCAGATGGGGAGTGTTGCTTTACTAATTTTTACAACCATTAGCATCCTATCGTTAGGACTTATGGTAACCAGCAAGCTTCATAATGTTAAATGGATTGCTATGATGAAAAGGACCTTACAAGAAGTGAAATGGTTTAAATATGAGCAACTGAGGAAATACCATAATCTTACAGTGATTGGTCAGGTGATGGTTGTGGTTCATGTTTTGATGACCAGTCAAGTAAGGCAAAGCTTACTGAGTTTTAGTGCTTACATGGTTTTATTCTTAGTTGCTTTTGGCCACTATCTATACCATAAAATCTACCGCACTTGGTTATTGATGCATAATCCACTTGTAGTAGAGAGTCTAGAAAAAGTAGAACTCAGCCAAGGAGAGAGCCCAAGGGTCATGTGGCATGTTCATATGAGAGCAACAAAGGGGAAACTTTTTTACCAACCAGGCCAATTTGCATTTTTCAGATTCCTTAGAAATGGAAAGTTAGAGGAACATCCTTTTTCAATAACTTCAAGTCCTACTGAAGAATTATTGACCATTTCGGTAAAACAATTAGGAGATTTCACAAAAGATATGGGTGGCTTAGAAGTTGGAAGTCAATTACTGATGGATGGTCCATATGGTGGATTTTCCTATAAGCTACACAAAAAAGAAGAAGGCCTTGTTTTGATTGCAGCTGGCATAGGTATAACACCAGCAATGGCAATGATTAGGCATATGAGGATTATGGATGAACAAAGGCCAGTTACTTTGGTATGGCAAATAAGATCTGTTGAAGAAGCGGTTTTTCTTGAAGAGTTAGAGGTGTATCAACAGGCATTAAAAGAGCTAAAAGTAGAATTATTCGTCAACGATCTTGTAGGACAATCACGGCATAATCAGACTGTTCAATTTCATTCAGGAAAAGTTAAAATAGAGGACCTAAAGGATTTGCTTAAAGGAAGTCTAGGAAAGAAGAAAAGGGTTGGCTACTATATCTGTGGTCCCAAAGCTTATATGAGCTTTATTATAAAAAATTTAAAAAAAGTAGGTATTCACAAAAAATATATTCACTCAGAGAACTTTTCATTCTGATAAATGAAATTAATAACTTAGGAGGTAATAAAATGAAACACAATAAAGTAAAATTTACATTGGTGATGGTAATGATTATGGTCATGTCTCTAACTTTGTTTTCTGTCGCTTATGCAGCCGTATATAAACCAGAGTTTGTGACTAGTGCAGTTAAGAACGTGGCTAGAGAATTGGATATAGACGATGACATAGAGGAAGATCTAATGAGTCAGGTGGCTAAAGTATCAAATGATGGAAGTGAATTACCCAAGTATAATAGGGACACACTTGCCAAATACAATGGTCAGAATGGGCAACCTTCCTATGTTGCATTCAAAGGTCTCGTTTATGAGTTGACTAATTTTACAAGTTGGATAGGTGGTTTCCATAATGGTTATGAAGCGGGAAAAGACTTGACGGATGCATTTCAATATTCACCCCATACAGACTCTATTTTTGATAAGGCTAAAGTCGTGGGTACATTTAGTAATGATCCTATTGAAATAAAGGTAGCAAAATCTGATGAGGATAAAACCGTCGACTTAACAACAATCGAAGAAGTAGCAGATGTAGCACTCGCATCACCAAAACAGGTAAACGGTGTCAGTCAAACAGCAACAAATTTCACTGCAGAAACATTGGCTCAGTATAATGGAAAGAATGGTCAACCAGCCTATATAGCTTTTGAAGGTGTTGTGTATGAAGTTGGTAAGTTTACGAGCTGGGTGGGTGGCTTCCACAATGGCTATGAAGCAGGTAAAGACTTAACAAAAGCTTTTGAAAACTCACCCCATGCAAGATCAATCTTCAATAATGCACAGATTGTAGGCACTTATGGTGACCCTGGTAAGGATACAGGAACATTAACTGAAACGGTACAAGAGGCACCATCCAACATAGGAACAGGTCAGAATGATACTCAAAATACAAGTGTGGCTGCCATCCAAACAGTAACTTTAGCGGAGCTAGCAAAGTATACAGGGCAGAACGGTCAACCAGCCTATATAGCGGTTAATGGTCTTGTATATGATGTTACAAGTTATTGGAAGAATGGCCAGCATAAAGGATTACAAGCAGGTACGGATATGACCACTGCGTTTGCTGGATCACCTCATAGCCAGGCTATACTTAATGATTTGCCGGTTATTGGTCAACTGTCATTGGACCAACAGGTAATAGATCCAACGATCCAAATGAAAACAGGTGATGATCACGAGGATTACGAAGACGATGACTATGAAGACGATGACTATGAAGACGACGATGATGAAGATGAAGACGACGATCATGATGACTATGAAGACGACGATGATGAAGATGAAGACGAACATGACGATGATCATGATGATGACTAAGTGATGCTAATTAATGCAAAGAATGGAAGGATATGAGATAATATGAGAGACTGATGATGTTCAGTCTCTCATGAATTTATCAAAATACTTAGATATCAACTTGGAGGTACCTATGTTAATTTTACTTGCTGAAGACGATCTAAAAATTTCAAAATTGCTGATTGAGCTCTTAAGGAAAGATGGTTATCAAGTTGATCATGCATTAAATGGTAAAGAGGTTATGCTTTATGTTGAAGGCAATACTTATGACCTAATTATTATGGATTGGATGATGCCAGAAATGGATGGGTTAGAAGCAGTTAAACGTTTAAGACAGCAGGGCTATGAGAATGGTATCTTAATGCTCACTGCCAAGGATAGTCTAAAGAATAAGGTCCAAGGATTTGAAGCTGGTGTAGATGATTATTTAGTAAAGCCTTTTGCCTATGAAGAACTTAAGGTGCGTGTCATTGCCTTACTCAGGAGAAGTCAGAAGGGTTTGGAGAAAGATATATTCAGCGTTGGACAATTAAGGGTTGACCGAACTCATAAGACTGCATCTTATAAAGATCAACAGTTACAACTCTCAAAAAGAGAATTTCAACTGCTCTTAGTACTGGCTGAAAATGTTGGTCAGATAATACCAAGAGATAGGCTTATTGATCTTGTGTGGGGAATGGATGCTGAGGTGACACCTAATAACTTAGATGCTTACATTCGTTTATTACGTAAAAAGTTAGAAGTTGAAGCATACCAGCCAATCGTCAACGTACGAGGAATAGGTTATAAAATGGAGGCTGAAGATGTTTAGAAAATTACAGTGGCGCCTTACATTCTTTTACACATTCCTACTTATTATGGTATTAGTTATTACCAATGTGTCTGTATACAAATTACTAGAGGCGTCCAATAATCAAAGATTAAGTGATGAGATTAGTGAGTTGTTGACAACCATAGAAGGTTCAGAATGGCTTGCTGAGAATAATTCAGAGACTGAAGATGCCGCTGAAGAAGATTATATTGAAGGTGTTTTGGAAAGTTTTAGAATAGAAGATGAGCAAAATACTCAGGAGTCAGAAGAGAATGAAGTTCAAGGTGAAGAGAACAAAGAAGACGGTGAGAAGGTTGAAGATCCTAAAGATGAGGATCATTCAGAAGATAAGGAAGATATAGAGGATACAGAGGACAAAGAAGAGGAAGCTGAAGATAAAGAAGTGGATGAGAAAGAAGAGGATCCTGAAGATAAGGAAGAGGAAGAGGACGAAAAAGACAAAGAGGAGTCACGTAATAGTGGTCCATATAAGTTGCTTTCTAAATCTTTTATAAAAGCTGCCTCATCAACTGAAATAAGAATAGGTGAGGTTGAAATATACGTTCCAATAGCTCTACAGAGTTACCCTTATTTTACGATTCATGACGTCGAAGGACGTTTGCTTGACTATAAAAGACCTAGTATAAGCATTGGAAACCTTCTTTACAAATATGACCAAGTACTGGAGATAGGTACAAGACCTGAATTGATTGAAATAGATGAGGGTGTTTACTATATAATGGCTAAGACACCAATTCTCATTGAAGGTGTGACATATGGAACTGCTACAGTAGGCAAAAATGTTTCCTTAGCATTTGAAACACTTGAGCAATTAGGTAAAGTTATGATGATTTTTATAGCTGTCGGTTCTTTGATTGCATTTTTTATTGGCTATGCCTTGTCTGGTAGAGTACTTAGACCAATTCGTGATGCTTATACGTTAAAGGAGGAGTTCATCGGTAATGCTTCCCATGAGTTTAGAACCCCAATCAGTATCATACTCTTGTCAATGGATTTATTAAAAGGTGAGAAGGACAAACTTTCAGACCTTGGCCAAGAGACTTTGATTGATATTGAAGATGAAGCTTATAAGATGAGAGAATTAGTGGATAAATTGATTTTTGTAGCTAGAAATGATGCTAAAAATCTAGTCATCGAAGAAGAACGGGTAGATATGACGGAATTACTGATGAACAATGTATCCAACTATCAGAAGATGGCAAAGGCAAAAAATGTAACAATTGCAATGGATAAGACCCGTCCTTATTATGTAGATGGCGACAAGAAGATGTTAGACTCAGTCATATCAACACTTCTTGATAATGCTGTTAAATACAATAAAGTAGATGGAAGTGTAGACATACATTTAACAGAGAAACAATCAAAAGGAAAAGACATGATTGAGCTAACGGTTGAGGATTCAGGTATTGGTGTACCTAGCCAAGATCTTGAAAAGATTTTTGAGCGTTTTCATAGACAAGATAGCTCCAGGTCCAAAAAAATGGAAGGTTATGGCTTAGGTCTTTCTATTGCAAGAGATATCATTCTGGCCCACAATGGTCATATAAGAGCTCAAAGTCAAGAAGGCCTATACACGAAGATGATAGTAGAATTGCCAAAAAGTATAGATAGAGAATAGGATGTTATAGGTGGTTCTCATTAAATTTAACTAAAGTATACCTTGCTATGAAGTGGTTGGCGAGGTATACTTTTTTAGTAGGCCAAACGTTTGGCTAAAAGGAGTGTCATAATGAAAGTTAAATTAAGTGATGTGGCAAAAGCTGCAGGTGTTTCTGTATCTACTGTATCAAGGGTTATTAATGGGGACAGAGAGCGACCAGCCAGTCAGGCCACAGTTGATAAAATATGGCAGTATGTGAAAGAACTTGGCTATGTACCTAACCAAAGTGCTAAGAATCTTGTAAAGGGTATTGATTCTGAGCTTGAGCAAGAAGGTAAGATTGGTTGCTTCTATTCTTCCAACTATGAGCTCAACAATGACCCATTCTTTTCATGTATTGGCATTGGTATCCAAATAGAAATGAATAAATTACCCTACAATCTAGCCTTTACTATATCAACAGCTAATCAAACATATGAATCCCTCTATGCCTATATGGTTAAGAACCCTGTGGATGGTGTTATTATTCTTGGTAAGTTAGATGAGGAAATTATTAGCCTTATTAAGGAGTATTATCAACATATTGTTTATGCCGGTGTTAATAGTTGTAATCAAGGTTTTGATGAAGTGATCTGTGATGGTTATGAAGGGGCAAGAATGGCTATCCATCACCTAATAGCTAAGGGACATAAGACAGTTGGTTATGTTGGTAAGCTACCTAGGGTTGAGTCGAACAGTAATCTGAATCAAGAGCGAAGGTATTCAGCTTACTGTGACATCATACAAGAACAAGGGATGGGTGATCGTGATAAAATAATTGTGGCGTCAGATCTCAAAACAACATCAGCCTATAAGGCTATGTTAGATTACTTGGAGGATGATCCGCCTGTCCCCACAGCATTTTATTGTGCTAATGATGCCACAGCCTTTGGTGTGATGAAAGCTCTTAAAGAATATGGCTACCAGATACCTAAGGATGTTGCGGTTATTGGATTTGATAATGTTGAAATGGCCAACTTTGTGACGCCAACCTTGTCCTCTATTCAAGTACCAAGAAGGGCCCTTGGGTCCCAGGCAGTTAAGATGCTGATTGAGGGGATTGATAGTAAGAGGGATTATCCGATGAAGGTGAATTTGCCTTTTGAGCTTGTGGTGCGTGAGAGTAGTGACTTTAGAAGACCAGCCGCAAAAAAATCAAAGAACGCAGAAAAGTAAGCCACGAAGTACACGAAATCACTAAAGGTAGAACAGTAGGCCCGTCATTCTGAGGAGGCGCAGTTTGCCGACGTGAGAATCTAATATAAATGAAAATGAGATAACGCAAAAACGAAGATTCATGTTTTCTTCACTATAATCATTTACAAAAGAAATGTATAGAAAGTTGGGAAAGTTTATGCATATGAGTGATGCCTTAATAACACCTATCGTTGGTGGGTCTATGATGGCCACCAGTACAGGGGTAATGGCTTATTCAATACGAAGTATCAAAAACGAAGTTTATGAGAAGAAATTACCTTTAATGGGTGTGATGGGTGCTTTTATCTTTGCAACCCAGATGATTAATTTTGCTATACCTGGAACAGGATCAAGTGGTCATATTGGTGGAGGCATGCTCCTATCCATTGTACTTGGACCAGGTGCGGCCTTTATTACAATGGCCTGTGTCCTATTGATTCAAGCCCTGTTTTTTGCAGATGGCGGTTTGTTGGCTTTTGGTTGTAATTTGATGAACTTAGGCTTTTTTACAGCTTTTGTGGCCTACCCATTAATCTACAAACCAATTGTAAAAGGACATTTAAATAAAAAGAGACTGTTGGTTGGAGCGATTCTAGCTTCGGTTGTTGGCCTGCAGTTAGGTTCTTTAGGTGTCGTAGTACAGACATGGTTATCAGGAAGAACAGACCTTGATTTTATGACCTTTATTGCCTTTATGCAGCCTATTCACCTGGCCATTGGTTTAGTAGAAGGTGTCATCACAGCTGCTGTTGTTGGTTATATATATACTCAGAAAAAGTCATTGATCTACGACGCATCAGAGCATATTGGTGAGATGAACTATAGAAAAGTCATCATGACTTTAATTGTTGTGACTCTAATCATCGGCGGTTTCCTCTCCCTACTAGCTTCTTCAAATCCAGATGGTCTTGAATGGTCAATTGAGAAAACAATAGGTGAAGATACCCTCAGTGAGCCAACAGAAGTGGATGGATGGTTTGAATCTATACAGGAGAAGTTTGCCTTCTTACCCGATTATAGCTTCAGATCCAAGGTAGATAATGAAGGACTTGGAACGAGTTTCTCAGGTTTAGTTGGTAGTCTTATAACCCTTGCCATTACAGTCTTAATAGGACTCCTTATACGTCGCAACAATAGAAAGCGTAAACATAATGAATAAGTTTATTAAATCAATGTTGAACCTTGCTGAGCTTGAGCAATTTGCCAAAAGAAAGTTATGGGTGAATGAAATGAGTTCAGTGTTAAAAATTTTGCTGACTTTTATATACATAATCCTACTAACAGCTATTGGTAAATATAACTTAGTTTTGGTCTTGTACTTTGGCGTTTATCCACTGCTTATGATGAATGTGATAGATATACCACTAAAGTCATTTTTGAGTAAGTTACTAATACCTTCCATTTTCGCGATTAGTTTAGGTTTGGCCAATCCATTGTTAGATCAACAAGTTGTTGGAACAATTGCAGGGATTCATATTTCTGGTGGTGTATTATCTTTAATAACCCTTTATTTTAAAGCAATATGGAGCATATCAGCCACCTTACTACTTGTATCAACCACTACAATTGAGAAGCTTGGACAAGGACTACAGAAGCTAAGAGTACCTGCACGACTAATTGTTTTGTTACTTCTGATGTATCGCTATATTGGCGTGTTATTGAATGAGGTAAGTAGAACGATTGACGCCTACCAACTTAGGTCTAGTGGTGGTAGATCCATTCACGTTAGTGCCTGGGGGTCTTTGGTGGGACAGATCATGATAAGATCCTACAGAAGATCAGAAGAAATATACAACGCTATGTTACTAAGAGGCTACCATTTAGGAGATACAAATGTACGATAATAGAGTGATTCACTTCGAAAACATATCTTTTACATACAGTAAAGAAGACAGAGTCTTGTCAGGAATTAATCTGTCTATTTATGAAGGTGAGACCATCGGCATAGTTGGTGCCAATGGCGCTGGTAAGTCCACCCTTATGAAGTTGATAACAGGTCTTCTTACACCAGATTCTGGTCAGATTGAAGTTGCTGGCTATGAATTGTCTCATAAAAATATCAAAGAGATAAGAAACACAGTAGGCTACACCTTCCAAGACCCTGATAATCAGCTTTTCATGCCATCTGTCTATGACGATGTAGCCTTTAGTGCTAAGCAGGCAGGTAAAGATGAGGAAGAGGTAGACCATATTGTGAAATGGGCATTAAATGAAGTTGGTGGCACTCATCTTATGGATAAAGCATCTTATAACATGTCTGGTGGAGAAAAAAGGCTTATAACCATTGCAACGGTTCTGGCTTCACATCCTGAAATTCTAATATTAGACGAACCATCTGTTGGCCTGGACCCAAGATCAAGACGAAATCTTATTAGGCTTTTAGATGAAAGAAAAGAGACCAAGATCATCGCCACTCACGATATGGATATGGCCCTTGATTTATGTGATCGAATTATTGTCCTGTGTAAAGGAAATATTATGGCCAATGATGCACCAATGGAAATTTTCAAGAACAGATTGCTGTTATGTGATAATGACCTTGAACTACCCTTAAGACTACAAGGGTGCCCTATATGTGGCAGTTCAAAGGATAAGGAGATATAGATGAAAGTATTGTACTATGATGTATTTTGCGGTATTAGCGGAGATATGAACCTTGGTGCCTTAGTAGACCTTGGTGTAGATCTTCAAGCATTAAAAAGAGAACTTAAGAAGTTGAATATTGATGAAGAGTTTGACTTAGAAGTCAGAAGAGACATGAAACATGGCATCACAGGTAGCAAAGTGGATGTTATTTTACACAATCAAAAGGACCATCACCATGGCCACAATCATGGTCATCACCACCACCATGAGCATCGAAACTTTGCCCTTATAAGAGATATGATTCAATCTAGTGACCTTAAAGATAAAGTCAAAGACTTGGCAATCCAAATGTTCAGACTCGTTGCTGAAGCAGAAGGCAAGGTTCATGGTAAACCCTTAGAAGAAGTTCATTTTCACGAGGTGGGTGCAACAGATTCTATTGTTGATATAGTTGGTGCAGCTATATGTTTAGATTTATTAGATGTGGACCAAGTTATGGCTTCTACCATTCAAGTTGGCGGTGGATTTGTCAAATGTGCCCACGGCAGAATGCCTGTACCAGCACCAGCCACTGCAGAGATTCTTGTTGATGTACCCCTAAATTACAACATTGTCCCTTTTGAAACAACAACCCCAACAGGCGCGGCTATTCTTAAGGCAACAGTATCAAAGTATAGTGATCAACATACGATGAAGGTACTTAAGACCGGTTATGGTATGGGGACTAAGGATTTTGATGTACCTAATGTTCTACGTGTTTATCTAGGGGAAATTCAAGATACTGATAATGATCTCATTCATGAAAAACAGTATTTAATGTCTTGTAATATTGATGACATGAATGGTGAACTCATCCCATATGTTGAAGAAAGACTATTTGAAGCAGGCGCATTAGATGTGTACAAATCAACTATTATGATGAAAAAGGGTCGTGTGGCGACTAAATTAGATGTTCTTTTTAGAGATAAAGATAGACAAGCTCTACAGAAGATTCTCTTCCTAGAAACAACAACAGCAGGCCTTAGAGAAATGCCAGTAGACAAGTATATGATGCAGCGACGGGTAGAGTCAATTAAAACCCAATATGGTGACATAAAGGTTAAGTACCTCATGTTAAGTGGTAAAGTTGTTAAACACAAAGCAGAGTATGAGGACTGCCTTAAAGCATCGAAGATCCATAACGTAAACATCAATCAGGTATATAAGTCGGTTGAGCAGCAATTAAACATAGACTAGAAAAGAGGACATAATTTGAATGCTTATGAACAATTAAAAAATTATATTAGTAAGCTTGGGACTGTTGTAGTTGCTTTTTCAGGTGGGGTAGATAGCACCTTCCTTGCTTATGCAGCAAAAGATGCACTAGGTGATCAAGCCTTAGCGATTACTATAGAATCTCCTTATATTCCCAAGTGGGAGATTCAAGAAGCCAAAGATTTAGCCAAGCAGATTGGCATTCGACACATTGTCTTACAAGCTGAAATTGCAGATAAAGTTTTACATAATCCTGCAGACAGGTGTTACTTATGTAAGAAGGTTGTCTTTTCAATGATTCTTGAAGAAGCTGCTAAGAATGGGGCAACAGCTGTAATTGATGGTTCCAATTTTGATGATACCAAAGATTACCGACCAGGGCTTAAAGCATTAGCTGAACTTGATGTTGTCAGCCCACTTATGGCCTGTGAATGGACCAAAGAGATGATTCGTGCTAAGTCAAAAGAGGTTGGACTAGAGACCCATGATAAACCAGCTTATGCATGCCTTCTGACCAGAATTCCATATGATACTAAGATTACAAGTGAAGAACTCAGAAGAATTGAGCAGGCAGAGGTTTACATGATGAATCTTGGTTTCCGAGCTGTACGTGTTCGTTCTCATGGGGATCTGGCTCGTATAGAAGTGGCAAGAGATAAGCGGAAAGATTTGTTTGATGAGAAGTTATTGGATGAGATTTCAGAGACGATAAAGTCCTATGGTTATAAGTATGTTGCTTTTGAAGCGGCTGGCTATTCTATGGGTAGTTTAAATAAGCAGATTGGTAAGTAGTGAGGACAGACGCAACAAAGAGAACAAAATACAAAAAGATATACCACGGAGAATGCGGAAGTCACGGAAAAAGGAATAAGGGGACAGACGCAACATCTAATAGAAAGTAGGCACTATGAATAATAATGAATTACACAGATTACTTGAACAAGTGAAAAATAATGATATATCTATAGAAAAAGCTATGAGTAACTTAGATACTTTACGTTCTTTTGGAGACATGGACTTTGCCATGATTGACAACAACCGTGAAGCGCGAGTTGGTTATCCTGAGGTTGTGTATGGCGAGGGTAAGACACCTGAGCAAGTTGCCAAAATCTCAAGCTATATGTGTAGTAACAATCAAAATGTATTGATAACTAGAGCCAACCTTGAGATGTATGAAGCTGTAAAAGAAGTTTCATCGATTGCAGAGTTTAATGAATTGGCTAGAACCATCACGATCAAAAATAAGACGATTGATCTAAGTGAACATACCATTGCCATTGTAGCAGCGGGTACATCTGATATGCCTGTTGTAGAAGAAGCCTATGAGACAGCGATAATGTTAGGCAACAGGGCAATTAAGATTGTTGATGTTGGGGTTGCTGGTATTCATAGACTTTTTAATCGATTAGAAGAAATTAAGAAGGCTAGAGTTGTCATTGTTGTGGCGGGTATGGAAGGGGCCTTGGCTTCGGTTGTAGGTGGCTTAATTGACAAACCAATAATTGCCGTGCCTACAAGTGTTGGGTATGGTGCTAATTTAGGCGGTATTGCAACCTTGTTGGCCATGCTTAATAGTTGTTCGAGTGGTATTAGTGTTGTAAATATTGATAACGGGTTTGGAGCAGCTTACAGTGCTAGTATGATCAACCAGTTGGTTTAAAACCGACTTCTTACACTTGTCCTAAGAATTCCTCAGTGATATATTGTAAGTAAGATAGTTGGACCTAGAGCCTGATTTAACTTTCAGGATATGACAACATAAAGAGATGAGGAGAATAGGATGACTAAGATTAGAACAGCAGTTGTAGGTTATGGATTTTCAGGTAAAATATTCCAATGCCCATTTATAGAAGCACATGAAGCGTTTGAGTTGGTTACAGTTGTTGAGCGACATAAAACAGACTCAAAAGAAGATTATCCAAATGTTAAGGTTGTTAAAAATTATGATGAGGTATTAGAAGATGATGCCATTGATTTGGTCGTTCTATCAACACCAAGTCATTTACATTTTGAACAGGCAAAAGCAGCACTTGAAGCAGGTAAACACGTGGTTGTTGAAAAACCTTTTACAGCGACTTATGATGAAGCTCTAACTTTGATTGATATGGCAAAAGATAAAGGTAAGGTGATTGTCCCTTATCAGAATAGACGTTATGACGGTGACTTTTTAACCGTTAAGAAAATCATAGATTCCGGTGAAAGAGTTTATGAATTTGAAGCAGTTTGGGATAGATTTGTGCCAGAAATTGGAAACAGATGGAAGGAAGAAGGATTAGCAGCATCTGATCTTCTTTATGATCTTGGACCACATTTTCTTGATCAAGTCTTATGTCTATTTGGAGAACCAGATAGCTTTAAGGGTGTTGTGAATACTCTAAGACCTAAGAGTAAAATTGTGGATTTCTTCTCCATGCAACTCTCTTATGGGGATAAAGAGGTAAGGGTTAAATCAAGCCTAATCGCAGCTCATGCTGATATTCGATATAAGTTACATACAGAGAAGGGGACCTATCATTTCTATGTGATGGGTGAGCAAGAGCATCAATTATTAGCAGGTATGAAGCCTGATGATCCTAACTATGGCGATAATGCTATGTATGACTTTTATGATTATGATGGTGTGAAACATCAAAGGCAAGTTGAAAAAGGGTCATATATGGACTATTTCACCCAGTTGTCAAAGGCTATCCGTGGTACTGGGGTGGCACCTGTTCAACCTGATGAAGCAGTTAAACTAATTAAATATCTAGATCAATTAAGCACCAATGATTGAACAATAAATTACTAGCTAGAAAATAGTAAAATGTAAGGACCACACCACAATTATATTAGTGAGATTGATAAGCCGTAATAACTCTATTGCGGCCTTCTTTTTTGGCTGTATATAAGGCCCTATCGGCATATTTAAAGTAATAATCAAAGCCCAATTCATACCAATTTTCTTCAAGAATGGTGGTGCCAATACTAACAGTAAGGTGATAGTGATGGTGTAGATTGGAATGCTCGATTGCGTCTCTAATGGATTCAGCTATATGATAGCCTTTCTTTATTTGGTCAGAAGGTAATATGATAGCGAACTCTTCTCCGCCAAGGCGGAAGGCTTGTCCAGATGCCATTATGATGTCCATAATTTTTTTGGAAAACTTAATAAGCACCTTGTCACCTTCGAGATGACCGAATTCATCATTAATATATTTGAAATGGTCTAAGTCGAGTATCATAAAGTAATAGCTATGGCCTTTTACTAAGTCGTCAATTGCCTTGTTAAAAGCTAAGCGATTACCTAGTTTGGTTAGACTATCTGTATTTGCAATGGTTTCCATTTCAATGCTCTTGAAAATTTCATTGTCTATAATACGACTTAAATATAAGACACAGAGGACATACAAGGTCGAACCTATAATCATAGCTTGTCTATATATAGATAAACTATAGATATCTGGGTAAATAAGAAAATCCTGAGTCTTTGTTATTTGCAAAATAATAAGGGTAAAACAGAAAATAATTATACTGTATAACTGAACTTTTTGAACATGAATGGCAGCTGCAATAAACAGTACTAGGAGTAGATGCATGTAGAATTGTAAGCCAATCTCTTCTGATAGCAGATCAATTGCTTTACCAAAAGCACCAAAATTAAATAATGTAACAGCAAGGGTCAACCTTGTTTTATAGATTAAATAGGCAATAAATCCAGCTATGATTAGCCAAATGGTCAGTTCAACAAGCTCTCTTAATGAATATCCATGATTAAGAAACGTTATAAGGACAACCACAATTGAGTAAAGTACAATTAATGAAAGAAAGGCTATGGCATATAGGGCTTTTCGCTTGAGATATATATTTTGGCTATGGTAATTTACTAAGAAACGTTCAAAAAATTTAGTCATTGGCCACCTCCAAAGAGGAGTCTACCCTATTCCTACCGTGTTCTTTTGCATAATAGAGAGCTTTATCCGCACCAACTAAGACCCTATCTATGGATGGGTATTGAGATGAGCAGGCAAAGCCAATACTGATTGTTAATAGTTGAGATGTACCAAAATCTGTGTTAGCAATTATTTTTCTAAAATCGTTTAATTGAGTGCGAAAGTCTTCGAAAGATATAGAACTTGTACTAATAATTGTGAATTCCTCACCACCCCACCGGAAGAGAAACTCACCATTCTTGAAATATTCTCTAAACAACTCAGAAAATTTGATCAAAACCTTGTCTCCAATTGCATGACCATGCCGATCGTTAATCCACTTAAAATGATCGATATCTATAATTGCAAAACAATAGGACCCATCTTTCTGGATGTGATTGGTGACAATGTCCTCAAATTTTTGACGATTATAGAGAGAGGTTAATACATCTGTTTCGGCAATGATTTTAAGTTTTTCGCCATTTTTAATCTCTTTAAGTATAACTTGGTCATAGAAAGATAAGACTATGGAAAAAACAATCATGCCAACAGTAACTTGAGCAGATTGGTGAAGAAGTTCATTGGATAACATGTAATTGCGGTCAATGATATAGCTAATATAGAAGTATCTAGAGATTACTGCTAGTAGAGTGAATGAGAAAAGAATGTAAAACTGATATAACTTCACATACATAATCGTACAAACGATGAGTACAATCAGGCATTGAAGATAGAATTGATGTATAAAGTTGATGTTATAGTATTCTAAAATTTTATACATGCCAGCTAAGACAAAAATATTGCCCGCAAGAATGAGACGGCCTGATTTGAGTATATATAGAATGCCGATGAATGCCAGTACAGATATTAGGTCTATGACGACACCCATAAAGTTAGTAGTACCTGCTAAGATAGCAACGACAGCCTCGATGATTATAGTCATACTAATGACCAACAGAACATAGCTAGTATGTATTGCTTTAATATATATATACTGATCTGAATTCTGATAGACAGAAGTGAAGTAATTAGGAAGTAGTTTCATAAAACACCTCATTTGAAAAAGTGTGTATAGGTAAACATATTATAACACAGAAAGAGAACTCTGTTTATATGTAGGCAGTAAAATAATAGACCACCCTATGCATCAACAATGGATTATGTTGTGCATAAAGGAGGTCTATTTGAAGGTTAGATATTCTATTGCCAATGAACTAAGAAAGACTTGATTACTTACTTCTTCTGATTGCCTTAAACAATCTTTTCTTTGGTGATTGACCGAATTGATCGTAGTATATTGTCTCGATTTCTTTAGGGATTGTAGTTTTAGTTGGTTGGTAAATATTATCATATATGTTCTCATAATTGTTCATCATATCACTCCTTGTTTTCTTCAGTAGGGCTTGAATCATCAGAGCACTTATCTCCATGTTCACTGACAATTAATGTATAAAAAGTTACCTTGTTCGTATGGTCTTTTCTTTCCTTCTTTTCATTGAACTTCTCAATGACCCCCCACAGTTCGGTCATTTCTTCCTTTGTCAGATGGAGGTCATTCATAGCAAAAGCTATACTTCTAGATTCTGAATCATTTTTATTGACCAAATCACTCATCTGATGCAGGCTATCATTAGCGATGTCTACTTGACTTTTCAAAATTTTAGCCCTTATTAATTCGTTCTTCTTATCTCCAAAACGTATGCGGAAGTTGTCAGATACAAGTCGGTAATATTTTGCCACAATGCCATTAATGTTTTCTGTATGGTCAAGTACAAGTAAGTCGATTTTGATTAACATCTTTCCGTGATAGGTGACTTTCGAAGAGTTATCACCTAACTGGTCAGCAATTTGCTTGAAGGTTGCTGTCATATGGTCGCGACTACCAAATGCATTGATGATTTTCATTCTATAGGTATTGTAAATGATATCAAATGCTTCTTCGGAAATGATGTCAAATCTTGTCATATGGATCTCCTTTTTTGGAATCATTACGATTCAGATAACGTTATAATTCTTGTAACGATATATTCATTGTAACGCCTCAAAATCATTTTGTCAAGCTCGTAACATTAATTTTTGGCTTTTATATAGCCGTATTATGATGACGGATAAAAGATTAGATGGGAAAATCCTCTTGACAACAAAGGGAAAAAGAATGATAATATAGATGAATAGGAATAAAATCTATATATTAATAGATTGAGTAGAAAGAAGTTGAGATTATGAATGAATATTTTTGGAATGCAACAAATGAAGAACGTTTGCATGGCTATGTGAAGAATATCGATCAATTTCATTGCATAGCTTGTGATTATAGAACAGAGCAAGGTTTTGTTTATCCAGTAGATGACCGATTTATGGATGCAGAAAAAGCAATCCAGTATCATATTGCTAAGAGTCATGGTTCGGTTTTTGATATGTATATTGGTCAAGACAAGCAGACAACAGGTTTGTCAGATCATCAAAGGCAGATTATGAAACTCTTTTATGAAGGAGCAAGCGATTATGAAGTTCAAAAAGCCCTAAATATTGGTAGCATATCAACAATTCGTAATCATAGAAGCCTTTTGAAAGAAAAAGAGAAACAAGCCCTTATGACAACAACACTTATGACTTTGATGAATAGTTCAATTAATGATAAGGGTATTGTTGCTCCTCATAAAACTGCGACAATGTTAGATGATCGTTATGCAACAACTGTTGAGGAATCAATTAAGGTTATTAACAAATATTTCCCAAATGGTACTGATCAACCACTAAAATCCTTTAGCATGAAAGAGAAGCAGAAGATTATCATTCTTCGAGAGATTATTAAGAAGTTTGATGGTAAACAAACCTACACCGAAAAAGAAGTGGATCACATTCTTAAGGAAATTTATGCGAGTGACTATGCCCTTATTAGACGATATCTTATTCAGTACGGCTTTATGGATCGTAAAAGAGATGGCAGCGTTTATTGGGTAAAAGAAGAAAAGGTTCAGATGACAAATAAGAAGAAGGACCTGAAAAAGATGAAAGACAAGGACCGAAAGAAGGCTTTAAAACAAGCCTATATGGCAGAAAAGGCAAGTGAACCGACAATAAGCGGTGTTTACCAGGTTAAGAATACTGAAAACGGTAAAATCTATTTGAGTCGTGCTAGAGATGTTAAGAAGTTAAATGGTGTTAGCTTCCAACTAAATATGGGGACATTTATGAATAAGGGTTTACAGAAGGATTGGACTGAACTAGGTGAAGATAAATTTGAAATCAGCATCCTAGAAAGTTTTGAAGAGAAAGGAACAGCCACTCAAATATCCAAAAAACTAAGCAATCTTGAACGTCAATGGAAAAACAAGCTAAGTCCTTATGGGGATAGAGGCTACCATAAAAAATCATAACTATTTCTAATGATTGATGTTAACAACCATATCTAGTATACTGGGTATGGTTGTTTTAGATTAGGATGAGAGGATTGTCACATGATATATATAATAAATTTTCTAAAAGGTATGTTGGTAGGTGTAGCAAATATAATTCCAGGTGTTTCTGGTGGAACAATGGCCTTGATGTTAAAGATATACGAGCCACTCATTGAGGGCATCAACAATATTTCAGTACATACTGTAGTAAGTTTCTTTAAGGCATTGAGCTTTAAAAAAGTACATATAGAAAGTTTTAAAGAAGAGATGAGAAAGATCCATTTCGAACTGCTGTTCTTTATTTTGATCGGCGCTGCTGGGGCAGTTTTGCTGTTCGCTGGATTAATGACATACTTGTTATCAAACTTTCAATCACAAACATTTGGCTTCTTCTTTGGCTTGATTATTATGTCCATAGCAGTGCCTTACAAACTCATTAACAAGGTCAATTGGCAGGTTGTTGTAGCCTTTGTTATTGCCATTGTATTGGTTGTAGGCTTGTCCTTCTTAGAATCAGATGTAGAGAAAGTGAATAAGGAAGAACAGAAAATCACCTTAGATATGGATGGTGCAAATGATGAGGCCGATTATACACTTGTGGACTATGGTATGTTGATGCTGTCTGGTGGTGTTGCAATGTCAACAATGATTATGCCTGGTATTAGTGGATCATTTATGCTCCTACTTATGGGCAAATATTTTATGGTACTTGAAGCCATTAGTCAGAGGAACTTAGTAGTGATTACAGTCTTTGGTTTTGGTGCAGTGCTTGGCTTACTCATGTTCTCTAGATTAGTGAACTTCTTACTTAAGAAACATCATAATACAACGATGGGTTTTTTAACTGGTCTAGTAGTCGGTTCTCTTTGGGAACTTTGGCCCTTTAAAGGTCAACACATCTTAAGCAATGGAGAGTTGCTTATGTTAAGTAATCAGTTGCCAGCGACAATAAATGTTCAGTTCTGGGTGACCTTATTAATGGTTTTACTTGGTATGGTGGCTGTCTATTTGATGATGAAGTTAGAAAAAGAGTAATATAAGTTATTAAACAGAGTCACTGGTGATTGAGGAATCACTGGTGGCTTTTTTAATACAGAAATTAGGGTTCAAAATTTATTTTACTATTGACTGTTACTCATTGGGTGTGGTCATTGATTTACCACATACCTTTGACTTGCCTTTCACTACGCACGGTCAGCGTCAAAGCTATATAGAAAATCTATTCGACTATGGAGAGTCACTACGTCAAGAAATAGAACTACATGTTGATTCTGACCAAGATACTTCCTGTATCAAGTCAGAACGGATCACCTCCTGTAATCCTGTCACCATGAAGTCCCATTTCTTTCCTAGTTCGGTTTAGGCATCAGTTTAATTATGGAGGGTGAGGGCTTAGATGTTTCCCTATATGTCCAACCGGTTATAGAACGTTTATATGATAAACGGTCATCCTCGCTTGTCGGGGATCCAGTGTCTTCGTATTATGACCATTTGTATTGTTTTGCATTCTCTGCGCCTTCTGCGGCCAATCTCTTGCTTTTTAACGTTAATCTTTTAGTCATTACGCCAAACGGACTTAGATTGTCTTGTCACATAAGCTATGATACAATTACCTAAGATGCGTTTAAGAGAATATCATTAGTTTTCATAGAATTTTTCTGATAAAAGATCAGTTGTGACAGGATACTTTACACATAATGGGAGGCATAATGAACAAATACTATAAGCAGTATAAATGGTCTAATATTTTTGCTATGTTAAGAAACCAGAAATTAGATCCTGAGATATGTAATGAGGATTTTAAAGATCGCTTGGTTGTGATTACAGGGGCAACCTCTGGCATTGGCTATGACGCGGCGATGAAATATGCTTCCCATGGCGCCCATATACTAAGTATTAACAGAAATGAAGAAAAATCCCAGAAATTGTGTGAAACGCTTAGAAATAAATACGGTACAGAGTGTTCCTACATGATTGCAGATTTTTCTAGATTAGATGATGTACATAAGGTAGGAAAAGACTTGGCTAAGTTAGATAGACATATTGATGTGCTTATACACAATGCAGGTGTTTATGTGACTAAGAAATCTTTTACAGATGATGGCATAGAGCAGGTATTTCAAACGAATTATCTGAGTACATTTATCTTAAATTACTATTTGAAAGATAAATTTATTAGCCAAGAGACTGGCCGAATAATTTTCGTTAATTCCGAGGCCCATAGATTTGCTGTCTGGGGTATTCATTTAGATGATCTTGATTGGAAAAGGCGGACATATTCAGGTCTAAAAAGCTATGGTTCAGCCAAAACAGCACAGTTACTCTCTATGATTAAGTTTAAGGAGTACTTCTCAGAAACAGGTGTAACAATTAATGCCATGCATCCAGGAAATGTGAAAACCAACAGTGGCAAGAATAATGGTAAACTCTACAAGTTTTATAAAAGAGCAGTCATTGATAGAAATGCGAGATCAATCGAAAACTCATCTGAATCACTTTACTATCTAGGTGCTTCAAGCAAGATAGATGGCTTAAGTGGTTTATTCTTCAACCTTACGACAGTTGAAGAACCTGCACCACCTGCACTGGACCTTATGGAAGCTGAGAATTTATGGCTATTAAGCCTTAAAATGGGAGGGTTTGATGAATAAGTTAAAAGAGAAAGTTGTTATTGTTGGTGGTGGCATGGGTGGACTAACGGCAGCTGCCTATTTAAGTCGAGAAAATTATGATGTTCAAATAATAGAAAAAAATAGTGGAATTGGAGGTTTGGTCAGCACCTTCCAACGTGACGGTTTTTCCTTTGATACTGGACCTAGAGCCTTCGTGAATTCAGGTATGGTTAAACCAATTCTAAAAGATTTGGATATTCAATGGGAAACTGTTGAAAATATGATTTCCATAACCATAGAAGACCAAATGATTAGTATTGATTCAATGGATTCTTTAAGTGACTATGAAGAGTTACTTCTTGAATTGTACCCTGAAAGTAAAAATGAGATCGACAAAATAATCAAACGTATCTACAAACTTTCTGCTAATACCAAAACCTTGTATGAATTTGATAACCCATACTTTGTTGATTATATGAGTGATAAAAAGTTCCTTTTGACTAAGTTTTTACCCTGGACATTTAAGTTACTTTACGCATTAAGAAAATTCAAGCAGTATGGTATGCCAATGGAAACCTATCTTCAGGGACAAACAGATAATAAGTCATTAATTAATATATTAACCCAGTTCTTCTTTAAGAAAACACCAACTTATTTTGCCTTAGGTTACTTTTATGTCTGGTTAGATTATTTCTATCCAAAAGGTGGAACAGGTAGTTTGCCCAAAATTGTAAAAGAGAAGGTTTTGTCTAATGGTGGTCGAATTAAGCTAAACACTAGGATTGAGTATATAATACCTTCTGAATCAAAAGTAATTGATACAGAAGGTCATAACTATGAATACGATTACCTTGTATGGGCAGCAGACTTAAAAACCCTATACAGGCAGCTGGATTTGAAAGGTTTAAGTGATCAAATAAATAAAAAAATTGAACAGCAAAGCGAAAAAGTTTTTACTGCGAAACCAGCAGAGTCTTCTTTCATTATGAGTATGGCTGTAGATCTACCAATATCCTATTTTAAGGATAAAGGTGGCGCACATAGCTTTTACACCCCTTCAAAAAAAGGTTTGGGTGATGTGATTGAGAGGAAAAAAGAAGATCTTTTGAAAGATTTTGAGCATAAGAGTAAAGAGGAATTATTAGAATGGTTGGAGGAATTCTGCTACTTTAATACGTATGAAGTATCTATACCAGCTCTTAGGGATTCTTCACTTGCTCCTGAGGGTAAGACAGGCATTATGATAAGTTGTTTGTTTGATTATGAAGTGGTAGAGAGTATTCATAAAGCAGGCTGGACGGATGACTTTAAGAGTAAAATGGAAGACTGCATCATTAATATTTTCTCGAAATCACTCTATAAAGATTTTGAGAAAGACATTTTATTTAAGTTTTCAACAACACCGTTAACCATTCATAGCATGATAGGGAGTTCTGGAGGGGCAATCGTTGGTTGGTCATTTGAAACAAAGGCGCCTGTATATAATGACCTTACCGATATGCCAAAATGTGCTCAAACGCCAATCCCCAATGTATACCAAGCGGGACAATGGGCATATGCACCTGCCGGTGTTCCTATAGCAATGTTAACAGGTTGGCATGCAAGTCAAGAAATTATGAAGAAGACCAAAACTAAGAAATAATAATCAGCTAGTTGCTGGTGCTTAAAACAACGCTGTGAGGTGGAGGATTGATATGATTTATCATTTGATTATTATGACACTAGGTTTGTTGTCGAGTCTGATTTTGTTTTCTAAGTTTCCAGTATTGAAAAAGGAAAGAAGCCTTAAGCTGGAGAATAGTATATCGATTATTATCCCAGCAAGAAACGAAGAGAAGAACTTAAAACTGCTATTAGATGATTTGAAGTCGCAAACCTTGCCAATACATGAAATTATTTGCGTTGACGATGGGTCTACAGACAAATCATATGATGTGGCCATGTCCTATGGGGTTCAAGTAATAGAGATAAAAGAAAAGCCTTCTGACTGGGCAGGTAAAGCTTGGGCATGTCAAAAAGGTGCAAATATGGCAACAGGTGACCTATATGTATTTCTAGATGCAGACGTTAGACTAAGTCATTCTGCTATTGCAAAACTTTATCAAGCTTATAAGGATGAACAATGTACAGTTTCTGTCCAACCCTATCACAGAACTAAGAAGTTCTATGAACAGTTTTCCTTCTTCTTTAACCTAATTCAGATAGCAGCCAATGGTACAAGTTTGAAATTCAAGACCAAAGGGGTAGGTTTATATGGACCGGTTATACTTATGGATGAAGAATGTTATTGGTCCATTGATGGGCATCTCTCAGCTCAGAAAAGTATAGTGGATGATGTGGCACTTGGAGAAAAGCTTACTCAAATGGGATTAAACTTTAAACTTTTCATGGGTGGAAAAGACATATCATTTAGGATGTATGGAGACAAGCTTAGATCCCTATATCAAGGGTGGGTTAAGAATTATGGGACAGGTGCCATAAAAACACCAAAAAGTACCTTATCACTCATATCGTTATGGATGGCATCAGCAATAACTTCATCTGTTATGATTATATTGTTACTCTTTACTGATCTGTATGGCTCATTTAGTTTCTTAATAATTGCTATATATCTTTGTTGGGTTTTGGAGTTCTTAAGAATTGGTGCAAAAGCGGGAAAATTTAAATTAACAACACCTATTCTCTTTCCAATTTATTTATTATTTTTTACAATCACTTTTATGATATCTATGTATAAGAAAACTTTTCAGAAAAATGTGGTCTGGAAAGAAAGAAGTATCAAATTAGATTAGTTTTAAGGAGAGACTTATGCCTATCTTTCAGTTGTCACCAGTGGAGATTGTTATAGTATCAATTCTTTTATGGCCAATATTACAACTTCTAGCCACTTGGCTTAGCCGCAAACTCCCTAGTAAGTGCTTTTCTCCCTCAGCGTATCTTTTCAAAGAACGTAGCTGGGAAAAGGGTGGTCAACTATATGTCCATGTATTTAAGATAAAAAAGTGGAAGAAATACCTTCCAGATGGTGCGGCGGTAACCAAGAATGGCTACAGAAAGAAAGTATTAAGAGATTTTTCAGAGGAAAACTTAGAATTATTTATCGAGGAGACGTGTAGAGGTGAATTAGCCCATCTATTAGCAATTTTGCCCTTCTGGGTTTTTGCTTTCTTTGCACCAATTAGTATTATAGGATTTATGTTTTTGTATGCCTTGTTGGTTAACTTACCATGCATTATTGCTCAAAGGTACAATCGTCCGCGATTACTAAAGTTTATTGAATTAAAAGCTAGACATTAACTTGCCTGGCTTTTTTTTATAGCAAATTGCTCTGAACTTAACAAGTAATCTTGAGGCATCTTTCTTGCCATTCCTCAAAGTGCTATAATATTATAAAGGACTTATAAGGAGGTTTCCCATGGCAAAAGCAAAGAACCCGATATTAAAAGGCTTCAACCCTGATCCATCCATCATCAGAGTGGGAGAAGATTACTATATTGCAACTTCAACCTTTCAATGGTATCCAGGTGTACAGATTCATCACTCTAAAGACCTGGTTAACTGGCGTTTATTGACTAGGCCTCTTAGGCGGGACAGTCAATTGAATATGTTGGGAGAATTCCCATCATGTGGTATTTGGGCCCCTTGTTTGTCTTATCAGGATGGCACTTTTTACTTAATATACACGGATGTTAAAGATAATGGAACACCAGATAATTACTTAGTAACAACACAAGATATTGAAGGTGATTGGTCAGAACCTATTTACATGCATAGTCGTGGCTTTGATGCATCCTTATTTCATGATGAAGATGGAAAAAAATGGTTTTTATCAATGGAATATGATCATAGTTTATGGCACAGCGTTGTTTCTTTTAGGTACTCAAAAGCTATTGCAGGAGCAAACTTTCTAAGGATGAAAAAGCGTGCAAAAAGCAAGGGTATAGATCCATTTATGTTTAAGGGCATCATTATGCAAGAGTATGACCATAATCAAGGGAAGTTGCTTGGACCTGTACACAAAATTTTTGATGGAACCGATTTAGGTCTCACAGAAGGCCCCCATCTATATAAACGAAATGGCTATTACTATCTTTTAACTGCAGAAGGTGGGACTAGCTATCAACATGCTGTAACATTTGCAAGGTCAAAAAGCATTTTGGGTCCATATGAAGTGCATCCAGCTAACCCTATTATGACAGCTAATAAGAAGGATAGTGAATTGAAAAGAGCAGGTCATGGTGATCTTGTTGAGACTGCAACAGGTGAAACATACCTTGTTCATCTATGTGGAAGACCTATTGGCGGTGATAACATACTAACAGGACGATGTACCTTAGGTAGAGAAACAGCTATTCAGAAAATGATGTGGAAAGAGGACGATTGGTTATGGCATGATGGACCAGATAACAGCCCTCTTGAATCTGTTGAAATCCCAGAACTTGAAGAAGTGACATGGCCTAAAGCAGCAGATAAAGATGATTTTGACCAGACAGAATTGAGAATAGACTATCAATGGTTACGAGCTGACTATCTTAAGGAAATATGCTCTCTTGAAGCAAGACCTAGTCACCTTAGGTTATATGGTCGGAACATACTTCAAAGCTATTATAAACAAAGTTTGATTGCCAGAAGACTACAATCTTTTAGGGCTTCAGCTAAAGTTTCTATGGCGTTTAATCCAGATGAAGAACATCAACACGCTGGCCTAACTGTTTTTTATAATGCGGATATGTTCTACTACCTATATAAGGGTATCAATGAGCTTGGGCAAGATTATCTAGGAATCATGTTTAATGACAATGGTAAATTTCATCATAATCTGATCAAGGAGACACTTGTTGATCCTGGCAAAGTCTACCTAAGAGCAGATGTACATTATGGTAAACTAAGATTTCTCTACTCATTAGATGACAGTAATTGGACTGTTTTACATAAGAAGCTTGACTTAACAAAATTATCTGATGAAAGAGCAAGTGGAGGTTTTACAGGAGTTTTCATAGGTATGTGTTGCCAAGACCCACTGACCAATTCAGCTTTTGCAGACTTTGATTATTTCCAATATAGAGAATTTAATGGATGAACCTAATGTTATTCTTGTTCATTTTAGCGTATAATAGAAGCATAGATTCACAATGTTATGAATCCATAATCAATAGAGTAAAAGTATGACAACCTGGAGAGAAATATGGCAATTATTGGTATAGATTTAGGCACCACCAATAGTTTGGTGGCTATTTATCATAATGAAAAAACAAAAATTGTACCTAATCGTTTCAATGAGCATTTAACCTCAAGTGTGGTTAGTATGTTAGATAACGGTGAGGTTGTTGTGGGAAAATCTGCAAAAGAAAGGTTAATTGTTGCACCTCAGAATACTTTTAGCGCCTTCAAAAGACATATGGGTACAGCCAAGCAATACCATGCGGATATGATGCCTTTTACACCTACAGAGTTATCTGCACTTGTCCTTAAGAATGTTAGTGAAGATGCAAGTATTGAATTAGGTGAGCCTATAGATAAAGTTGTCATCAGTGTGCCAGCCTATTTTACAGATGTTCAGAGAAAAGCAACCATGGAGGCAGCTAGAATAGCGGGTCTAAATACCATTGGTCTAATCAATGAGCCAACTGCAGCCGCCCTAGCTTATCATTTACATGAGTCTGATAGAGAAAGACTTATTGGTGTGGTGGATTTAGGTGGTGGAACCTTTGATGTTTCTATCCTTGATATTTATGACTCCTTTATTGAGGTGAAAGCTGTTGCTGGAGATAACTATTTAGGTGGTGAGGATTTTGACTATGCAATCGTTGAATTCCTATGTGAGAAATACAACATGATTCTTGAGTCTTTAAACCCTAAGGACATGAATCGACTTAAATATATTGCAGAACAATTGAAAATCGGTTTTGATACTTTAGAGGAACAGTCCTACGAAGTTCAATTAAGCTATGAGAACCTTTCTATTGAGATGAATTTTGAAGAGTTTGAAGAAGCTTGTATGCCGGTTATAGCAAGACTGAAAGAGCCGGTAAGAAATGCATTAATGGATGCAGAACTGGATTTTATGGATATCGAAGAAGTTGTATTGGTAGGCGGTTCAACTAAAATGCCAATTGTCAAACAACAGATCACCAGATTATTTGGTAAAGTTCCTCTTGCTTATCTTAATCCAGATGAGGTGGTGGCTCAAGGGGCAGCAGTTTATGCAGCACTAAGAGACAAAAACATTACGTTGGGTGATACAGTTATGACCGATGTATGTCCATATACACTTGGGACTGAGACGATGGTAAAAGACACTGAAGGCACATACCAGAGGAAGCTTGATCCTATTATTGAACGTAATATGACCGTTCCAGTTAGCAAGATTCATCAATATGTGGCTATTGATGAAGAGGCAACAGAACTGAGAATTAAGGTCTATCAAGGTGATCACCCCAATCCTGACGACAATGTCTATTTAGGTGAAATTGTTCATGAAATACAGTCAGGAACTGTAGTTGATTCAATGACAACAGTTCGTTTTACATACGACCGTAATGGCATCCTTGAAGTCATTACTCATAATTTAAAGAATAAAGAAGAAAAAAGAGCCATAATGTTAAATAGCAACACACTGTCAGAAGATGAAATTGAGAAATGTTTAAATAAAATATCAGATATTAAGGCACATCCTTATAAAAATGAGGAGAACCTGTTTATAATGTCTAAGGCAGAGAAATTATATGATTTGGTTACGGGTGACGATAAGAAACGTGTAGATGATACCATTACTTTTTATCGAGATGCCCTACTCAGTGACAACCAGCTAAGAATTGATAAGGCAAAATCGAATATGGCGGATATGTTTGAGTACTTTGAGGAGAAGATTTAATGTGGTGGCATATACTAGGAGTAGAAGCAACGGACGACGAGAAAACCGTCAAAAGAGCATACGCTAAAGTTATTCGTGGTGTGAACCAAGACCAAGAAATAGAGATGTTCACAAAAGTACATCATGCCTATCGAGAAGCTATGAAATCATTTAAGAAGGCCCAAGCTAAGGAAGCTCCTAAGTTAACTATTGAAGGAAGTGTGGTTTGGTACTTGGATGAACTAGATAAGGTTTATGGTGATGTACGCAAAAGACTTAATCCAACTGCATGGAAGAACGTCTTCGCATGTATGTCTTTTAGTGAAGAAAAACATTTCATTGATAAGTACATACACTATTTTAATGAACATTATTATCTAACAGATGAGATATGGGCAATCATTGAGGAAAACTATCCTTTAAGCAATCATAGAGATTTTAAATGGCAGGAACTGACTTGTGGTTTATTTAGAATCAGCTCAGATGAGACGGATGGTATGAGCTTTGAAGAGAAGGTGTATTATGTAGAACAGAAGATTAGTTTGTATTACTATATATTGACCCATCAGTATGACAAAGCCCATCAGACCCTTATACTACTGAAGTCAACAAACCCAACAGTTGAGTTTGATCGTTGGTTTTTAGTTGTGTCATCAGTGATGAATCGTGAAGGTGATGTCCTTGAAGCTTACCAATCGATGAAACACTTAAATGATATCTCAGATGACGTCAACTATTATTTAGGTGGTTTTTACAATAGTCAACTTAATTTTGCTAAATCATCAGAATACTTAAATAGACTGGATGAGAAAGGCAATGTTGGAATTGTTAATCTTAAGTTGGATAACCAGTTGAAAAAAGGATCTGACATGACGGTGGCAGCTTTCTACCCTTGGAATGAGATAGAATCTACGCCTGATAAAGTCCGTAAATTATTCTCAAAAGGTGCTCATATAAAAGCTAGCCAAATAATGAATGCCCAATTATTAAAAATCACAAAGGGAGGTAACTAGGTATGACTCAAGACCAGCAACAATGGTTACTTAGCCTAAGTGCAATTTCACAATTGGGACCTGAGATGGATGTAGATCACCTATCATCAAAGGGCTTCTATCGAAAGATTAAATCCGGTGTTGCCTACATAGACAGACATATTGATATAAGTAAGAAACCCTATAAGAATTACACAAAAGAGATTGATAATTATCTCAAGATATGGCAGGTGAGAGATAAGGTCAGTTTCATATCAACTGTAGAAGAGCTCATTCAAGGGTCAGATTTTGGTGTGAACATGCACAGATTAGTTGAAATAGGTCGTATGATGACCCTGAAAGACCGCATGAATAAACAGACATTTCTGATTAATGGTCATCCCTATTTATTTGATCTATTTGAATATGTAATGATTTATGAACATCATTTTCCACAGGATGGCTTTTTAGCTTATGACATAGCCAATGCAATCATGTTGCTTCGATTTGGCGTAGGCAAAGGGTATATATCAGAGAAAGAACAGACAAATTATTTTGATACTATATTAGAAAAAGGTACAGGACGATATAGCTCATACAAACAGTTTGGTACAGACGCCACTATTGCTCGTAACATACATGAGAAGCAATTAAATATTATTGATAGTTCACCTAAAACTAAAGACTTCAAACCCTATCTGAGTATTGCCTATTATGGAATTTGGCAATGGTTTGAATCACTCAATATAACAAGTTTCATCTAACCCAGCCTTAGAATTGAAGGAGATGATTGTGTGAATCGAATGGAACAAGAACATTATAGCTTTGGTCCCTGGCTCATTGAGGTGAAGGATGAGAAAAATTTGCCGTCACAATATGATGACTACAAAGAGGATATTCTTTCTGCAGAACTGATTATTAAAGTACCAATTAATGAAGATCGGAAAGATGTATCTCCAGGTATAGTACTTTACAAAGAGGTTTTTGTAGTTAAGGACAGGCAAGTTATCATATATGCTTATACAGACAAGGGTATAGCCATACGCTCAATTGATTTTGAAGATATTGTCTACATCATACGAGGTGGAGAATTACTATTTAATTACATTGCCATTGGAACAGCTTGCCAAGAATATAGGATTGACTATTACTCTGTATCACAAGAACTAACAGCTAAGTTTATCGAATTGGTTCGAAAGGATATGATAGAGAGAGCAAGTAAGCTAGCTATTGGGACAGTTATAACATCTGAATATGATGGTTTGAAATTGTTTAGATACTTTAACCACAAGGAATTGATTTCTGAAGATGTTGAAATATTAGCTTATCAAGAAGAAGTTAAGTTGACTATAGCAGCTGATAATTGGCAAGATCGTTTGGTGAACTCTTTCAAAAGTGAAAAGTTAGATGAAATCCTATTCATGACCAATGGAAGTGAAATAATTGTGATTAGCGGTGACATTGATAGTGAGCGAAGCGCATCTGTTGATTATAGCTACAGACACTGCTACATCAAAGTTGATGACATCCAAGAGATTACATTGATGGAAGATGAACGTTATGAAAATTCAAGACTTCTTAATATTGACCTTGGTGATAATAAACTTTTATTTAGGGTTGGAATAGGCTTTGAAGTCAGTTTGATTAAAGAACATTTGAATAAAATATGAGTAGATGAGGTAGATTAAGGTCTACCTCTATTTCTTTGGTAACTGGACTAGTGGCCTATAAGATACGCTTATTAATAGGACCAAATAGAGAACTGATAGGCCATAGTATCCATATAATTCACAATATATTCACAACTTAGACACATTCGAATGCTACAATAAGTCTAATAGGAAATATGAGCAAATCTACTGAAAGGTAGAGACGCAAAGCCATGGGTCTAAGTCGAAAGATAGGATTGCCAGGTTGCCGCAGGTAGTAGGTAATCTTAATTGGCTTTGGCTAATTAGGATTTTTTTTTATGATTATGAAGCAAGCAACGGGCCTTTAAGATGGGAAGTGACCTAAATGAAAGATCGTCGTATGAATGTAGAAGTATGTGAATGTTGCAGAAAACTTTTCAAACCTGTTTCAGGCCTTAAAGTTTGCCATACTTGTCACGGAGAATTAGAAAAACAATACGAAGATGTTAAAGAATTTGTTAGAAATAACCCTGAGTTAGGGATTGAAGGGGTTGCTGCAGCTTGTAAGGTCCTTGAATCAAGCATTGTACGTTGGATGAGAGAAGAACGCCTTCTATTTAGTCTACAAGCAGAAGTGACAATTCCATGCCAATGTTGTGGAGATGATATTGAGCAGGGGCGTTATTGCCAGTCATGTGCAACTAAATTGAATGTCTTATATACTCAAATCAAAAGAACTAAAACTATGAAAGCCAATAGAAGAGTTGAAGTTATTGAACTTGATTTGGAAAAAAGTAAAACTCCTAGTGGTTTAAGGTTCCAGAATAGAAAGTCCTATGCCTATTAATGTGCTGTTAACAGATTAGCCCTATGATGGACACATGGTCATGATAAAATATATAAAATGCAAGTTGTATAAAAGCAAACTTAATGAAAATTAGGGACGCAAAGCCATGGGTCTAAGTCGAAAGATAAGATTGCCAGGCTACCGTAACTGTTGGTAACCCGATTGGTCTAACCAATTGGGTTTTTCTGTATAATTAGGGAGTATTAAATGGTAAAAGAAAAGAAATTAGAAGTAAAAAGTTGTAGTCGATGTAGGAAAATCTATGAACCATATTTAGATAGTCCTGTCTGTCCCTTATGTTATGATATACTAAACAAACAATTCAAAAGAGTTAAACTCTATATTAGACAAAATGAGCATGCTGGTATTGAAGAAATAGCTGATATATGTGCTGTACCCTCCAAACAATTAATTAGGTGGGTGAGGGAAGAACGATTGTTTTTCAGTGAAACTTCTGATGTGTCTATACCCTGCCTAGAATGTGGAGAGTCAATTAGGCTTGGTAAGTATTGTGAGCCATGCAAAAGGAAAATTGATCGAAGCTTAAGAGAAGTAAAAGCAGTTTATGTTGAAAAAAATGATCGAGTGATTGTGAAGTCAAAATCAACTAAGAGATTAAGGTTTGGCGATGACACCTAGGATTTGTCCCTTTGCTGGTACTTTGCTATAATGAATGTAAATGAAGACATTATGGAAAGAAGGGTGAAGAATGGAAGTCCTATACAAAGGGTACACTTTTTCAGATGACCAGTATAAACTACAATTTGATGTAATTAAATCATTGCTTGAAGGCACTTATTGGGCCTCTGATCGACCTATGGAAACAATAAAAACTAGTATACAACATTCCATACCTTTTGGTATCTATAAGGGTAAAGAGCAGGTTGGCTTTGGTCGTGTTGTAACAGATTATGCAACCATGTACTGGATTGCGGATATTGTGATTGCTGATAAACATCGTGGACTTGGCCTTGGTAAACACTTAATGGCTCTTATCTCAGCAGATGAACGTTTAAAGGGATTGTTAGGTATATTGGCAACAAAAGATGCCCACGGCTTATACCAAAAATACGGATTTATGAAAGATCCAGAGAAATTTATGAAAAAACCAAGACAGTAAAAAGAAACCATCTCAGCTGAGATGGTTTCAGAGTGAAGACAAAGTCATTAATAATCAATTAGATTATTGGTGACTTTATTTTTTTGCTTGTCATTCAGAGCATTGCTTTTTGATGCGTGGAATCTAGCGTCTTTGTCTTTGTCGGAAAGAACCTTTTTGAACCCTATCATTCCTTACACCAGCAGTTAATACCTCCGTGTATGAGAATGCTGGACTCGACCTCCTTGTCTCCCTGCTTCAGGAACAACAGGGTCCAAAAAGAACCTCTCCTCGGCTTCGATAATCTCCTGTGAAATGGTATAATTAGACTATAAGAAAAGGGAGGAATACAGGCTATGATGAGTCATGAAGACACCGATAAAAGAAAGAAGTTAGAAGTCATTTCTATAGAAGATTTAGTACCCAAAGACCATCTTCTTAGATTGATAGATAAAGCCATAAACTTTGATTTCATCTATGACCTTGTCTATGATAAATACTCTCATACAACAGGACGAAACTCCATAGATCCAGTTCAACTTATAAAGATTCCTCTTATTCAGTATATGTATGGTATCAAGAGTATGCGCCAAACCATTAAAGAAATACAAGTAAATATGGCTTATCGTTGGTTCTTAGGACTTGATATGCAAGACCCTGTTCCCCACTTTACTACCTTTGGGAAGAACTACTCAAGACGCTTTAAGGATACAGACATCTTTGAACAAATTTTCCAGAAGATTCTAGAACAGTGTTTTAGATTTGGCTTTGTAGACCCATCTGTTATATACGTGGATGCCACTCATATCAAAGCAAGTGCAAATAAGAAGATATCTAAACATGCCTCAGTAAAAGAAGCAAAAGCTTTCGAAGAACTTCTTAAGAAGGAAGTAACATCCGATAGAGCCGCTCATGGTAAGAAGCCACTTAAGGAAAAGAAGAAAGACGATGATGACCACAAGCCTTCAGGTGGTGGAGATGAAAAGTATCATCAAGTGACTCTAAGTGAAACAGATCCTGAAAGTGGTTTGTTTCACAAAGGAGAACATAAAAGAGAGTTTGCTTATGTGAGTCAAACTGCCTGTGATAAGAATGGATGGATACTTGATTACACCATTCACCCTGGTAACCGTCATGACAGCCAAACCTTTCCGACACTTTATGAGAAACTAAAAAAGTTAAAACCCAAAACTATTGTAGCTGATGCAGGCTATAAAACACCTACACTAGCCAAGATGATGTTAGATGATGATATAACACCAATTCTTCCTTATACTAGACCTAATGGTAAAAAGGGTCTATTCAAAACAAAAGAGTTTATCTATGATGATTACTTCGACTGCTATATATGCCCAAACAATCAGATACTATCTTATTCTACAACGAACAGAGAAGGCTACAAGGAGTACAAAAGTCAATCAAAGTTATGCAACAGTTGTCCCCACTTGAATGTTTGTACAAAGAGTAAAAATCACACTAAGATCATAACAAGGCATGTCTGGCAAGACTATCTTGAAGAGTGTGAAGAGATACGAAGTCATCTAGAAAACATAGAATTATATAAACACAGAAAAGAAACAATAGAGAGAATATTTGGCACGGCTAAAGAACATCATGCAATGCGCTATACTACCTGTAAAGGTAAAGGGCAAATGGAGATGAAAGTCGGGCTTACCTTCGCATGTATGAACCTGAAGAAGCTAGCAAAGATGCTTAAGAGAAAAGGGCTAATAGGGCCTGAGACCTTCTCGCTCTTTATGATAATAAAGCAAAAACATATGGATTTCGTCAAAAAAGCCGATCTGAGAGGATGATATGCTCCCTTTATAGTAGACAGTTTAAATAATAAAACTGTTTATTATGAAGGGAGTTTTATTATGTCAAGAAAAGCTAAGATTATTCCAGAGGTTAAGATAAAAGAAGTAGAAGATTATCTTGATGGAAAAACAAGTGTCTTAGATATTTCAAGAAAACTGTTTGTAGATAAAAGTACAGTCCGGTCTTGGATACGAAATTACAGAGCAGAAGGCTCTGGCGGATTAATGAATAAATCTTATAACAAATCATATTCAAAAGAGTTTAAGATTCAGGCGGTCAATGATTATCTAGATGGTAAAGGATCTTTGAAAGCTATAAGCCAAAAATATCGTATCAAATCACATGAAACTCTACGTCGGTGGATTATGAAGTATAATGGTCATGATATAATTAAGTCATCAAGTACAGGGAGAACAACAATCATGACTAAAGGACGAAAAACATCGTTTGAAGAAAGAATAGCAATCGTTGAATATTGCACAAAGCATAATCATGACTATAATAGTACTGCTAAAGAATTCCAGATATCCTATCAACAAGCTAGAAATTATACGATTAAATACGAAACTAAAGGAATAGATGGACTAATGGACCGACGCGGTAGAAGCAAACCGGAAGATGAAATGAACGAGGTCGAAAAATTACGTGCGCAAAATAAACTTCTAAAAGCACAAAAAGAAAGAGCTGAAATGGAGCTTTCTTTCTTAAAAAAGTTAGAGGAAATAGAAAGGAGGCGGGGATAAGCCGAGTAAGAAATGAGTTTATTTACCAAGCTATTTGTGAAAGCAACCAAGTATATAACTATTCAATTCAGGAACTGTGTAAATTAGCAAAAGTCTCACGTTCAGGATATTATAAATGGTTAAATCGTGAAATACCACTAACAGAGAGCTTGAATAATCATTTGGCTAAACTTGTAGAAGAAATACACACAAAACACCCTGATAAAGGATATCGAAGGATAAATGATGATTTATTCAAATATCATGAGATAGATGTTAATGATAAACGTATACTACGAATTTGTAGAAGATTAGGCATTAAGTCGACCATAAAGTACCGTAATCATGGTTGTACACGCCAAGCAGCCAATCCACAACATATAGCTGAAAACATTTTAAACAGAGAGTTCACAGCTGATTCACCTAATGAGAAATGGTTAACAGATGTAACTGAATTCAAATACTATGAAAAAGGCATAAAACACAAAGTGTACTTAAGCCCTATCCTTGATTTATATGATCGTCGAATTGTTTCTTATATGATTGGTGATTCTAACAACAATGCATTAGTATATGATACATTTGATAAAGCGCTAGAAGAGAATCCAGATGCACAGCCAATCTTTCACAGTGATCGGGGATTTCAATACACTAATAGGATCTTTCATCAGAAGTTGACAAATGCAGGAATGACACAAAGTATGTCTAGGATCGGTAAATGTATAGATAATGGTCCTATGGAAGGATTTTTTGGTATTCTAAAACGAGAATCGTACTATGGTAATCATTATACGAATAGAGGCACTTTAGTTTCAATGATTGAAGAATACATAGAATATTACAATAACAAACGTTTACAGCGTAAATTAGGGATAGTAACACCTATGGAGAGATTTAAAAACTATTTAAATGCCGCATAAAAAACTGCCACCTAGAAAACTAGATGGCAGGAAAATTTTATATTATTTTAATTGTCCACTTGACGGGATGCACACCA
>PPCM01000447.1_pt1 | contig 39076 bp, 34 predicted proteins | sample 1555541 | NCBI WGS metagenome assembly PPCM01 (sample SAMN05284479, study PRJNA326546) | Marine sediment metagenome, whole genome shotgun sequencing project. | isolation source: marine sediment | place: Germany: Wadden Sea | collected 2012-09-05
AGGTGTCCGGCCTTCATAAGCCCCGAAGCGGTTTGCAGGTCGCCCTTAAAGCGGTCGACTCCGAACACCATGCAGTAGATCACCACCGTCACAACGGCCGTGGTGGCCACAACGCCCGTGAAATATCCAAGATTCCGGGTGCTGATCCCCAGATATTGCTCGATCATCGTTCCTCCTTTTTTTGATTGAACAGTTTGCCGCTTCCCGGAAACCGCACGATTACATAAATCTTTTTTCAGGTTGTCACTGATATTCAGCTTGTTTTTATCGTCGTTAAAAAGCCGTACGTTTTTTATGAGTTGGTTGAATTAGCATTGTTGGCATCAGGGTCGCATTAAAGTTTAAAAATGGCTCTCATCAATATGTTTATTCCGGTTTCAATGATCGAGCCTAATACGGAAGCACCAACCACACCGGACAGTTGCCTACGCCGCGGCTTGATATACTTCTCCTCAATTGTATTCCACTTTACATCCTTTTCAATCATTGCCAGAACATTCACTTCATTCGTCTCGAAACGGACATAACCGGAGGACGCAACTTTTGATCTGAGCCAATGGTGCTGTCGGCGATCATCGGCAATGTAAAAGAAAACGTTCGTAAGTTCGATAGTATAGGACGGGTCACTCTCGGGTATAACCACATCCTCGACCCAGAAAAGACAACTTAGGATATCATTATCCCAATACAGCATGTGCTCTGGAATATACTCTTGTCGAACAACATTTCCCTTTCTCCCGTCAAAGGAAGTCAAAGTAACGTTACCCTTGGGGTTGGGGATCTTGGCACTCCACTCATCTATATAGTCGCCTTCGAATGTTGGTTTAGCTAACATGAGAAAAGTTTTCTGACCGTTCTTTAGGAACATTGCTTCCAGTCTTTTCTTGTTGTCTTCAATTTGAGTGGTAGTGAGATCAGGGCGGTCGTGTTGCCAATAATCCAGTGCGGATTTTAGCAAATCTGAAGTGATCAAAACGAATGCGACTGCCACTCGCTGGCGGCTGGTACTCGACCAATGTGTTGGTGATTCCCATTTCTGATTGTCGGTTGAATGGGGGGATGTGATCTGGCAAGCCTGTGTATTAAATGCGACTTGTGCCCCGAATGCCTTCTTCAGGGAAGTGGTATCGCTTGTTTGTTCCGCTGCGGAGATCAGCGCCCCACCTGAACACAGTAACAGTGTGATAATGCTAACCTTCAAGAAAAAGTATTTCATAAGTTGCATTCCAAACCTCCTTATGTTGGCTTAATGCTGCAAATTGACGGAAGAAATAAACGAAATGAGGAACTTGCGTAGCTTTTTGATGTCCGAATTCTGGGTAGAAAGAACGATTACCCGGTGCTCCCCCCACAGACCAGTTCGTGAAGATTTTCCTCACACGCTTCCTCGATTCAGATCCTTTTATTAATCCGGTAATTAATTCCAGCAATTATGCCGAATCGGCATTTCGTCCTGAAACGGCGCCGTCGCAACCTTAAAATTGGCTGAAGGACAGTGGTAAGCTACAGACTCAACCGAGCCCGATACAGGTGAGTCAGAGCGTGGCCCCGTTTTGCCAGGTTTCCCAGAACTCACCCCGGAAAATTCCGAATCCCATCAGGACTATCGAAACCCCGTAGAGTACGATCAGAAGGGTTTTCGGTCGCGGAAAGGCTGTCAGGGGATCCCGGGAATAACCCGAAACGTTACTCGAGTAACCGCCATGTCTTCCGGGCTGTTTGTTTGAACGGATCATGGTTGACTCCTCAGGGAAGTTTCCCTGCTGTTGCAGTTCTTAAAAACGCCGCGGCATCGTTGGCGGGAAGGGCGAAGCCCATTCCCGAAAAACGGTTGTCCGGCATGAACCCCGCGATATTGACCCCCACCACCTCCCCCTTGATGTTGATCAGGGGACCGCCGTCGTTGCCGCTGTTGACCGCCGCATCGGTCTGGAGCATCCTGGGATAGGTGTTGCCGCCGATGACGGTGTCCCGTCTTTTGCCGCTGATGATCCCCATGGTCACCGTGCCGGAGAAACCGAAGGGGTTTCCCATGGCAAAGACGATCTCACCCGGTTGGGTGAGATCCGAGTTTCCCATGGCGAGCACCGGATACACGCCGGGAAGGCGGATCTTCAGAAGCACCATGTCCGATGCGGGGTCCGATCCCACCACGTCGGCGGCAAGGGATTTTCCCCCGCCCGTTGAAAGGTTGACGGTGACGGTGGCGGCCCTGCCAACGGTTCTTGCGGTCGTGATCACGTATCCGTCCCTGTGAACGATAAACCCCGCGCCCTCCACGGCGTTTCCGGCGGCATAGGGTTCGAGGTAGCCGAGGCCGTTGTTGAGTCTCGGGGCCCTGCCGTTCCACTTGCGAATGATGCCCACCACCCCCGGCCTTGCCGCCGCGACAATTTCCGAGATCTCAGTTTGAACGGAAAGGGCGGTGGCGGCGGCTGTGGTTCTCCCGTTGTTTGCGGTGGTTCCGGCGGCGGTTGCCCCGGCAACGAGCGCCCCGGCGGCGGGCGGTTTGATGACGGTGGGGGCCGAGTTGAGCGTTCCGTTTACCGGCGCAGCCGGCTTGAGGGCTTTCGTATTGGGTTGCGCGGTGTTGCCGTTCGGGTTCACCGTGGCTGCGGCCACCGCACTATTGGGTTGCGGAGGATTGCCGGTCGCCGGCGCATTGTTTGTCGGGGTTCCGGGAGCAGGTGCCCTGCCTGCAACCGGCGTGCTTGATGCGCCCGGAAGCCGGATGGTGGTGACGTTGCTCCATACAACCCCGAGGATCATCAGGAGGAGTATCCCGAAGGGCCAAAGGGTTTTGCTGCCGCTGAAGTTTCTGTTTTTTTTCATTCCTCTTTTTCCCGCGCCGTTAGCCGAATCCGCGGCGCCTTCCAAAATCAGCAGTGCCTCCCGGAAGTGGGCACTCTCTCCTGAACCAACAGTGTTTTTCCGAATCGAAAGCAGTATTACAGATCAGCAATACCTTCCCGATGCGGAAGATCCTTCAAATCGGCAGTGAGTCGGCGAATCGAGAGCACCATCCCAAATCAGCAGTGCTCTGCCAAAGCGTGGCGCATTACAACAGTCTTGCGGCCATCCATACCCCCACCATGCAGAGGATAAAGGAAAAATAAAATTTCAACCTGTTGCTGTCGGTTCCCACCGACAGTTTCGAACCGGCATACCCGCCCACCGCTGCGGCGACGGAGAGGACCACCGCGAGCATGGGATCCAGGTGGCCCGCGACGCTGTGGCCGGCAAAGCCGGCGGCCCCCGTGAACGGCACCATCAGGGAGGAGGTGGCAACGGCGATCTTCATGGGCAGGGCGTATCCGATCACCATGATGGGCACCGTGAGCCAGCCCCCGCCGAAACCGAGCATTCCCCCGATATACCCGACGAAAAAGAGCAGGGGCATGGCCGAGCAGAGGTCGATGGAAAAAGCGGCGCCCCTGAACTTGCGGTGCCACTGAAACCAGGTGAAGGAAAAAAGCCCTTTTCCCGTGTCGGCCCCCGCCTGACGGGCGCCCCCCTGCATCATGGCCCAGCTTGTGACCAGCAGAAGCCCGGAGAATGTCAGGGACATGACGTGGTCGTTGAAATGTTTTGAGTGCATTCCCCCGAAAAAGGCCCCCGCCATGGTGGGAAACTCGAGGAGAATCGCGGTTTTCAGATCCACCAGGCCCGATTTGAAAAAGGTATAAACCGCCGCGAGCTGACCGAATGTGAGCATGAGCAGGCTCGTGGTGGCGGCCGTTTTAAAGTCGATGCCGCAGGAGAGGAGCAGGGGCACATAGACAAACCCTCCGCCGATACCCGTCATGGAAAGCACCACCGTTGCGATCAGCACAAGGGGAACCAGCTTGAAAAAGAGCAGTTGATTGTCCACGGGCGGTTTAAGCAGCGGCAGGTTGGGGGCAAGGGGCGAGGCGCCCCCGGCACCGGTGGTCGGTAAAGGGGGGGCGGCTTTGCCGCCTGTGTTGCCGGGGGGCACGCCGGCCGCCTTGAGCACCCCCTGGATAAAGGGGACGGCCCGATCCATGGGGATGGCAAAACCCAGGCCCATGGAGGTTCCGCCGGGGGCGTAGACAGCCGTTGAGATCCCCACGACCCTGCCGTTCATATCCATGACGGGCCCGCCGCTGTTGCCCTCGTTGAGCAGGGCATCGGTCTGTATCATGTTCGGATAGGCGGTCCCGTTGATGCGCATCTCCCTGTGAAGGGCGCTCACGATGCCGAGTGAAAGGCTCTGATCGAAGTCGAAGGGGCTGCCGGAGCAGAGCAGGTAATCCCCCACCTCGGGGATGTTTCCCGGGCCGTATACCGCCGGGGTATAAAAACCGTTCCCGCCCGCCTTTAAAACTGCAAGGTCAAGGGCCGTGTCCATGCCCTTGAGAACTGCGGGGACTTCCCTGCCGCCCTGTCCGGGAAAGGTCAGGTGGAGAAGAACCGCGTTTCGGACCACATGGGCGTTGGTGAGGACATATCCCCGTGAATCCACCACAAAACCGCTTCCGATGCGTTCAAGGGGAGGGGGTCCAAGGGTTGCGCGTACGCCGGCGACCGAAGGCCGGGTCCTTCTTGCAACGCTGGTGATATCCTTTTGGAGGGATGCAAGGTTGGGCGGCGTGCCGCCCGCAGCTCCCGTGCCGGCATGGGAAAACGGCGCCGGGAGGCAGATGAGAGCCGCCAGGAGGCAGACAAAGGGTGCCCCCCGGAGAAGGCGATGTTGATGGTTGCGTGCCATGCCCTGTATCCCCTATTGAAGTCGCATGGGGGTCAACCGACCCGAGCGATAGAACCCGGCGGCGTCCCGGGCGTTGGCCCACACGCCGCTGTAAACGGTAATTCCCTGGTTTCCAAGGGTTGTGGCGGTTGCCGGGTCCGCCTGCCCGCATACCACGGCCGGGATTCCGTTGTGACGAAGCACGGTCAACAGCTCGGCGTTGGAAAGGGGCGGATAGGTTCGAACGGTCTTCCCGCCCGCATCGATGATGGTCACCATGGGACTCGGGAGGGCGGGGGCCGTATGCCCCTTGGCGTCGGTTAAAACGGCAACGGCTCCCCTGCTCGTGTTCACGGCGGCAACCGGGTTTACGGCGGCGGCTGAAGGCTGTGTTGTGGGTGTGTTGCCGGCGGCGGTTCCCGCGCTCCTGCCGAGGGTAACGGGGATGACGGCAACCCGGGTTCCCCTGTGTACGGTGAGGACCACCTTTGTACCGGGCGCGGCGCCCCCGAGGGCGGACGCCAGTGCGGCGGTGTTGCGGATGCGGGTGCCGCCCAGCCTGCGTATAAGATCTCCCTTGCGGATACCCGCCGCAAAGGCCGGGGAGGCGGGTTTCACCTCCGTTACCAGCGCTCCCCTTTGGCCGACGGCAAGGGTGCCCTGTCCCGGGGCGGGATCCGATGCGACGATCCCGAGCCAGGGAGCGCCCCCTGCCGGAGAGGCGGCATTTTTGACGGCGTTCGGCGCGCCCACGGCTGCGGAAAGGCTCGCTTCGCCCGGGCGGACCAGGGGCTTGCCGCTCTCGGCATCCACCCACCGGTACATCGCTGTCAGGATGATCACGGTCAAGAGAACGCAGGCGACTGATATGAGGGGAACGGCTCTGTTCATCTTGCTCCTGTTAACATGGTAAGGGGCCGGATCCGGGGGACCCGGCATTCTGTTCATACTTAATCTCGCGACCGTATAATCAGGTTCCGGCTTTTTTACGAACGCATCATAAATAACCAACACGGTCAAATGCCACCCGACATGGCGGTTGTGGTTGACAAAGTGTCATGATTATAGGTGGATATGCTACTTATCAATGTCGAGGAACTTACGTTGTCATTGGTAAATGCCGCCAATATCGCCATACGTGTCTAAAAAGCGGCTCCGCCGCCTGTTCCGCCGGCGGGGGGATATCTGTTTGACGACGCGGGAAGGGATGCCGGCATCAGGCTTCCTCCGGCATATCCCCTCAGTGCATCTCCCACGGTTCCGGAAAGCCCCGGGTAGGTCTTGATTCCCAGTTGGTGCAGCTTCACGGACACCTGGGGTGAAAGGTTGCCGGCGATGACGCCGGCGGTGCCCATGGTCCCGAGATCCCTTGCGATCTGAATTCCAGAGCCGGGGGCCGTGTTGTTCACCACCCGGGTGTTTCCCGTGGCGGGATCGTAGAGGATGAAAAAGGGACTCCTGGAAAACGTCGGACTTACGCCGCTGTCAAGGGTGTTGCCGGCCGAGGCAACCGCGATAAGGGTGCCCCGGGCCGTTCCCGGAGCGACCGCGGCGGGAGCGGTGCCGGGGGCTGCCCCGGCTGCTGTACCGGGGGTCGCCGCGTTTCCGGCGGCCGGTCTGACACCTGCGGCCCGAATATGGGGGCCGCTTCCGCCGGGGCCGTGAACACAGTGGTACACGGTCCAGCCCAGCACGATGACGAGGGATACGGCCAGAAGGGCGATGGCCGGTTTGAACTGGGACATGCAGAAATCCGCCGGGTTGTTTCGACTCATTTTATCCTACTCCTTATGGGATGATCCTGTAAGGGCATCGGAATTCAATAAATCCATAATTTCGGGGGCTCGGCTCCGGATACCCGGTGCGTTGCTTTTCCCCGACAGCAAGGCGAACCATCGCTAACTGTGGAAATAATTCTTTCCCGATCCCTAAAACGTCCGCGGCCGACATTTCCACCACAACCCGCTGTGATCCATGCGCTTTGCTTATGACTCGGGCTGGAGTCGTTGTTCGCGGGGTTTACCGAACGATAAATCCAAGAGCTTTCGCCTTGGGAGCCGTCACGGGCGTTAGACCGCTTCCGACGGCGTCAGGCGGATCTTCACGATGGATTTGCGCTGGGCCAGATCCCGTACGATCGCCTCGGCCTCCGCCTTGATCTTTTCACCCGCCGCCACCGTGAAATCCCTCGGCACGGAAAGCTCCACGTCGAATTCGAGATACCTTCCGAACTCCCTGGCAAAGAGCTGCCCCACGCCGGATATGTCGGGAATTGCTTCCAGGGCGGATCGGATCTTGTCCACGAACTCCTCGTCAACGGCCCGGTCCATGAGGTTTGCCGTTGATTCGGAAACCATCTCGAAGCAGATCTTGAGGATGATGGCCCCCACGAAGACCGCCGCCAGGGGGTCCATGAACTCAAATCCCAGCTTGGCGCCGATGATGCCGATGAGCACGGCAATGGAGGAGTACACGTCCGAGCGGGTTTCCCATGCCTTGGCCACCATGGAGGGGCTGCTGATCTGGGTGCCGGCGCAGATGCTCTGACGGAACATGAGCTCGTTGATGGCGATGGAGAAGATCGCGCCCCAGGCCGCCGAGATGCAGGGCTCCGCGAAGCGCCCGGTGATGATGCTCATCACCCCGTTCATCACGATGTAGCCCCCCACGATGAAGAGAAAGAGGTAGATAAGAATGGCGACGATATACTCCGCCTTTCCGTATCCGTGGGGATAGCGCTCGTTCTTCTCCTTTTCGGAGATGCGCATCCCCACGATCATGATGATGGTGGCCAGAAGGTCGGCGCTGGAGTGGATGGCATCCGCGATGAGCCCCTTGCTCCTTCCCACGACCCCCATGTAACCCTTGACGGCGATCATCAGGATATTGCCGATCACGTTCACGGTGCCGACGCTTGCAACGCATTTCTCACAGGCTTTATGTTTCATTGGCTTTCCGCGCTTCTCTCTTCTCCATGAGGATCTGTTTTTCCAATCGGGATGCGCCCTGATACAATGCGGCTGCAAAACCTGCGACGGAGATGATCATGACCACGCCTGCCCATGCCAGTACGGTGGTGCTCATCTTATCCTTCCTTTCATGTTTACCTCCCTGGAAGCGGGGTGCCGTAACCTTGAATGACCGCGCATCTCAACGGAAACATCAGTAGTTGATGGGGGTCAGCGCCTGTGCATCGTCCGTGGCCGTGAAATAGGGTTTCTTCTCGAAACCGAACAGCGCGCCGAAGATGTTCACGGGAAACTGGCTGAGGTACGTGGTGTAGATGTTCACCTTGTCGTTGTAAGTGATCCTTTGGGCGGCAAGGTCCTTTTCCACCTCCACCAGGGCCGCCATAAGGCTTAAAAACGTGCCCGACAGTTTCAGGTCCGGGTACTGCTCGGCAACGGCCGTAAATCCGCCGAGTCGGCCCAAATAATCGGTTCCGCCGGAGTTTCCGGAAAGTGCTTCCTTAAGGCCCCCAGCGGTATCGGCCGAAGGGGAGGGCGCCGCGCCTTTCACCGGGGTGCTGCCTTCACCGGCCTTTGCAGCCGCGCCTTTCTTTCCCATGAGGGACCTGAGGGTCACGATGGAGGTGAACACATCCCGCTCGTGGCGGGAGTAATCAAGGGTCGCCTTGGAGAGGTTGATGGAGATGTCGTTTCGCCGCTGGAGCAGGGTCGCAACCTTTCCGTTGGCGGCAAGCACATCCTGTTCCGCATAGACCAGGAGGTTGTAGCAGTACAGGGTGCCGGCCAGGAGAAGCACCAGCAGGCCGGTTGCCGTCAGCACGATCCATCTGCCCCGGAGAAAGGAGATCAGGGATTCGAAACCGCCCTGAAACAGGACCTCGACCCGCTCCGCAAAGGAGAGTCCCCGGTCGTTGGAACGGGGTGAAAGATTGTACCGGCTCCCGTAGGCCGCCCTGATGATGCGTGTCATGGTTCTGGTTCGCATGGATTTTCCGTTATCCGATCTTTTTCAGACCGTATATGATGGAGACGGTGCCCCCCGCGATGCAGAAGAGGGGAATCGCCCCGTGTAAAAAGGCAACGACGACCAGAAAATCATCGTACAGGCCGAACAGGCCGATAAACAGCAGGATTCCGGAAACAATGGCGTTGATGCTCCGAAACTCCCTTTTTCCCAGGAGGGCGGCGCAAAGGGCGCAGAGCCCGAGGAAAATGGTCGCCGGATGCAAAAAACCCTTGAAGGTCGGTATGACGGCCGCCGTATTGAGAATGCAGAAGAAAAGACCGGTTGCAAAAGCGATCAGTCCTCCGATGATGTGTGAAGGGCGCATAACGGTATCCTCTTCCATCAGTAAGGCGTTTCGCCTTCCTGTTCGTCAAGTTCGCGTTCGAGTTCCATGACCCGGGTAAAGGATTTTGCCGCTGTCTGGTGATCGTCCCTGCGCACGTTGAGAAATCCCAGGTGCTGGTGATAGCGGATCTCCTCAGGGGCAAGTTCCACGGCCCGCTCCATGGCCTCGATTGCCTTTTCAAGTTCGTCCACCCCCTCGTAGGCGATGCCCAGCATGTAATGGACCTTCGCGTTGTTGGGCGCGGAGAGCACGGCGGCCTCGAGGTTTTCGGCGGCAAGGGCGTGGTCCTTGATCTTCAGAAGCAGCGAGCACTTGCGCATCAGCGCTCCCTTGTGGTGGGGCCTGAGGGAAAGCACCTGCTCGAACTCGTCCAGGGCGCTCCGGTTGTGTCCGCAGTCGGCAAGGGCGATTCCCAGGCGATAGTGGGCCTCGGCATTGCCGGGCTCGGATCGGACCCATTTCTCCAGGTACTGGAGGGCCTTGTCGTACATTCCCTTTTTCACGTAATGGGTGGCGATATTGCCGTAGATCCTGGCCCTGTCGTGGGACGTGAAATCGAACAGGCGATTGTAAAAATCAAGGATCATGCCCAGGATTCTCCCGAACATCAGCAGCAATGAGTGAAAATAGTAGAGAAGGGAGGGGGGGGGCCCTGCTTCTTCCATTACATCACGGTCCAGCTCTTCATTCATCTTTGAACTCCTCTTTTGTTTCGGGGGGGATAAATCCGGCCAGAACCGCCGTCAGTCCCAGTGCCGCCAGGCACAGGGGAAATCCCCCCTTTAAAACGACCACCACCTGTGGAAAACCGTCGTAGAGCCCGAAAAGGCCCAGGGCGATTAGCAGGGTTCCTGCGATGACGTGGGTCATGATGTCTCCCGTGAATTTTTAACATGAACATCAAGGTTGTTCCTGCCGTTGCGGCAGGTGTCGAAAGACAGGGATCGATTTTTCGTATCCCTTGTCGATGCCGCTGTAAACGAGGGCGCTCCGATGTGCGGCGAATCACTACTCGGTGGAGCGTGACATGCAATGGCGGTTTACCGGAACGGGTATGGGAAATCGGAGTTCCATAAATGGAGACAGGTCCAATAAGAGTAAAGTGCCTGAGTTAAAATGATCCCGGTAACAGTGATATAAGAATACAAGCCCGGATAAATTGCGTCAAGGAAAAACCGGGAAATAAAACTGTATAACTATTTGATAAGACAAGCGTAATTAGGTGTGCCTAAATCTCTGTGCCGCGGTAAAGTTAAGGTGGGTCATAAGGTGGACCGATGATGAGCGCATGGAACCGGAGACGTGACGATCCGCCTGGAACAAGTATTGACGCCGGTAACCGTCCAGGTCGAAAAGGCCGATATTATTAACCCGGTAATTAATAAGTGCGCCATTTCAAATCGAGATGCCTCTAAAAAAACAATCACAAGCTTCAACGACAGGTTTGTGTATATCGTTGCCGGTTTAATATCAGCAACCCTCAGGTACGAGTTCCCCCGTGGATAAACACCTTTCCACCCGACCGGCTCGGGTATTAAATTGCAGGGTTAATATGACAAGGCCCATAAAAGCCTCTCCGTCTGGAGTGAGTTAATGGAATCGCGAAGCAGCATTTTCAGGAAGCCGTGCCAAGGGGGGCGGCCGCTCCTGATCCGTGGACTCCCCGGTGTGTACGATCCGCGAATTCAATTGTCGCCCGATAAAGGCTGGGGGGGGGGTGCAGGAAACGGTTTGCTAAAAACTGCTTGACAAAAAGTTAGGCAGGCCGTAATTAGTTGGCAAGAGATAAATATTCTTGCTTGCTAATGGGAAATGAATAAAAAATGATGATAAGCGGCTTCATACCGGACAAAATTGATGGAGGAAACATGATCAACCTTGCCAACCCCGTTCCTGATGCGGATGCGTTTAAAATTGAGCCCAAACCCGCCATGCATGTATGGGAGATGGAATCCTGCCTCAGGTGTCCCGTGGCGGGTGCCTGCCTTGACGAGGGAGATTACAGGAGAATTCTCAAGAAAGCCGGTTTCAAGATCCGCAGGATGAGCCTTCACGAAATGCACGGTTCGGTGGTGGAGCATATGGGGAGTGAAAACGATATCTCCATAAGGGTCGACCGGCTGCTGAAAAAGCGCTATGCGGAAACGATCTCAGGGATTAAAGGGCTGGATGAGCAAGGGATCGCGGCCGAGTGGGACAAGGGCTGTCGGAACGGCGGCATGTCCGCCGTTTTGTTCGCGGTTGCCGTGAAGCCCGGGGTGTCGGTGGACCTGATGACACGGGTTTTCGGTGAAGCCCATATGATCGGCCATACCACGGGCGGTCAGGTCATGGAGATCAAGGGAAGCCTGGACCGGCTGGAATCCGTACACCGCAACACGGTGGAGCAGCTCAAGGCCGAGAAAAAGAAAAACAAGCAACATGCCCGGGAAATATCGGCGCTTACAAAGCAGGCCGATTCCCTCCGCCGGGAGGCGAAGAGCAGGCAGGCGGAGCGGGCCCCAGAAATCGTGACCCGCGACGAGGCGCCTTCCCCTGAATTCGACAACCGGGAACTGGAAAAGCGCATGGCCCTTCTCGAGGCGGAAAACAGGCGTCTTTCCGGTGAGCTTGCCGCAAGTCGCAAGGAAAACCGCGAACTGACCGCCGAGACCTCCGAGTTGAAGGAGATCAACGAGACCCTCCAGAACGAGGTCGGAGAGTTGATATCGAGGATTTCCCTGCTGGTGGACGGTTGCCCCGAGGAAAAAACGGAATGCATCGGCGAGTCCTGCGAACGTTACAAGCTCTGTGCCGAAAAGATCCTGATCGTGGGCGGCGTGACCAAAATAAAACACCTTTACAGGGACCTCGTGGAGTCAAAGGGAGGGGTTTTCGATTACCACGACGGGTACATGACCTCGGGCAAGCAGAATCTCGAGGCGAGGATCAAGCGTTCCGATCTTGTTATCTGCCCCGTGAACTGCAACAGTCACGGTGCCTGCAACAAGGTAAAGGAGCTGTGCCGCAAGCACAATAAGGCCGTGAGCCTGCTTGCAAGTTCCAGCCTGAGCGCAATTTCCGAGGCGCTGATCGACACATCCGTGAGCCTGAACTAGGCCCCTGGCGGGCGCCCCCTTGCAAAGATCTCGACAATGATGCATACGGGAGGGGGCGTGGTGGGTGGAAACATACGAAAGGAGGAAATGATGGGAAATAATTTCAAGGTAACGACCCGGAAGGTCAAGGAGGGCCTCCATATTGTTGTTTCAGGTGATTTCGACGGCACTTCCGCATGGGAACTCATCAACACCATAAGCCGGAATTACCGGGGCAGGGGGCGGGTGGTTATCGATACCCGAAACCTCGGCGATGTGGAACCTTTTGGCGGACTGCTGTTTGAAACCCTGATGGACCCCCATCTGGTGCCCCGGGGAAGGCTCATGTTCACGGACATGAAGCGCGGCAAGGAACTTCTGGGTGACCGATCGGCAACGAGCAGGCAGGTGGATGTGGTCCATGCTCCGATGCCCCTTTCCATTTCCCCCGTTTCCATCAAAAAACACTGACTCCGATTTGGGGACCTCCCCGAAAATCCGGGCCATGGGCGGTATTTACCCCGCGGACGATATGGGCTCGGGGACAAAGATTGTCTTGGGGAGGCCCCGAACAAGGTGTGTCCTTGCGCTTATCGTTCCGCCACTCACCTCCGATTGCCCCCATGCCCATCACCCATGGATTTTCAGTTCAATGAATCCATGGCGTCATATGAGATCAATAAAGAATAAACGGCATCATTTTATTTCGAGTGTGGCGACATATGCGAATGCGAGGATGTGAGTCGGATTCAGGCTTTCCGAGCCGAAGCCACTTGTCGCGCTTTTCCTGAAAGACCCAAGTAAACTCCTCAAATAGCGATGATTGACTTTATGGACGGCGTTAAGGAAAGCTTCGGCTTTTCCGGGAGATGCCGCGAGAGTGTGGATTAATGTAATTCCGCTTCCCTGAAGTAACGCTCTTTTATTTCGGCATGTTGTGCCGCGGCCGGCGCGCATGCCGGAATTATTTGCGTTTGCCTGTGCTTGACTCTCAAAGCTAATTCAAATAATACGTTCTGGCGGCAACGGCCCACTGTTCGGTCGGGTATCAAAGTGCGTGAGCCGTGAAACGTTCAGTCATTAATGCCGTCAAACGGGTTGCCGGTCGGCGGGGGAGGGCAGCTCATGAGAGCCGTTGGTTTTTTCAAAATTTTGAGTTTTCTGGTTTGTTTGTTCGCGGTGACGGTCGTGGGGCCGGTAAGGGCAACGGCCCACCCCCATGTGTTTATCACCCAGCAGCTGGAGGTGATTTTCGACGATAAGGGGATGGCGGGTGTAATGGTTCACTGGATGTTCGACGATATGTTCGCGAGCATGATCGCGGAGGATCACGATCGCAACAAGAACGGAACCCTGGAGCCTTCCGAGGTGAAAACGGTGAAGGACGAGGCGTTTTCTTATATCAAGGAACAGAACTATTTCATGCATATCCTGATCGACGGGCGAAATTTTCCGGTCAAGTTCGTTACCGATTTCAATGCGACACTGGAGGATCATCGCCTGACCTATGATTTTTTTATCCCGTGTCATGTGACCGCCATTCCCCAGGTAAAAAAGATCAAGATCTCGGGGTATGATCCCTCCTATTTTTCCGCCGTCTTTTTCGGGGACAGTAAACCTGTGTCCATTGTTTCCGGTGAAAGGTACAAGGTGGATACGAAGATAAAGGAAGACCCCGATACCAAGATCTATTTCGATATGGTCCACCCCTGGACCCTTTTCCTTACATTTCAGGTAAAACCATGAGAGCCGGAATGTTCCGTATCCTTTTCTTCTGCATGCTTCTCTTTGTCGCCGTGCCGGCGGCCGCCCCGGAAGCACATAATCCATTTACCAGCAAGCCCGAAAAGCAGCACATGGCCCCCGCGCCGCCTTTCAAGAGTCGAATTTTCGTGGAGATCATCGTTCGGCAGCAGATGTTGCGACAACGGATGTCGAATCTTGTCCGGGAGGTAAAGAGCACGGGCAGGGTCGGGCCGCTTCTGATGGTGGCGGCGCTGGCCTTCTGTTACGGCGCCCTCCATTCGGCGGGGCCCGGTCACGGAAAGTTCGTTGCCCTCTCCTATGTTCTCGCACACAAGGCGACCGTTGGGCGGGCCGTGATGTTCGGGACGGGTATCGGCCTTTTCCACGGCATGTCGGGTGTCGTGGGGGTGGTGGGGCTCCATGCGCTGATCAGCAAGGGGATCAACGAGACCCTGGGAACGGTGACCACCGTGACCCAGGTGGTGGGGTTCGGCATGATCACGCTTCTGGGGGCCGTTCTGCTGGTGAAAAACGGGGCCGATCTATTCCTTCGCTGGAACGCCTCGGAAGAGAAAAGGGCGGTCGGCTGCGGACCGGGTGGAAGAGAGTTTGGGGCATGGGTTGTTTCCCTGGGCATGGTGCCCTGTCCGGCCGTTGTAATGGTCATGCTCTTTTGCCTCTCCATGGATGCCTTTTACCTGGGGCTTCTGCTCTGCCTCTCCATTTCCCTGGGCATGGCCGCGACCCTCTCTTTAGTTGCGGTTGCCGGCGTGATGGGCCGGGGCGGTCTCTTCAAGGCCGTGAAACCGGCTCATGCCGGGCGACTCCAGGGGGTGATGGGAGTTCTGTCGGGGTTGCTGGTGACGCTCTTCGGCGGCTTTTTCCTGCTGGCTTCGATTCCCTGATGAAGCGCGATCCCGCGATGTCGGGGAAAAGGGTGACCGGAGGCAGTAATATCAGTCATGCCGTCGAAAGGCGCGACGATGGATAGCGCCCCCTTTTCTATCCGTTTGCCCGTAGCGGCGACGAAATGCCACGTGTCCTGAAATTTCAACGGAGATAAAGAAGAGTAATAAAGAGATTACGACACCGATCATGGGAACCTCGTTTCGCCGCCTGGGACAGCAATGGTTATATGGTTGAATCGCAATGTGAGCTACCCAAGGCTAAAGCCTTGGGCTTTACGGCCTAAAGGCGGGATTTTAATACCGCCGACTTGACCAACCTGGAAATGCGGGGTCTAATCGAAAAAGCCGGCATGAACAAAAAGCCGGCCCCCCCGGGGAGAGAAAGGCCGGCGATTTGCATGTTGGCGCCCTGTCCGCACGAAGGGCTTCGTGACAAACAGGGCGCGCGGGGAGAAAGGGTTTTATAAGCCGCCGCGCTTGGACGCCTTGATGGGGTTGACGCTTTTCTTCTTGGCCGGAGCGGAGGTGTCGATGTTGGTCAGGTGCTTGTACTCGTCGTAAAGCGCCCGGGGATCGAACCCCTGCTCCTCGAGTACCGTTATAAACGAGGCGCGATCCACGCCGTAACGGTTAACGTCGGCAAGGGGGCTGCCCACCTTGCTTGCGGGGGTTATGTAAAGTCCCCTGGCGTCGATGGCGATCGCCTTGAGGGTTCCGTCGATGCCGATCTGCTTGATCACCATCTCTTCAGTGGTCGCATAGCTGTTGTTGATCATGATATTGACTCCAATGGATTGTGGTGACGGGTGTTCGGCCTGCGGGCCCCGTTTTTTGGGGGGCTGCGGGCCGATCATCCTTCGGAGGAAACGGGTGCCGTTTGCGTTTTTGAGGTAACCATTCTCTTATAAACGGAGGAACGGCAATCCCCACCGAAGGTTCGACTGATTCGCGCCGGTTGAGCCCCAACACCTGGAAGGGGTTCGTGATCTTTCCGGGGGCCTTGAAACCTGCCCATCCGCAGGATAGGCCTCCTGAATGTTCACGTCAACCGGCGTGTCCGCTTAAAGTTCCAGTGCCTCGGCCCAGGACTGTATCTCATCCGCCGCATCGTTCGGATCTCCGTCGATCTTGAGGGGATCGCACACGATAACGGCGCCCTTTTGCTCGGCGCGTTCCTGGATAACGTCCACGGCGCCGCAGAAGTAGGTGTAGCTGGAGTCGCCGCAACCGAACACGGCCACGCGCTTGCCGGAAAGGGGGGCGCCGGTCATGGATTCGTAGAAATCCACGAAATCGTCCTGGAGTTCGATCTCCTCTTCCCCCCAGGTGGAGCACCCAAGGAGGATGAGGTCGTAGTCCTTGCCGAGTTCCTCCACCGACGAATCCGCCACATTCATGACCGTTGTCTGGGCGCCCCTGTCCGTGACGATTTTCGCGATGGTATCCGATACGCTTTCCGTGTTGCCGGTGGTCGATCCGAAGATGATCAATGCGGTGGTCATTGCTTTCTCCTTGTGAAATCTTTACTCCGTTAAAAAAAATGCCGTGAATCGGGCGCTGCCCGATGGTGATTCGAGGATCCGGGTCGGATCGGGGGGGCTGATTTCCCGAACCGACCCGGAGGGGACGGCGGAAAGCGGCTCGCTGTGTTCCCGTTCCCGCCGCCAAGGGGTTCTTTCAAGTCTTTACGATCGGGAATTTCCGTTACGACACTTGCATCCGGGGCAGCGGCCCGTGCATTCATGACCCTTTTTGTGGCCCGGACGATTGGATGTGTCTTCGCTGTTTACCAGATGATCGGAGCCGATACTTTTCTCATTACGTCTTGTCATTATAAATCCTTTTTGGAGATGGTCCCGCCGAGGGTTGTCGGGCGGGACGGCGTTGGAAACGGAGGCCATAAATAGTAAAGTTGATTCAGGTTTGAATTGTTTCGGTTAAAGCATCCGTTTTCTGCCTGAAGTTCGGAGAAGCGCACCCGTTAAGAATTCGTGCCGCCGTGGTCGTCCCGTGTTTTCGTTGCTTTCGAGGTGATACTGGCATAGCGGAAAAAAGATGTCAATTAAAAAGTTAGGAGGGGCTAAAAAAATAATTCCAGCGAAACGAAACGGTTTTTTGCTTCCGTGGTAATGGATGTCGATTCAACTGTCGGAGGGGGGAGAGAAGTGACGGACTGGTAAAAACCAATCGCTCAATCAACGTTTTGACCGGCACTTGCCGTCCGGGTTTGACGGAGACGGCGCGGAAATGCGCATGTGCTCCCATCCGGTTAAGGTATCTCCTTGTTTATCGAATGGGCGCCTTTGGCCTTGGGATAATTGAATTCCGGAAAATCAGGGGGGAGCTTTCGGGATTTTGGAAAGAGTTGGCGAAATGTATGACCGAACCTGAAACGAATGAGCCGGTCGTAATGGGATTCCGTCGTTTCGATTCCCTTAAAAAGAAGGGTACCAAAGCAGCCGGCGTTCACTGAACATTTCCTTTACGGGAGGCCTGTCGTTCACTGAAAACTTGCATTGCGGGTGGGTTATAAGGAGTGAAATCGAGCCGGTGCGGCGGCAATAAACTCTTTACACAAAATAGTACTTGACATGAAAAGCAAATTAAGGCTATTCAGGGTTCGAAATACAGTTAGGGGGGGCTAATAAAGGTTGTGCCCCCTTTTCTGTGATTGGGGTTGAATACTGGAATGATACGGATCAGGAGAATTATCCTTGGACTCGAAACTCGACAAAAATAAACTGATGGCGGAGCTGGATCGAAATGTTCTGACCCTTCATCGAACCATCGATACCCATAGATTTCTAGTCGCATCCCTTCTTGGAGAGGGCGGCCGGGATGAAAAAGAATTACTTCCCTTGAGTACAAGTTGCGAAAAATCAAGGGAGGAAAAGTATCGCGGGACACTTCTCATGGCCGTGGAAACCATAGAGGAAACCCGCCGCTCGTTCAAGTCCAGGAAGCTGGAGGCGCTGAGAAAGGAGATGATGCGGGTTCTTCTGGAGGCGCCCGAAGCAGCGGAATAGGTATATACCCGAGCTATGATTCCTTTTCGGCGGGATCTGGACCGCTTGAATACGGGGGGCTTGTTTCGGGGTTGATGGAAAAAATTGAATCAGGAGCCGCACTTGCCGTTTGCCCCTTGGAAGGGAGTGAAAACGGAGCAAGGCGGCGGCCTTACGGGCCCCGATAATCAGGCGGGGCAAGTGAAGGTGTGACAAGATGCATTCAAAATGTATCTGTTGCACCTTTTTTTGTGGGCAAAAAAGGAGGTGAACGTCGGACACGGCTGTTCCCCGGATACGGACACCGCTGTCCTCCCAAAAGGTGCTTAGGAATGAAAAGCAAAGGACGTGAAAATAATTGGCCCCATGCCCGGTGCACTTTGTTGTTGGCATTCGGTTATGAGCCGGGACCGACAAACAGTTACGTTCAGACGAATGAGTTTGTATTCCTCAGGATTGATAATCGTGACCGGGATTGCGCCGGTCTGTTGGTGACCCAATAGGAGAAAAAAGATGAAAAGAGTATTAGGTGTGTTGTTGAGTGCTGCTGTTTTGAGTTTTTGCGCCGGGGTTCCGGCATTTGCCGGTGAGAAAGGTAATGAGGGGCTGCTCGAGCGGATCAAGAAACTCGAAGAGCGCCTGGGAGAGAGAACGGAAGGGACGTGGATGGACAGGATCACCATTAGCGGCGTCGTCGAGGTGGAAGGCGGATTCGGAAAAACCGATTTCGCGGCACCGGGAGAAGACGATGAGGACAGCAGCGATCTAACGCTTGCAACCGTCGAGCTCGGTGTCGATGCCGAGATCTCGGATTACGTGAGCGCCCATGTTCTTTTCCTTTACGAGGATGACGAGGATGTGGTCGTTGACGAGGGGACCATCACCATCGGCGGGGGAGAGAAGTTTCCCATGTACCTCACGGCGGGAAAGATGTACGTCCCCTTCGGCAGCTTTGAAACCGCCATGATCTCCGATCCCCTGACCCTGGAACTGGGCGAGACCCGGGAAACGGCCGTCCTGGTGGGAAGCGAGCTGAACGGCTTTTACGGGTCGGCATACGTTTTCAACGGCGATGTGGATGAGGACGGGGACGACAGCCACATCGACAACTTCGGATTGAACGCGGGATACGCCGTCGAGAAGGACGGGTTCAGCGTGGATGTGGGCGTCAGCTACATCAACAACCTCCTGGATTCCGACGGCTGGGAAGATATCCGGGACGGCGGCCGCGAGGAGGCCGAGGAGCAGGGATATACCTTCGCTCCCAGGGAGTATGTGGGCGGTATCGGCGTGCATGCGATAGTAAATGTGGGCCCTTTCAGCGTGATCGGTGAATATGTGACCGCACTGGAAGAGGTGGAGTGGAACAATTCGGACGTTGTTGCCGGAACCCTCGCAAGCATGGGACGCTCGGACAGGGAAGAGGGGATCAAGCCCAGCACCTGGAACATCGAGGTGGACTATACCTTTGAGCTGCTCGGCAAGGAAACCGTCGTCGGCATGGCCTACCAGGGGTCCGACGATACCGGAAACGAGTTCCCCGAAGCGCGTTACATGGGCGTTGTGGGAATGGAGATCTTCACCGCCACCACCCTGGCCCTGGAATACTACCACGACGAGTTTGAAAACGACGACAAGGCGGACCAACTCACGGCACAGCTTGCGGTTGAGTTTTAAGAGAAAATGTAAAGAACGCCGCTTTCCGGGTCTTTCGTGGTCGACCCAGGGAAAGTTTGAAAATTGAGAGGAAGCAGAGGGGATTCGGCGGTGCCGTATCCCCTCTGTGGGTTTTGGCGGTAACATCACTTTCCGACCGGTGCAAAAATCCGTGCCGAAGGCACGGTGGCTTGCCTTACCGGCTTTCCTCTTGTCGGGCACCACGCCGGAAAATCTTCGACTGGAAAAACTGCGAACGCCGAATCCGGTTTTGGGAGCCAAACAGGATGTTGTCTATGAAGAACAAATTCATGGGGTCGGGAACTCGTCCCGACTCTACGTTTTCTCCGATTGGGTTTATGAATTTACCAGGAAGGACGGTTCAATCCGCAGGGTTGACGACTTCTTTGATTATATTCTCCAATCGTTTCATCTGAAACAGTCCAATCTGGATCATCTTCTCAATCATGCCTGGAAATCGACTCGGGACAAGGAGTTTGACGATGATTTTACAATTCTGGAAATTTCCATTGAGTGATTGCTTTTATGGGAACCTTGATCCCTGCCGTATTACGGAAAAATACACGGTGTTGATGAGGAGCATCGGAACGAAGCTTCTCGGCTGAATAATATCCCGATGAAACAGCCCGGGTTCACCATTGTAAGCCGTAACGCTCGACTTTCGGCAAATTCCCGGGATCCTGGATCAATCGTCGATAAAACCGTGATAAAGCCCCATGTAATAGGGTAAAAGAAAGGCCGCGCCGTCTGTCACCTTCCTGCCGTCTCCTTCATGATCCAGCTGCCACGGGTCATGGTTCCAGTGCCGGACATGGCGCTCGTCGATGGGAAGAACCTTTCCGTTTCTCCGAAAGCCCCTTTTTCCCGCGGGTTCCCCTTCTGGCGAGACAAGAAACACAATATCCCCGCGCTTGCTGTTGATAAGGCTGTGGTTCCCGCGATCCATGGGAAAACGGCGCAATGTGTCCACGGATTCCTCTTTCCACGCGCCTTTGGGGGAAAGATCGAACGTGCCCCACGGGTCGGACCATTTTTCGCCGGTGCAGGATGCCGCGTACATGAAATTGAACAGGGGATTGAGCTCGGGCCGTTCCAGCAGGTGGTAGCGGTAAAAGGAGAAGGCGTAGATACCCCTTCGCCCGGGATCGGTTTCATACTTCATCAGGTTGTAGAAGTTCATAAAGGCCATCTCGTCGTCGGACTGGTTGCCGGTTCCAGGGCCCGTCTGGTCCTTGGGATACATGACGTTCATTGCGTAGCCGTGGTTTTCGATCAGGTCACGGGCGGTTTTTGCGTAAACAGGACGTCCGGAAACATGCTCGGCCACCTTGAGATAGGAGAGAATTGAGAGGGAGTTGAGCCCCCTTTCATCCCACCACCAGGGGTTCCGGTTGAGCTCCGTCGGTCCGAAGCGTGCCCACCGGGTGGGGTTGCCGTCATGGTCCACCAGGCTGAATCCGTTGTCGATCAGGTGATCCGTGATTCTCTCCACCACCTTCCGGACCGCCGCCTTTTCATCCACGGTTTTTGCCACAAGATCGTAATAGAGGCTGTAAAAGAAAAAATGTCCGTCCAGCTCGTCGGAGCTGGTATCGCATTTCCAGTACCATTTTCCGTCGGCGCTTTTGGGCCACCTGGGGGTGATCAGCTTCCAGCTCCTGTCCCGGTTTTCTCTCTTTTTTTTATCTTTTTCAAGCCGGCCCTCGTTGGGGTCCTTCATGCCTGCGGGAACAACGGTTCTGGCAGGAAATCCCGGCGGGGCAGGGTGGGAACCGCCCCGGGTGACATCTCCCAGAAAGCGCAGGGCCTCGAATGCCTTTCGGGCGCGTTCACGAAAAACCTCATTTCCGGTCGCGGCATATGCGAAGCACTGGGAGGCGCCGTACATGGCGGTCCACAGGCCGTCGTTGTCGCTTGCAAGGTTGCGCGCGCGGGCTTGGTCTCCGTCGCCCTCCATGAGGACATCGTATACGAATCCCCAACGTGTTCGCTTATGTTTTTGTTCAAGGGAATCCCCGAAGCGCCTCGCTTTTTCGCCAAGGGTCATGGGAATGCGCCGTATGGCCCCGACTCCCTTTTCAGTTGCGAACCAGGTTGTTCCTTTTCCGTCCGCTGCAATGGCGTTGATACGGTCGTCCGGCAGCCATCTTGGTCCCTGGCGGTATTCCCAGACGCCTTTGTTGAACCGCACGGCGCCCCTGGTGGTGCCGAACCACACCCCGCCGTTCCCGTCCACCGACAGGGCCGTGAAGTCGTCAAAGGGCAGGCCCTCGGCCCCCGTGAACAATCGCCATCCCCGGTCATCACGATATCCCGCGCCTTGGGAAGCGGCGAACCACAGGCGCCCCCCTGCGTCGTAGAGCACGGCCCGAAGGTCCGCCGGCGCCCAGCGTTTTTTACCGTCATCGGGAAAAAGGCGCACCCAGTTCCCTCCGGTGTCCATCTCGATAAGGCCGGCATCCGAGGCCACCGCAAGTTTACCCTCCCCGGAGGCGGCAATGTCTCGAATCCGGTAAGGTTCCCCGATCGCCGCCCCCAATTCCCGAACCGCTTGCAGCTCGTTACGTTCAAGTCGGTAAAGACCTTTATGTATAGCTAAATAGAGCCGGTTTCCCGAATAAGCCGCCCGGATTCCATGGACGTTTCCAATGCCGCCGGGCAGATTCGCAACCTTTTCTTGATGATCGCCCCGGATTCGGTAAAGCGCACCGTTAACAACCGACAAAACACCGTATCCCATCGCCGGCAGAACCACCGAGGGCTTGCCGGTGAAGCCCTTTACCGGAATCCATTGTCCCCCGATGAGACGGAAGACGCCGTTTGAGGTGCCCACCGTTGGAATGCCGCTTACCACCCGAATGGAATTCACGGAATTCGTAAAACCCGGTGGTAAGCGTCTTCCAAGGCCGATTTCCTGTAAATATGTTTGGCCGGATGTCGTGAAACCGGTTTCGCTTACCATTGCGAGAAGGATTGAAATAATAAAGGTGTATTTCATTTTCCGTTGCCTTTTAATCGTTGTTTCAAGTTGACGAAAGCCGATGGGCTTCTTTCCATAATTATGCCGGCGTAGCTTTTTCCACGGTAACTGGAGGTTGTCTGGAAACTTCGAAGATTTAAGTTTCCGGTTCGCCCCTTTGATCTCCTTCCCCCTGTTTGAACATGCGTGCGTGTCGACGGACGGCCAACGGTATCGGAGGCTGACGATTAATATATGATAAGGCTTTGGCGTCCGGTTCCATACCGTTTCCCGATTATCCTCGAACACGACATGTTGAAAACCGTCGAAATGCGGATGGATATGGGATCGGGGTTGAACGGACGAGCTTCCCCGATTATATAATGAACTGTGGGATTTTCGAGAACGCATGGGGAGGGAATGTCGTGGAATTGCAGCAGCGTGTTTTTAAAACGGTGGTAGCGATCAACTGGTTTCTCCTCGTGGCTTTTTCAGTTCCGGCCCATTTCATGACGCCGACGCTGTTTGCAAGAGGGGTTTTTCTCGGAGCGCTGATCGTAACGGTGAATTTCCATTTTCTCCACCTATCCCTTAAAAAGGGGTTTCAAAAACCCCGGGAACTTTCCTTCCAGAGGATCCTGTTCCGGCATTATCTCCAATTGGTGGGCCTCGTCATCCTGATCTTCCTTCTTGTTTCCAGGGGAATTGTGGATCCCGTGGGGTTGTTGATCGGGGTCTCCGTTGTGGTGATCAGCTTGATGACGGTGGCGGTGGTGGAATGTGCAAGGCTTTTGCGAATCGGAAAATAAGGAATGCAAATTCATTAATCTGAACGCAATTGGTTGTCGGACCCGGTTGATAACCGAATGCCGACAACAAAGAGCACCGGGCTTGGGGCCAATTATGTTCACGTAATTTGCTTTTCGGTTCTAAGCGCTTTTACGGAAGGGCCTGGGGAACCGCGCCCGGTTTGTTGTATTTGATAAAGATGATACTGAAATCCATTTGAACGGTGGTCAACTCTCCGATTTGTGTCTGGGCGATGACGATAGCGAAAGGCGCCTTCCCTCTTGCATGTTGTATGCTGTACTCTTCACTTATTCGCTATCCACCTGAAAATACAACAAAAACAAATGGAATTAAAAAACGTGCAAGGATATGTCCGATTTTGAACACCCCTTTGGGCAGTATCTGCGTGTCCGGTGAGCACTCCGCGAACCGGCTTTCCATTGCGAATCGCCCGATTTAATCATGCCTTTATCTTAAATGGAGATTGAACATTCGAGTTTACGGCGCACGAGTGATCTCAAGGGGCGTCACATTTAAAACAACTTCATTTCTCTTCTTATGAATTCCATCGTCATCATTATCGGAACTTTTACCGTGGAAAGAATGTATGTTGCTGTAAATATGGATGGTATATGGTTTTGCAGTCACGGTTCGAAATTATGCCGTCCCGAGATATATCTTCTGATTACAGCCGGGTATGGATTTTTTTGCCGGCCGTGCCCAGGGTCCTGAAATTAGAGCCGACTCGGTTTTAATAATATACTCCACTAAATAGGTAGGATATGCCCATCCCCGATGGGCACTGAGATCTGCCGGCATGATAACTGCTATAATGACTTCCATGAAATTAAGCGGCTTTCGAAAACAGATGTCCGGTTTCTTGAGAATATGGAGAATGGAAAAAGATCACCAATCATCAAGAGCGTTACGGACAAGGTTGTTTTCGGGGGCTTTGACGGCCGGTTCTGATAATCCGATAAAAGGAGTTTGTGATGACGGTTATACTTTATGCGGGAGTACTGATGTCGCTTTTGGCCTTTGGTTGTTTCGCGGCTGTTTCCAATGCCGCAGCGGAGGATATGGTAAAAAAAATCGTGGTTTTCCATGAGGAGGTGGGAGAGGATGCGATCGATGCCTTTGCCGGCGAGTGGGCGTCCGCCGGAGCAATGGTTGTTATGAAGCTTCCGTTTATCAACGGGCTTGTCCTGAGCGTACCCACCTCCATCGACACCAAGGCGATTTCGAATGATCCGAGGGTCGAGTATGTGGAAGAAGACCGGGGAGTTGAATTACGGTAATTTGGCACGACGGGAAGGGGGCTTCCCCGGCTCGTCACTTTAATAAGGAGGGAATTAATGAACTCTTTCGTAAGCAATGTGGCGGTTTGTCTATGGGGGGTTGTTTTCGAGACCATTGCAGCGGTTTCCAGTGTCCGGGCGGATGATATGAATAAAAAAATCGTGGTCTTTCATGAAGAGGTGGGAGAAAGCGCGATCGATGCATATGCGGCAGAGTGGGCGTTGGCCGGCGCCGAGGTTGTGATGAAACTCCCGTTTATCAACGGCCTTGTAATGACCGTACCCCAATCCGTTGGTAACGAGATGCTCACGGATGACCCAAGGGTTGATTATGTCGAGGATGATCAGAAAGTCGAGTTGCAGTCATTTGGCGCTGCCGGTGAGGGCGGGGCTGTAGAGGGCGGTGCGGGAGAGGGGGGAGCCGGTGATGAAATTGTAAACAAGTTTATCTATCCACTGGACGAAAAGCCCATCAGCACATACACCCGCCCGTGGGGAATGTTGAGGCTGTACGGTCAGTACTACGAACCTTCGGAGAGCTTTTCGGGTAAATACTATGCCGGCCAGGTGGACGACCTGATTATCGAGGCCAGAAGAAAGGCATATCTGACGAAAATCAAGGTTGCCGTATTCGATACGGGAATGGATGTGAAAAACAGCAGGATCAGGGACTTTGTAAAGGGGGGAATCGGTCTCTTCACCATGACGCCCGGCGCGGCTCAGGACGACAACGGACACGGCACCCATGTCGCGGGCAGTATCGGAGGGGCAAGCCTGGGTATTGCCAGAAGGGTCCATCTTTACTCGGTCAAGGTTCTGGATAAAAATGCGTCGGGTGATGTTTCGAAACTGATCATGGCATTTCAATGGGCCATCGACAACGATATCGACATCATCAATATGAGTATTGCTTTCTCCGATGACAGGCCGGGAGTTCGGCTTGCCGTGCAAAAGGCCCACGAAGCGGGGATCGTTATGGTCGCCGCGGCCGGAAACCATTCGAACTGGGACAGCGACACGCTTGGCGCCGGTGAAGGAGGCGCCGGTGAAGGAGGCGCTGGCGAGGGAGGTGCCGGTGAAGGGGGAGCCACCGGAGTCATAACGGCCGGAAACGGTTTTCCCGTTATGTACCCTGCGGCCTATCCGGAAGTAATTGCGGTTGTTGCCGAAGACCAGTTCGGCAATATTGCTCCCTACTCGAATCTTGGTCAGGAGGTGGATATCATCGCCCGGGATCGAATGTTGTTTCCGTTAACCTGGGAGAAGAAAAATTCGCAAACAGCAACGGCACCAGCATGGCAACGCCCCATGTGACCTCGGCCGTTGCGCTGATGCTCTCATTGAACAGCAATGTGAATGCGAATCTCCCTCCAATGACCGTAAACGAGATACGGGATATTCTTAAATCCACGGCAACGGACGGTAAAATAAACCTGATCGCTTCCCTCGAAAAGATAATGTTGCGTGAATAGACCGACCCGTTTTCCTGTTGATTAAAGGTGCGAGACGTATTCGGCCATGCCTTACACCGGGCCACTGGAAAATCACACCGGCTATTAACTCATTCACCGTATCCATACAGTCGCGGCTTTAATTCGCCGATTGCACTTCTCAAGCGGCGTTGGTGAACCGAAGGGACTTTCCGGAATCCGCAGTGGTTTCCGGGCTCGTTGAGCCGTCGTCGTCATTCGAATGGTTCGAATTGTCCATGCTTTTTATTTTTTCATCGGCTTTTGAATTTTGGGGCAATTGATAAGATTCTTCTGTTTCGGGTGGGGCCGGCAGTTTCCGGGTTTCCGCGCATTCAAGGTCATTCGAACTTTTCCGTCCGATCCGGTTGAGGCGGCGGGTGGTATCGTCCAGCAGTTTTTCCATGGAAAGGGAGATCGCCTCGGCGTGGTCATGGACCTTTTCCGAAAGATCGCGGGTGCTGTCGGCGGCCTCCTCCACGCGGGTGATGCTGCCCGCAACATCCTCCACGGATTCCGATGCCGAAGCGTTCATGTCCGCGATCTCCTCGGTGCCGGATTGCTGGGTTTCCACGCTTGTGTGTACGGTATCCGTAATGGCGAGCAGGTTTTCGATTTTCACGTCGATATTGCCGATGCTGCTCATTATCTTGTCGCTTTCGGAGCGGATGGCGCCGATCTTGTCGGCGACATCCCTTGTGGCCTGCTCGGTTTGACGTGAAAGGTCCTTGATCTCTCCTGCTACAACCGCAAACCCGCGTCCCGCTTCCCCAGCCCTTGCGGCTTCGATGGTGGCGTTCAGGGAGAGGAGTTTGGTCTTGTCCGCGATCTCCCGGACCACGCCGATAATGGTGCTGATGGTCTCCGATGCGGTGGTGAGACTCTCTATATTGCTCCGGGAACCCCGGGTGTCTCTTGATATCTCCCTTACGAGATTGTGCTGCTGTTCCAGTTGGGTGATGGTTTCACGTGCCGAGAGTTTCAGCCGGGAGGCGGTCTCCCAGGTGGAACGGGTATCGGCGGCGGTCCGGGCGGCGGTACCGGAAACCATGGTTGAGAGCTCCTTTGTATCTTCCGCAAGGGTGTTGAGCTTCGAGGCCGCATGGGTCAACGCCATGGAGTCGGACCTCTGTTTTTCGACAACGGAACTCATCAGTTCGATGGTGTCTTTTACGAGGGCTTCTTCTTCCAGCTTTCGTGCATCCTCCTTCTTAAGGTTTGCAAGCGCCTTGCTGAAGCTGCCCACGGTTCCGGCGAGGGTGCCGATCTCATCTTTCCTTGCCCGGTAGGGAATTTCGGGGGAGTCGCCCCTTCGGATCATGGAGATGACCGTTGCGAGTTTTCTCAGAGGACGTTCCACGATTAACCGGCTCATAATGTAAAGGGCGATGATGTTGAGAAGCACCGTTGCGATTCCAAGGAGAATGGTCAGGCGGTTGAAACGGGATTTTTCCCTGGACAGAACCGCCTCCTTATGGGTGATCGTATCCACGAAGGAGAGGATGCGGTTTCGATGTTTCTCGGCGGCAAGCCCCTCGTCAGCCAGCATGTCGCCGAGCTGGGAGACCCTTTTTTGCAGTCCCTCGAGGGATTCCGCAGCGGCATAGAGGGCAGCAATCTTGTTTGAGATGACCTCCATCGCGTTTCCCCCGTCCTTTAGAGACAGGCGCCTGACGTTGTCGGTAAACTCTCCGTTCTCGTCAAGAATGCCCGCCGCCACGTAGGTTTCGCCGTTCTTCTCCTTGACCACGCACCTTCCCTTGGAAAGATCCCTTCTCTGGGACCTTCCGAACCACGGTTTGAACGCCGCGCGTCCCCTGAGGACCTCGTCCTTTTCCACGGTGAAACTTGATTCCACGAAGGAGAGGATCTCGGATGTGGGGTTGACGGAGAAAAAATCCGGAATCTTGAGATACTTCTCCTGGATTTCAATTACCGTATGGCGAAGATCGGTGTTCATATCGTCCTTGATAAGCATAAGCTCGCCCGTCATGGTTTCGATCCGCCTGTTGAGCTGCCGATTCGTGATAAGGAGGGCGCCGATGCAAAGGTTCGATACGATCGCAACCCCCAGGGTAAGTTTGACCCCCACCGTTATCCAGTTCGTTTTTTTGAATTTCCTTAGAAGTCTCATTATTCCTTCCTGTTCCGGTATTAAAATAAGCCCGGCAATGGGCTTTGATCATTAAAAGTAACATTGTGAAACGCCCGCTGTTGCATGGGCATTTCCTTACAACACCTCGACATCATTAATCAATAGCCCCCGGAACAACTCACGAACAATCAACGTAACCCTGATGAAATCCTAACACGTATAACGGCATTTGGAGGTGTAAAAACGAGCGGGGGACCGGGCGGAAAATCGTGACGGGGGCTTTGAAGAAAAGTTGCGTATCCGGGATCCGTCGCTTTCCCGGGAACCGGTTGAAAAAACCGAAAAGAGTAACTCAAGTGTATCACTCGCCCATCTTCAGTGTATCCGGCTATCTTAACCGTTCCCCGATAAGGAGCGAAAGGATTACCGGGCAAAATTCGAGAACGAGGAGAATATGTCACCTTCCTTTTTACTGTTGATACTTCTATCCCTTTCAGCCCTGGGATACCACGTGGCGCGGAAGCGATCCCATGCGCTGGCCGGAAGGCTCGGCGGCCTCAAGATGCTTCACTCCAGGCCGGTCTATTACGGTGTGTTCACGGCACTCTGGTGCCTGATCCCGGCCCTGATCGTCTTCGGCTTCTGGATGGTTTTCGAGTCCAACGTGATCACGGGCATGGTGATCGAAGGCCTGCCCGATTCCGTGAAAACCCTTCCGGAAAGTCACCTCAGGCTCGTTGTGAACGATATCAAGAACCTTGCCGGCGGAAACATCGTGTCCGGCAAGGTCAACCCGGCCATGGAGGCCGCCGCCGTAAGTTACAACAACCTGGAGGAGATCAGCCATGCGGCCCTCGCGGTGATCGCCGTGGTCCTTTCCCTGGGCGCCCTGGTCCTCGGCACCAAGATGATCAAGCCGGAGATGCGGGCCCGAAACAGGGTGGAGCAGGTGGTGAACTGCCTGCTCGTCCTCTGCTCCTCCATCGCCGTCTTCACCACCATCGGCATCGTCCTGTCGGTCATATACGAGGCGATCCGTTTTTTTCAGGTGGTTCCCCTTATCGATTTCGTCACCGGCCTCGAGTGGAGCCCCCAGATGGCCATCCGTTCGGACCAGGTGGGGTCGTCCGGAGCATTCGGGGCCGTTCCGGTGTTCGTGGGAACCCTCCTTATTACCCTTATCGCCATGACGGTGGCCCTTCCCATCGGGCTGATGTCCGCCATTTTCCTTTCCGAGTACGCGGATCGGAAGTTCAGGGCCGTTGCAAAACCGCTTCTGGAGATACTGGCCGGAGTGCCCACGGTGGTGTACGGGTTTTTCGCGGCCCTCGTGGTATCTCCCATGATCCGCAACAGCGGGACGGCCATGGGGCTTACGGTCTCCTCGGAGAGCGCGCTCGCGGCGGGGCTGGTGATGGGGGTCATGATCATTCCCTTTGTCTCCTCCCTGTCCGACGACGTGATCAACGCCGTTCCCCAGTCCCTGAGGGACGGAGCCCTCGGGCTCGGGTCCACCCGCTCGGAAACCGTCAAGCTGGTGGTGATACCGGCGGCCCTTCCCGGAATCGTGGGCGGCGTGCTGCTTGCCGTCTCGAGGGCCATCGGGGAAACCATGATCGTGGTGATGGCGGCGGGACTTTCCGCGAGCATGAACGTCAACCCCCTTAAAACCGTGACCACCGTCACCGTTCAGATCGTCACCCTGCTGGTGGGGGACCAGGAGTTCGACAGCCCCAAGACCCTGGCCGCCTTTGCCCTGGGACTGATGCTCTTTCTTGTGACCCTTGTCCTCAATATCGTGGCGCTCTACGTGGTTCGCAAATACAGGGAGCAATATGAGTAAGCCGGGAAACAAATCCCATGCGCGAAAGGGAAGTGGGGGTATTGCTATTAGTACTGCGAGTAATCATGGGTCCGACACTTGAACGTGCAACGAATCACGAAAGAGTAATATTAGTAAGCTGGGAAACTACTTCCATATGTGCAAGGAAAATGCGGGAAATGCCATGAGTAATGTAAGCAATCCTGAGTCAAATCCTTGGACGTGACGCGAATTAAAAAAGGCCAATACGATGAAACCGGACAACAACTCCCATATGCGCCTCGAAAATACGGGGAACGATATGATCAATCCCGAAAAGGGCCGCGAAAATACAGGAAGCAATATGAATAATCCTTTTTTATGTCGCGAAATTTGGAGAGCAAAATGAGCAATCCTGAAAAGAATCCCGGAAAGACCATGGCGATCGTGAAAAAGGGGCTTGCCGCTCGTTACCGTTCGGAAAAACGGTTCAAGGCCTTCGGCATGGCGGCTGTTTTTGCAAGCCTCCTGTTTTTATCCTTTCTCATGATCAGCATCTTTGCCAACGGCTACACGGCGTTTCTGCAGACCCACATAAAGCTGGACGTTTTCTTTGATCCGGATGTGGTGGACCCCGGTGATCCGGCGGGCGGAAACTTTCCCAGGCTGGTGAAAAAGTCCGTTTACGCCATGTTTCCCGAAGCAAAGAGCAGGAGAGAGAAAAAGAAACTCTTCTCCCTGGTGAGTTCCGGCGCCGCCTTCCAGGTCAGGAATATGGTGATGGAGGACCCCGAGGTGGTGGGTCGAACCCTTTCCCTGTGGGTTCCGGCGGACGACGATGTGGACATGCTCATGAAGGGGCATATGAAGAGGGATGTTCCCGAGGGGGAACGGCGCCTGAACGACATGCAGCTCTCGTGGGTGGAGAGACTCACGGCCGACGGCAGGATTCGAAAGCAGTTCAACAAGACCTTCTTTACCGCCGGAGATTCCCGTGAGCCGGAGCTTGCGGGTATCTGGGGGGCGGCCTGCGGATCTTTCTATACCCTTCTCATCACCCTCGTGCTCTCCTTTCCCATCGGGGTGGGGGCCGCCGTGTACCTGGAGGAGTTTGCCCCCAAAAACAGGTGGACCGATATCATCGAGGTGAACATCAACAACCTTGCGGCCGTGCCCTCCATCGTGTTCGGCCTCCTGGGGCTTGCGGTGTTCCTGAACTTTTTCGGGCTTCCCCGTTCGGCTCCACTGGTGGGCGGGCTGGTCCTGACACTCATGACCCTTCCCACCATCATCATCGCGTCCAGGGCCTCGCTGAAATCGGTCCCCCCCTCCATCCGGGAGGGCGCCGTGGGCATCGGGGCCTCCAAGATGCAGATGGTGGCCCACCACGTGCTGCCCCTGGCGCTTCCGGGTATGCTGACGGGTACGATCATCGGCATGGCCCAGGCACTGGGGGAGACCGCGCCCCTTCTCATGATCGGCATGGTTGCCTTTATCGTGGATATTCCGGGCGGCTTTACCGATCCTTCCACGGTTCTGCCCGTGCAGATCTTTCTCTGGGCGGACAGCCCCGAGCGGGCCTTCCTGGAACGGACTTCGGCGGCCATCCTGGTTCTGCTGGGTTTCTTGATCGCCATGAACGCGGTGGCGGTCTTTTTGAGAAAGAAGTTTGAAAAAAGATGGTAGGCATATTTGTCCAATGAAGCATAATTAATAAATCATTTTTATCAGGAGGTAAGATTAGATGAAAGCCAGATTTCTCACAGCGGCCCTTATGGTAGCAGGCCTTTTCGCCGGCACGGCAAGCGCGGAGTACGCAAGGGATTACATCAGCATCGTGGGGTCTTCCACGGTTTACCCCTTTGCCACCGTTGTTGCGGAGCAGTTCGGCAAGACCACCGAGTTCAAGACCCCCAAGATCGAGTCCACCGGTTCCGGCGGCGGCCTGAAGCTCTTCTCCGCCGGCGTGGGGGTTCAGTACCCCGATATCACCAATGCCTCCCGCCGCATCAAGAAGTCCGAGTTCGAGAACTGTGTCAAGAACGGCGTCACCGACATCATCGAGGTGAAGATCGGTTATGACGGAATCGTGCTTGGCAACTCCAGGAAGGCATCCCCCCTCAAACTCACCCGGAAGGACATTTTCATGGCCCTCGCGGCCGAGGTTCCCAACCCGGACGGCAGCGAAACCCTCGTGAAAAATCCCTACAAGACCTGGAAGGATGTTAACTCCGCGCTTCCCGCCGTGAAGATCGAGGTGCTCGGACCTCCTCCCACCTCCGGTACCCGCGACGCGTTTGTCGAGCTGGCCATGGAAGGCGGCGGAAAGAAGTTTGCCTGGATCAAGGCCATGAAGAAAAAGGATAAGAAAAAGTACAAGTCCATCTGCCACACCATCCGCGAGGACGGCGCCTACATCGAGGCCGGCGAGAACGACAACCTCATCGTGCAGAAGCTCGACGCCAACCCAGATGCCGTGGGGATCTTCGGCTTCAGCTTCCTGGACCAGAACACCGACAAGATCCAGGGCTCCTTTGTTGACGGCGTTCAGCCCACCTTCGACGGCATAGCGGGCGCCAAGTATCCTGTTTCCAGGCCCCTTTTCTTCTACGTGAAAAAGGCCCACGTGAACATGATCCCCGGCATGAAGCAGTACCTCATGGAGTTCTCCAGCGACAAATCCTGGGGCGAGGACGGTTACCTGAGCGACAAGGGCATGATCCCCATGCCCGATTCCGAAAGAAAGATGTTCGGCGACAACATCGCCTCCATGAAGACCCTCTCCCTCGGAGACCTGTAATCCATTGCCGGGCCGGCCGACTTTGGCCGGCCCGGTTTTACACCATTTTCCCGGTAAAAAAGAGACAGAGATCATTAAATGGAAAATACATCAGCGGAAAGCGCTACCGTTTTGGAAGAGGAAGAGAAACCAAAATCCACCCGCGTGAGGAAAAACCCGCGCGCCGCGCTTGTTGATCGCGGGAAACGGGAAACCGTGGGTATATTCGCGGTGGACGAGCCCCGCATGACCTGCCGCAACGTCAATGTATACTACGGCGAAAAGGCGGCCATCAACGATGTGTCCCTGGATATCGGCCGAAACGAGGTGCTGGCCATGATCGGTCCTTCCGGTTGCGGCAAGTCCACGTTTCTGCGCTGCCTCAACCGCATGAACGACACCATCGATGGATGCCGGGTCACCGGCGAGATCGCCATCGACGAAAAGAACATCTATGCCGGCGACGTGGACGTGGTGCCCGTGCGCGCCCAGATCGGCATGGTGTTCCAGAAGCCCAACCCCTTTCCCAAATCGATTTACGACAACATCGCCTACGGCGCAAGGATTCACGGCCTTGTTTCGGGCAGGGCGGAAACCGACGAGCTGGTGGAAACCTCCCTTAAAAAGGCAGGCCTCTGGGAAGAGATAAAGGACCGCCTGGACCAGCCCGGAACGAGCCTTTCCGGCGGCCAGCAGCAGCGCCTCTGCATCGCAAGGACCATCGCCGTGAGCCCCGAGGTGATCCTCATGGACGAGCCATGTTCCGCACTGGATCCCATCGCCACCGCCACCATCGAGCATCTGATCGACGAGCTGAGCCGCCAGTACTCCATCGCCATCGTGACCCACTCCATGCAGCAGGCGTCCAGGATCTCCAAGCGGACCGCGTTCTTTCACATGGGGGACCTCATCGAGATCGGCACGACGGACCAGATATTCCTCCAGCCGCTCCATCAGCTCACGGAAGATTACATCACCGGTCGTTTCGGATAAACCCCGTCGCATCAGGCCATAATTCGATTTCCCGCCCGGGTACCCGCTTTTGATCGGGTTTCCTTTTCCCGTAAGGGTACTCCGGGAACCCGCATGTGACCGGTATACCTGTTCCCGTTCGGGTACCCGTTAGCCGGGGAAAACATGAAAGACCATATCCCCGCCGTGCCGTGATCAAGAACCGGCGGCACAGCCCCAAGGAGTCGTAACTTAAGATGAAGGAACATATAGTAAAATCATTCGATCGTGATATCCGTAAGCTGGACGAGATGATGGCTGAAATGGGCAAGGACTGCGAGGTTCAGCTCACACGGGTCGTTGAACTGATAGAGGGGGTTGAGCGCGACCTGGCCGAGGAGATCCAGGAGTGTGAAAAGGAGCTCAATGCTTGCCGGGCGGAGATCGAGTCCTACACGGTGTTCCTGATCGCCAAAAGGCAGCCCGTTGCCGGGGATCTTCGCCATGTTGTGTCCGGTTTCAAGAGCTCCTCGGAGTTGGAGCGCATCGGTGATTATGCCGCCGGCATTTCATGGCGTGCCATGAAGTTGCGGAACACCGAGCTTACCGAGCCCCTCGACAAGATCATCTACATGGTCGGGGTAGCCGGCGAGATGCTGAACGGGGTTATGGAGGCACTTTTGAGCATGGATCTGGAGAGGGCCGTTGAGGTGTGGCACCTGGACGACAAGATCGACGGATGCTTTTCCGGCCTGATCACGAGGCTTGGGGTCATGATGGAAGAGGACGGGAACATGGTCGCGGACTGCACCATGCTGATCTTCATGGCCAGGTGCTGTGAGCGAATCGGCGACCACATAACCAATATCGCCGAAAGTATTAATTACATACGAACCGGCAGCGCGGCTATCCGGCAGAGATGACAGATCCCTCGGGCTCGGAATACCGCCGAAAGCATCAATCCTATACGCACCCGGCAGCTCTGCCGTCCGGCAGAGATGTCAGAAGCCGGGACACGGAATACCGCCGGAAAAACTACTCGGCGGTATTCGGCCGTATCAAGGAACCGTCCTATCGTACCCGCGCAACATTGCCGGTTCCTTTTAAGCTGGTTTTCCTTGGACGCATCCAAATTCTTCCTTACATATCATGCCTTCGGGGTTATCCGAGCTCAAAGGTTGTGACCCCGAAAATATGCTCAAGCGGGACGGGCGGGTTTTCCGTAGTGTACATTCTTGCGGTTTCGAACACGGCTTTCATACGGTGGGCCTTTGCAAGGGCAACGGCATCGGCGTTGACCTCCGGGGTGTCAAGATAAACGGAGGTTCCCGGTGCAATGCCGGATTGCAATGCAATGAAAAGATCGCTTGCGCAATCAGGGCTGTCGGCAATAAGGGGGCCCACCTTGTATCCCGTCCGGCATTTGCGGATTACCCCGTAGCCCGCAAGCTTTCCCCCGCGCATGATGCCGAGGGCATTGCTCTCCGGCTGGGTGATCCATGCTCTTAGAAATGCGGCGCGGGTGGCGGGGAAAAAGGGGCGATCAAAAAGGTCGACGGTCTCGAAAGGCAATGTGGAGAGTTTTACAATCCTCGAATTGACCGCCCTTTGACCGGTGACGGAGCCTTCGTGGCGTATGTTGCGGTAAGCGAGTTTGAAACCGGATTTCCGATAGTTTTCCTGTTGGGCAACCACGCCGTCGAGTCCGATGTTTCGTCCCTCCAGGTACACAAGGGCGGCGTTCCACAGGCGGATCCCGTATCCCTTGCCGCGATATTCGGGTTTGACAATGTAAAACCCCACGAAACCGAATGCGTTGCCGTATTTTACCGCTGAAATGGTTGCAACGGGTTCATTGTTCAGTTTGCCCATGAGAAACCCGCCGGGATCCGCCGCATGAAAGCAATCCCCATCGAACAGGCCCGGATTCCACCCTTCGGCGGCGGCCCAGTCAACGGCAATATCGATTTCTTCCCGGGTCATTGTTGAGATTGTATAATGTGATTGCGCCATGGCTTTTCCTTTGAGTATAGTCCGTAATCGTTTATAAAAATGAAACCAATCATTGCTGAAATACAAGGATCTAATTTGCGTGCGCCTGTATGCTGAAAGTCGATCCATTATTTGAAATCAGGTCCCGGTTGTTCCGCCGGCGGGGAGATGAGTATGTTTGCTCTTGGAAAAACCGCTGTGTTTTAAAGACCGTACTTCCGCTTGATGTTGATCCAGTCCGGGTCGGAATCGGCGCCCAGTGTAAAGTTATCCAGAAATTCGTATTCCTCTATAAGATCGCGGGTCACCATGAAATGCCTTGTGGAAGTGAAAAGGGGCGTGGGTGAAAAGTAGACTTGATTTTCCAGGTCGAGTTTCCGGATCAAATACTTCAGCATGGAATGGGGAGACGTCATAAAGTCTATTCTTCCGCTCACTAGCTTTTTAAGATTTTGATCTTCGCCCGTAACATTGAATCTCACTATTTCGCCGAGCTTCACGGCCTCATCGATGCCCGGATATCTTCGTCCGGTCACCCCTCCCAGCACCAGGCCCTTTAACGAATGGATATCGCTGTAAACTATCCGGTTGGGGGATTTTCCCGACATTCTCGAGGCGATCTCGTTTCTGTCCGACAAAATGCTCGATGTCCAAAGGTACTTTGTCTTTGCTTTATCCTGCATCCACCTGGGATTTACAAAAACGACGACGGCTTGCTGTCCTTCGTCGATAAACTTGTCGAGCCTTTTTCTGGGAAAAACTGAAGGGATGAACCGGTATTTTCCCCTGGACTTTTTCGAAAGCAACTTCGCCAGATCGTATGTCATGCCCTTTTTCACCGATGTGTTTCTGCTTTCCGTGACAAAGGGGCCGAACTTGTAATATGTCCAGATTTTTATGTCCGTTGACCCGGCGTGTACACAGGAGGTTCGTATCAGCGCCGAACAGATCAAAAAAATCAATATCGCGAAAACTGTTTGTTGAAACCCTTTCATGGCCTGCTCCCGCTGAAAAATGGGTATGAGATTTAAGTTGATTACGCTGATCGGATACATATCCGACTACTTGTATATGGATTATATGTTGGCGCCTCGGATATTTCAAGGTGATTATGCCTGCGGGAAAGTGCCCTCGGAGTGTGCCGGGATGGATACTTTCCGGAGGTAACCCGGTGGAGTCCCGGATACCGATCATTGAGACGATTTCCAGTTGAAACATGTTTTCAGGATCGAGTATGTCGGTGAGGGGTGAATGGTCAATAACGAAGTGAAGTTGGAAGCCGGAAGAGAAGTGCCGGCCTTGAGGTGTTGACAATGAAGCTTGCGCGGTATAGGTAGGGTTGTGGTAGAGGTTGAAGTGGTGCGTGCCCGGCAAGTAAATCTTCCGAATCGACACAGTTCGCTGCAATGTTTGCTTTGCGCAACTTCTTCATGAATGATACTGCGGCAACAAATCTCTTTTGACTTTATACGGGGGCAACAACTCTAAAAAGGAGTATCCATAAAATGAACGATCAAAGCGGATGGCAACTGGAAGGGGATGCACCCGATGCCTTTGAACGATACATGGGGCCGGCGTTTGTGGAAACCTGGACACGTGAAATCGTAAAAAGGGCAAACCTTGTGAATGAAGAAAGGCTCCTGGATGTGGCGTGCGGAACCGGGATGGTCGCGCGCGGTTCCGCGGGTACCCTTGGCCCCTCGGGAGATATCACAGGGATTGACCTGAATGCCGCCATGTTGAAAAAAGCCCGGAAAATCGGCGAGGAAACAGGCCTCTCCATTGCGTGGGAAGAGAGCGACGTTACGTCGATGCCCTTTACGGACCATCGTTTCGATGTGGCGATCTGCCAGCAGTCCTTGCAGTATTTCCCGGAAAAGGACAGGGCCCTGTCGGAAGTTTACCGGGTGCTTGCCCCCGGCGGCAGGTTTCTTTTGAGTGTCTGGCGGTCCATGTCGTATTTTCCTTTTTACGTGGCGTTTCACGAGGCGCTGGAGCGCTATGTGGGGGCGGCGCCGGCCTCGATGCTGGCATCCGCGTTTACCATGGGAGATGCGGAGGAGCTGCGGGGCCTGGTGGAAGACGCCGGTTTCACGGATGTCCGGGTAAGCATTGTCATCAAGCAGATGAAAAGTCCGTCCGTCGGCGAACTGGTAAGGAGAGGGGCCCTGGCATCGCCTTTCGCCGGAGAGATCATGGCGATGGACCCTCTGGAGCGCGACGGGATGATTCGCGCCATGGAGGCGTCGTTGTTGGATTATGTGGATGACGACGGGCTTGCCGCACCCATGGAATCTTATATCGTGACGGCATCGAAACAGCCCATTGAAAGTGTTCCTTGAGACTTCAGCTTCAAGAAATTAACAGATTTTTTTGAAGGGAGGATTGTTTCAAGCCGACATCTTTTAATGACCCATTGTGGAGGGAGATAAATACCGAGCCCTTGACCCGGACAAACCGGAAGCAAAATGATTCCTGATTACCATCGAGACTCAGCCATGATTATATTATGGGCTACAAAACCAAGATGTTAATAACATTGGAGGTTACCATGGCCAAAAATCTCGTTCAATTTCAAAAGGGCATGAGCTTACCCGAGTTTCTTGAGAAATACGGCAATGATGAGCAGTGCTTGGCAGAAGCCTTTAGACTCAGGTGGCCTCAGGGGTTCAGTTGCCCTAAATGCGGAAACCGTACTTATTGCACACTCAAGGTTAGAAAACTTATCCAGTGCAACCGGTGCCGGCGACAAACGTCAGTTACTGCTGGGACAATTTTTCATGGAACAAAACTGCCACTTTCCAAGTGGTTTCTTGCAATTTATCTGATTTCACAGGATAAAAATGGAATTTCTGCTCTTGAACTGAGCCGTCAAATCGGCGTTTCGCATAACGCTGCCTGGAAACTCAAACACAAACTGATGCAAGTGATGCTTGAGCGTGACACCACAAAAAAGCTCCAGGGCCGCGTCGAGATCGATGATGCATATATGGGCCCTAAAAAGGTTCCTGGTAAGGCCGGACGCGGCGCTAAAGGCAAAATCCCGATTGTAGCAGCAGTTCAAACCAACGAAGGTAAACCGATTTTCATCAAACTTTCCAAACTCAATGGGTTTCGTAGTAGCGAAATAGAAGCCTGGGGTAGGCATCACTTAAGACCAAGAACAGTTGTGGTTTCAGACGCCCTTTATTGCTTTAAAGCTGTTGAAAAAATAGGGTGTTCCCATGAAAGCCATGTCGTTGGTAGTGGGAGAGATGCCGTTGAGCATCCGGCCTTCAAATGGGTTAACACGGTAATAGGAAATGTTAAAAACTCAATTAAAGGCACTTACCATGCTATCCGGCCGAAACATCTACCTCGCTATTTGGCAGAATTTCAATATCGCTTCAATCGCCGGTTTAACCTAAGAACTATTATGACTCGGCTAATTTATATGGCATTACGCACACCTCCTCTGCCGTACCGGCTTGTAAAGTTGGCTGAGCCTCGATGGTAATCAGG
>PPCM01000448.1_pt1 | contig 39037 bp, 32 predicted proteins | sample 1555541 | NCBI WGS metagenome assembly PPCM01 (sample SAMN05284479, study PRJNA326546) | Marine sediment metagenome, whole genome shotgun sequencing project. | isolation source: marine sediment | place: Germany: Wadden Sea | collected 2012-09-05
TACTTTATACATTTGAAAAATTAAAAAAAGAAGAACAATCACTGTATAATCTATTATATCAATTTGAAAAAATAACTGAACCTGAAATAAAAAAAGAAATTGCAAAACAAGAAACTAAACCTATTGAAAAACATAATAATTTTCTAGGTACATCACACCATAATAAAACATTAGACTTTTTTGCACCTAATTGTTTCTATCATGGAACTGATATCATTTCAAATCCTTATGTGTTTGGTATGATTATTGGTAATGAAGAATTATCACCAAGATCATCAAGATCTGACCATGGTGTTTGGTTTAGTAGATATATGCCATTATATGATTCTAAAGAAATCACATTTATTTTTCCTGAAGATTCTAAAAAAATGCTTCAAGGATATACAGGACAATCTAATTATTATATATGTCCAGTTCATTTTAAATTTAAATTAGAAGAATGTCCAATAATAATTAAAAATGCAAATACTGTTGCGAAAATTGTAGAATGTTTAAAGAAAAGCAATTATGCTGAATTTACTGATGTTGTAGCAAAACACATCAAAGATGGAGAATTCTGTGTTAATTTTAAATTTAAAAATCAGAAAAAAAGTATGATTTTAATTACACAAAATATGTTTATTCATAATTATAAAAAACAATATAAAGAAAAATATTTAGAATATTTTCAAATATATAATAAAAATAAACAAATTATAGATGAAGAAATGCATGAAAGACAATATCAAAGAAATTGGATGTTTGATAATCTTGATGCATACAGATTTTATAAGGATTTAGAATTATTAAAACAATATATGTGAAATAAAAAAATAAAATAAAAAATGTTAATCAAATGATTAACAATTATCTTTTTTTCTTACTTGAATTACCTTTACCAATTTTAAAGGAAATGTAAGATACAATACCAAATGCAAGTAAAACAAATACATTCTTGAATTGTGAATTCATAAGGTTTAAACCTTTAGGTGATTCTGCAACATTAACTTTAACAGATTCGTCTTCCACAATAACTTCACCATCAGCGATGGATCTAATTTCTAAATCAATAATGTAATCTTTTGCATTAGCAACTTCATCAATAGTGTATGCAAGAACAGCTTGACCTTCTTCACCTACATTAAGTCGTCCAACGAAATCTGATTTTTCATCAAAATCAAACGGTTGTGAAAACTCTTTAAATGCTCTAACAGATACTGCTTCACCATCCTTTTGACCTACATTTTTAACAACAAGTTTTAATTCAACTTTGTCGCCAGGCATAGGGTTTTCAGGACTTAAAGTAACTGATTCAATATTAAAATCAGGTTTGTCTTTAACAGGGATTGCGAATGGTAATGTTACTTTTTGATATTCATCAGAATCATCATCTTTGTAATTAATTACAATTTGTGCATCATATTCTTGACCAATTAAACCTTCATCTAAATCAACATAGAATGATGCAGTCTTACCAACACCAGATTCAATAATACCTAAATTAGCTCTATCAGAATAACCGTAAGTTGCTGCAAAACCTTCAGGAAGTTTTAGTTCAACAATCACATTTTCTGCTTTACCGTCACCAATATTTTGAATCTCAACATCTAATTTTGCTTCATCTAAATCTGAAACTAATTTAACAGGAGATGTAATTAAAGTACCGATTGCAAAATCAGGTAAAGTATTTTCACCTACTCTAATTTCGTATTCTTGACTAGTCCAACCATCATCTTCAGCTGATTTATATCTTAATTTAAGATCATAAACATCTTCTAATGCGTCGTTTGCAACTCTTACTTTATAGTATAAAGTATAGAATTCTTCAGCATCAGGAGTACCATACCAATTACCAACAATAACTTCAGCATTATTACCTTCATCAAATGAAAATGGGTATTGTGGTTGTAATTCGAATTTTAAATCTTCAACAGGTAAATTACCTGTCTTTTGTACTTTCCATCTTAATTCAAGATATTCGCCAGGCTCTGCTGGATCTGGATCTTGGTTTAAAAATGTAATTCCAATCTTAGCACTTTCACTTCCTGCAAAAACAGAAGTTGAAAATAAACTAACTAATAATAAACTTAAAACAATTAATGTTTTCATAAATCTAGTCTTCATTTTATTCCTCCAATATAATCTATAATTATAATTTTAAATTTTCAATATTTTTCGTAAAACTCTTTTTAGCATTTGTACGAAAGTTAACTTTGATAAATACTTTTCATTAACAATCAATAGCGCAGGAATCAATGTAACTGCTGCTAGGAAACAGAATAATACACCATAACTCATGATGTCACCCATTTCTCCAATAAAAGTTAATTGTCCCATTGACATTGCTCTAAAACCAATTAAAGCAGCCATTGTTGTTGTTGCCATAGGCATAAAAACACCGTTAAGTGTGATTTCTAATGCTTTTTCAGGATTGTGTTTTTCAACTTCACTTCTAAACCGCATAACAGTTTGAATACCAAAGTCAATACCAATTCCCATAATCATTGAAATTACTCCAGATGATGCTGAACTTAAGCCCATTTTTAATAATCCCATGTAACCCATTGCCCATGTTACACCAACACCAATTACAGATAATGGAATAATTGTAAAAATTACTGATCTAAATACAATCAATAAAATTAGTAAAATCCCCATTAATGAAAATGCAGATGTTCTACCCATGTCGGGTCCAATTTCTTTTTGTACAATAGGATCTGAAATTGCATCGCCTGCAATTTGAACAGTAAGTCCTTCAGGGATTGGAATATTTTCAATAATTTTAGTAGTTTCTTCAATCAATGGATCAAATTCTACATCAGATGATAAATAAAATTTAATCAATGACATTTCTTTATCACTACTAATATAATCTCCAAGCATAGGATTCATATTTTCAAAATGAATAATATCTGATTTTGATTTAGGTAAAATACCATCATTCATTTCTCTTAACATAGCGCTTGAACTTTGAATTGATGTTACATCATCAACATAAACCATAGTTTGCGTTAGTAAATCAATATATTCTAAAGCTTCATAATCACGTACATCTCGTATTTCATTTGAATTCGCATACTCAGGATCAACTTCTATTACAATCATTCCTGAATCACTACCACCAAAAGCATCACTTAATTTATTCATTCCATCAATTACAGGAATTCCTGCTGGAAGCATACCTTGATAATCAGTTTCTTTTGTTTCAACATATTGAGATAATACAGATGCTGTAAATGTAATTAACATAACAAAGAAAATCATAATGAATGGATGATTACTTACAATCTTTGAATATTTTTTTAATAATCCTTTAATCATCTTTTTTTCCTCGCTACATGTATTTTTTTAGTTTCATATTTATGAGACATCTTGTGAACTAAGTGATGTTCTAAATCTTCTTCTAAAATAATAATTAATGGTTCTACAACGATTGCTGCAAGTAGACATGACGCAATACCAATTGCTAGACTCATACCAAGAGATTGTAACATTGGCATAATTGAAAGTGTCAATGCTAAAAATCCAACAATAGTAGTTGAACCTGAACCTATTAATGCAGAACCTACAGCAGGTACTGCAATTTGTAAAGCTTCAATTTGTGTTTTATCATGTTGTCTTTCTTCATGATATCTAGTATACATAAATACACCGTATTCTACTCCAAGACCTAAAATCATTGCTCCAAGACCTGCAGTTGCAACAGAAATTTTAATTCCTAACCAGCCTAAAATACCCATTGTCCAAACAAGCCCAAGCATTAATGGCATGAAAATAACAATTGATTTTGATAATGATCTTTCAGTTATTAATAACAAAAAGAAGATTAGAATAGATGCAATAACAATTGTAAACATTGAATCTGAAATCAATAAATCAAGCATAGTAACTTGCATTGATGGTGAACCTGTTACAATAGATTTAATTCCAGCTGGAACAGATAATGATGCAATTTTATCATCAATTAATTCTGTAAGTGCAACAATCTTTTGTTGACCGCCACCAACATCAGCTCTAATGATCATCATGACATATTTATTATCATCACTAATGAATTGTTGAGCAGGTTTTACAATATCTAATGCAGAAATTACATCGTCATTATTATTTAGAGGGAATGATTTTAGAAATGTTCCAGGGGATGTGACCGCTTCAATTGAACTTTCTTTTAGTAATGATTCTTCTAAACCAATAAGATATTTTATCATAGAAACATCACGTATATCTCGCGGCGTTTCTTTAGTATCATACGTGTCATCTAATTCAAATAATACAAGTACAGTATCCTGTCCACCATATTTGTCAGTTATCTTATCATTTAATTGATAAATTGGTAACTGTCCTGGCATTTGTGCAGATAAATCAGTTTCAACTTCTAATTTAGTTACACCAAACATCATAAATATAGTAAAGAAAACTACAACTAGAGCAAAGATATGCTTGTTATTATTTTGAAAAGATACAAGTTTTTTTAATAAATTTTCAATTGATTTCATTATATTCACACAATTTATTACATAAGTATTTGTTGATAATTATTTTGAGATTTTTTTGATTTTATTTTTGATGATAATTTATTTTTTAATTTACATTTTTTTGCAACATCTTTCATAGACTTCATTGCATTTGTTGATATTTTGATTAACTCACCTTCACAAGATTTTAATTCAGGATCATTAATCATATCCATAAATTGAACATGCATCGCTGCAAATTTTAATTTTAATTTAGGTAAAAGACATTTACCTGTACAATTTAATTTATCTTTAACTTCACTAAACTCGGCTTCTGTTGCTAAATTATTTTTAATCATATAATCAGCACTACGTTTCATGTGAAGTTCTTTTTCTTTTGATAAATCATCAAGTGCAGACCGCCCTTTCTTTGTAATAGAATAAATTTTCTTTCTACCGTCTTCTTCAATAGATACAAAACCATTCTCAAGTAAATTAGTTAACAATGGATAAATAGAACCAGCTGAAGGTTTTTTACCTAAAGATTCTTTTAAACCATTCATTAAAGAATAACCAGTATGACTAGTTTCATTCAGTTGAATTAATACCATTATTCGTAACATTCCTTTTAACACTATCGGACACCGATATATCGGAGAACGATACTTATTTATAAAGTTTATGTATTTTAGATCAGTAAAAAATAATATTATTAAAAGTGTAATTTAAATAAAACAAATCCTACTATATTATATATAAGAGATTTATCATTAGAATATAAATTTAAGATTGATACAATGACTGCTAAAAATAATACCTCAAAAAGAAGTAGGAAAGTAAAAAATAAAGATAATAATAGTTCTAAAAACAAAACTAATCATTCTGACGAAACTAAAAAATTAACTAAGTCTGAAATGAAAGAAGAAATTAAATCTCAAAGAACTGTTATTAAAATATTACTTGCATTCGTAGTTATATCAATTATAATTATCTTTGGAACTAAAATATTTCTTTATACTAACTTTTTATTAGGAAATGATATACTTATCAATATTGAATTAAATAATGAAGAAGTTGATCTTCTAAATGGTGAAATTGTATCAGTAAATTATGAAACTACTGTAAATACAAATCCATTCTGTAAAACTACTTGTACCTTTACCCATAAAGATCTTAGCACTGGTGAAATAATAAGCAATGAAACAGATGGTATCGAATCATTAATTTCAAAATCAAACTCAATTAACATTGATACTAAAACATGGATTGGTTCTGGTCAAAAATATTTTGAAGTTTTAGCAAGTTGTGTAAGTTCTCAATCTGCACTATGCCATACTAAAGAAACTCCAGTTGAAAAAAATATGATGTTAGTTGTTAATCACAATTTAAATCAAAATCAATTAAACATTCAAAATAAACTTTCAGAAAAAGTAATTTATAAAATTAATAAGTTAAATGAAATGCAAAAACAAAATTTAGAATTTCAATCAAACTCCAAAATTTTAAATGATAATAATAAAATCGATAATTTCAATGAGCTTATGTTTAAATCTGAAAGCTATTATAATGAATCTGTAAATTTAAAAGAAAGTTTATTAGAATTAAGTCAAGAATGGAAATATCAACATCTTATTGAATTTGATAATAAATTCACTAATATTGATTCTAATATTGCAATATTAGAGACATCACATAATGACTTATGGAATGAAGCAATTACATTAAAAAATAATCACAATCAAATTTACAGTGAATATATTTCTATGTACAATTTAGTAAGTGATTTCAAAACTTTAAATTCTAATATTTTAGAATATCAAAATGATGAAAATATTAATGAAATTAAAAAATCATATAATTCATTAGTAGATGATCTTAATGTGTACAAAAATCTACATAAAAGACAATTAAATCAAAAAACAAAATTAATTCTGTTAAATGAATTTAATGATAAATTTAGTTCATTATCAAATTTAACTGAATTTAACAATAATGAAGCAATTATTAATTCCAAAAATGATTTAAAAAATCAGCAAGAATTATATTGTAATTTTTATTTTGATAATACTAATCAAGACCTATGTGATGATTTAGTAAATTTATCAAATCCTAATTTATATGAAGAATTAGAATTGAAGTTTAATAATTCAATAAATAATGATTTTGTCTCTATCAATAATAAATTAAATACTTATAATCAAAATAAAAATATTGAAGAAGGAAATAATATTTCTGAAACTGTAGTATTTATTTCAAAAGAAAATTTAGATACATATTGGTCTATTATTGAAGCTGAGATTAATAATAAAGTTGATTTAAATGAAATTAAATTAAATGAGTCAACTAAAATTTCAAATGCATTCATTACAAATCTTAATATTAATATTACAAGTTTAGAAAAGTATCAATTATTTAATACTGAATTAGAACAATCAAATGTTAACTTAATTGAAGATTTCTTTTATAATAATATAACTAATACTGAAAAAGATTCTATAATGATTAATTACCTATTAAATAATAGAATAGAAGTTAACCTTTTTGACAAAACTAATTTATTAAATTTAGATAGTATAAATACTACAAATATATTGGTAACTTTCAATTTAGATGACTTAGAAGTTATTGAAGATATTAATAAAATATATCCAACTGTTAAAGATACATGTGATTTTAATTCCAAGAAAGAAGAATGTTGTTTAGATTACCAATGTAAGGATGTAAAATATCCAATCATTTTTGTACATGGTCATGCATTTAATAAACAATTACCTTCAGAATATAGTACTAATATCTTTACTAAAATTCAAAATAAACTTGAAGAATTTGATGTTGTTAATTTAGGAACTATTTCAGCTTATGATCAAAAATCACTTAATGATAAGATATGGAAAGATATCCCTTATCAAACATCAATTAAGGTATCATATTATTTTGATGTATACCAAGATGAGAATCAAGCTATTAAAATTCAAACTAAGAGTGAAAATATTGATACTTATGCAATTAGATTAAGAGAGATTGTTGATGCTGTTAAACAAAGAACTGGTAAAGATAAAGTAATTATTGTAGCTCATAGTATGGGTGGACTTGTATCTAGAAGATATATCCAGTTATTCAGTTCAGATAATGTTGATAAATTATTTATGTTTGGAACTCCAAATAATGGTGTTGAAGGTCAAATTAAAAGTCTATGTGCAGTTACAGGAAGCGAACTTGAATGTCGTGATCTTGCAAAGAATAGCTTATTTCTAAATAAACTAAATAGAGATCCTTTACCTAATATAGAAATTCATAATGTAATTGGTTCAGGATGTGAAATGGATTTTTCAGAAAATGGAGATGGTGTTGTTACAGTATTAAGTTCTAGAATTGATTCAGAAAATGAATATATGATTAATGGAACTTGTGCAGGAATTGAAACATTACATAATGATTTATTAAATGTTGAAAAATATCCAGAAGTAGTTAAAGTATTAACCGACTCTATAGTATAGAAGTGTAACTATTAGAGTCAGTAAAACAAGAAGGACTATGAAAATGCATAGGTTAAATAATTGATGCGTTCGCAAGAAAACCTTCCCTCTTCAAGTCGTTAATAATATAATAGTATTTGACATCTTTTACATCGAATTTATTTTCTAAACGTTCGAAAAAATTTTCCATATCAGGGATTTGTTTAAAAATACCTTCAAACATAAAATCAAATCCATTATTTATTTTATATACACTGTTAATTGAAGAATTTCTTACGAGATATCTTTTTACATCATCTCGATCCTTCTTGTCTACTTTAATCATAATATTTGCTCTTGTGTTGTACCCCATTTTTGAAAAATCAAAAAGAGTTGTGTGTTTATCAATAATACCGTTTTCATTTCTTTTCAAAGAATCAAATAGTGTTGTTACTGGAATTCCAGTTTTCCTTGAAATCTTTGAAAGACTCATCCTTGCATTTTCCCTTAAGAAGGAAAACAACAAAATATCCTTTTCATTTACAACCATCATCGCTCACCAAGTATTATTTAATATATAATATACGTCAGTTTGATATAAACATTAGTTTAGATTCATTTTTGCTTTGATTCAGAGATTTACTGAACCATTTATAAATGAAGTATAAATTTAACATTTTCGTATTAAAATTCACTGAAACAGAAATATTTATAAATATGGGTAACTTTTTGTTATTTATGCACGAGACACAGTATAAAATCCTCTCAATCTTCAAAAATAACGCGAATACGCCGCTTTCAACTAACGATATACTGAAGCAAACGTACAAAAATGAGAGCAAAGTGCTTGAAGAAGTACTGACGAATTATACTGAAACACATGATGCAAAAAAGGCTGCAAAGCGTGAAAAAGCCATTCTACATAGAAGATTACTTCATCACCTAAACAAATTAATTGATGAAGAAATAATTAAAGTTATCAAGAAAGGTAATAAAGGTGAAAAATTCTTTACATTAAATATTGAAAATGGTCAAGAGTTGATTATCGAGAAAAATAAAAGAAAAATCATTATTTCTAAGCCTCTAATGCCTGCAATCCCAATCGAAGGAGATATTAATAGAGGTGTAGTATCAAAATTTGAAACAGCAACTTGGATTGACAGAGTTAATGCAATTTTACTTGAAGCAACAAAATTCAAAAAAGTAGATGAATTAGAAAAATCTATTAAAAAGTCATTCTCATGTATTAATGATTCAATTGGAATTAATAACTTTGAATCTATTCTAAATAAATGTACAGAAAATGAAGTTCTAAAATTATATACTAATATATTTCAATTAACAACTGATTACGATAAAAAAGTTTCATTCATAATTGATATAAGCAAACTAATCAATAAAAATGAACTATTAAATTTAGTAAAAAGGTATTTCCATAATAATATTGATAACATTGATTTTGTATTTAGAACAACTGCAAAAGAATTGTATGACAAATCTGATTTTTTATCAAGAATTATTAAAACATATTTAGAAAATAAAGCTGAACTATATATTATAAATAAAGATATTAAACTTGCACCTATTATAATTGGAAAAGCAGGAACATATACTTTTGAAGATGATGAATGGGAAATATATCAAAATGAAATTCTACCTAGAAGTTTAGGAACTATCTGTACACAATCAACAATTTCAATAGATCTTAAACGATTTCTTGAAGAAAACAAAAATGCTAGTAAATTTAGATCCTTTGTAAAAAATATGAGTGTTGCATTACTTGAAGCAAATTCATTACAAAGAAGACGATCTGAAGAATACTTTAAACCAATTGAGTGGTTATCAGAAAATCCAGTTGACCTATTTAGATTTAGTCGAAATTACATTAGATTCTGGAATTATGGATGGAAAGATCCTGATAAAGACTTTTCACAAACTAAAGCACTACTTAATTCAACAAAGGAACTTATCGATAGATTCTGTATTGTTGAAGAAAATATTTACAAAAGTTGTGGTTTACCAATTAGATTCAGAGTTGCGTTCTCAGCAGCATTCAAGAAAAGGAAAAATGATTTTTTCACCAAAGGTCATTATAATACAATCTCAGTAAAAAATACTAAGGATATTCATCAAGACAGTATGCATGAATTATTAATCCAAAAAGAAAAAATTGGAAAAATATTTTCAGGCGGAGATCGATTAAGGATTCATAGAGAAGGAGATGCTGATGTTGATTCAGTATTAAGAGAATTAAATATTCTTATTACAACATATAGAATCCCACTTATTTGTTATAATTTCAGTAAAATTAAGAAAGACAATTCAAAACTAACTAGTTACATATAATTAATTTTGAAAGCATTTTCCATACTGGAAAATATAATTCAAAAATGACGAGCTATATTTAAACAAGTCAGTTTTGAAAACATTTTTCACAAATGAAAAATATAATCCAAAATTAACAAGTTATATCTAAAATGGAAATCAAAGCAAAAAATACAATGGAAGGATGGATTAAATCCTTAAAAAAAGTATATTCAGAAGGCGAAGATTTTGTTGATCAAGATGGACGAATTTGTAGAGAAATTCTTAATATTACAACCATCATTGAAAACCCTGAAGATGATATTGCAAAACCAATTGAAAAATTAAATGAATTTCAAAGATGGAAGTACCCATCAATAAATGAAATTTCAAATATTATTCTTACAAAGAAATCGACTCCATCTTATTCATATACAATTGGATCAAGAATATTTTCTTTTGACGATGAAAAGAATCAAATTGATGATTTTATAATTCCATTACTTAAAGATAGTCCAAGTACAAGACGTGCATCATTAACACTTTGGAATCCAAAGAAAGATTCCAATCAAAATATGAGAGATATTCCGAGCGTACTTAGTTTTGATTTTAAAATTAGAAAGAATAAATTACATATTAATACATTCATTCGAAGTAATGATATTTTCTTAGGCTATCCTGCCAATATTTACCAGGTTAGAGTTCTACAAAAATATGTTGCAGACAAAGTTGATGTAGAACTAGGTTCAATTTGTATTTTCTCAGCAAGTGCACATATCTATGATGATAAGTTTGATATGATTGAACAAATAATAAAAGGATAATTATTATCCTCTTTTTAATTTAAAAATGGATTATCCATATCAAAACGTAATTCAGGAGTATTATTATTTATTCTTTCTGAAGTTATATTATATTTTTTACAATAAAAATAATCTATAGAATCAAATACAGCATCATTCCAATTGAAACCTAATTTTTCTGAAACTTTACGAACTTCTAGTTCTGATTTTCCTTCAATTTCAATTAATGTTTCCAAAAATGGCCAACTATCAAGCATAATTTCAACACCATCAATTTCCCATAATTCTCGTTTTGACTCTTGAAACGATTTTTTATTTGCTCCAAGCAAAGATAACATGTTAATTGCAGCATTATAATCATCCACAACCAATTCAACTTCTTTTTGCCCTTCAATAGAATTATTTGAAGACATTATCTTAAGAGTCATAGTTATTTTATCAGCTTCATCACGTACTCTAATATATCCACCTTTAATTTCATGCCCCTTAGGAAAATTAAATACAGTTCTCTTTTGATTGAACTCAGACTTAATTAATTCACCACCAAATGATTTTAATTTTGTTCTCATTTCAGAAATATCAATGTCATAAAACGTAGCTTCATATTCAATATTAGTTAAATTAGAATCACACATAGAAATAATGATAACATTTAGATTTATTAATGTTTAGAAATACTGACCGAATATTTTTCGGGTAAATTTATTTTTTTAATTTCATGAATTTTTTGTATGATGGACAAACATCACTTAAGAAACAAGCTTCACACTTAGGAGTTCTTGATTGACAAATATTTCGACCATGAGATATAAATAAATTAGTTATTTCACCCCAATCTGATTTAGGTATTTGTTTTTGTAGTTTTTGTTCAACAATTGATTGATTATCTGATTTAACAAAACCTAATCTATTTGCAAGCCTTCTTGCGTGTGTATCTATTGCAATACCATCAATGATACCATAACCTTTGTATAAGACAATATTTGCAGTTTTTCTTGCAACGCCTTTAAGTTTGATTAAGTCATCCATATTACTAGGTACTTTACCTTCAAACTCATCACAAATAATTTGAGCAGTTGCAATAATATTACTTGCTTTATTTTTATAAAAACCAGTTGGTCTAACAATTTTTTCAACATCTTCATATCTTGCAGATGCTAAATCATATACTGTTGGATACTTAAGAAATAATACTTCAGTTACCTTGTTAACACGAATATCAGTACATTGAGCAGAAAGTGCTGTTGCAATAATTAATTCATAAGGATTTTTAAAATTCAAAGAAATTTCTAAATAAGGATATTTTGATTTTAATCTAGAAATAATTTCTAAAGTATCCTTTTTACTTCTCATGAAATATAATTAAATTATTTAGTTTAAAAAATATTTGTTTATTTAATTCAATTATTATTTATTAAATAATTTTTCAGAAACAGAATTGATTAAATCTACAGGAGAATTATTTGCCATATCTAATTCATTATCAGAATTGATTAATTTATTAACTAGATATTGACCATTATCAGCGTCTGCTTCATTAAATAAAGTTGCATCTGCTACACGACCAAAATCATCTTCAATTCTAACAATATCTTTTTCATCAAAATGACCATAACTTAATTCAAGAATCATTAATGATGAATTTTTATCAGTCATAATTCTATGAAGAACTTTTCGTGGAATATAGAATTCGTCACCTTCTTTAGCATGAATAACATCGTTACCAATAACAACACTACCTTCACCTTTGATAACTTTCCAGAATTCATCCCTATGATAATGATACTGAAGACTTAGTCTTTTATCAACATCTACATTAAGATGTTTTACAGTACATTTTTCGTTATGACAAAACTGGTGAAAGTTTCCCCAAGGACGATTCTCAATAATACCACTCATAAAATAAGTATAAGGTATACTTATTTATAAAGTTTTCTGAAAAGTATGATAAAGTATGACTTTCGTAATTTTGTAGTGAATAAAATAGACGAGAGATATTATATTAGAATTTAAAATTAAATAGAAAAAATATTATAAAAAAATAATAAAATTATTCAGTAACTTCAATTGCATTAACTGGACAAGTTTCTGCTGCATCAACTACATCTTCGTTTTCAGTTTCGGAAACAATAGTTACTGCCTTACCTTCGTCACCCATTTCAAAAACATCTGCTGCAACAAGAGTACAAGCACCACAACCAATACAGTTTTCTTTAATTTTTACTTTATACATTTAATTCGCCTTATCATGTTTGAAAATTTTATGTTTACCTGGATTTTTTTTGCTAATGTGATCTGCAATTGGTATAACAGAATTCATTTTTCCATTATGGTGACCAACAAGACCACTATTATTTAATTCAGTTTCTAACTTATTTAATCTTTCAATAAAGCCTTCAAATTGAAATTTATCCTTATTCAAAGTTTCATTCAAAGCACTTAGATGAGTTACTTCGTAATCAATAATAGAACCTGCTTTATTTACAAATTCTTTTAATTCAGACATAACTTTTTGTGCTTCATGAACATTCATATTATGTTTTATATTTCCAGACAATTCCGATAGAACTTTCATTCTTGAATAAAAATCTAAACAAAATTTATTATAAGTTTTAAAAGATCCAGTTTCAACATTTAAAAAAGTTAAATAACCATTAATATATGAACCTAATTCAGTATTTGTAAATCCAGACTTATTCAATCCAGATAAGAAGTCTTTTAATAACTTCTTTTTCTTATTAATTAAATCATCGATCTTTCTAATTTCTTTTGATTCTTGTCTAAGTTCTCTTCTAAATAATGTTTTATTTTTATGTAAATTAGATAAATAGAATATATCCTTTCTACCATTAACACCATCAATCAAACTTGACTTTGAACTAATTTCTAATAATCTTGCATGAATTCCTTTAAATTCATTAAATGAATAATAAATATGTTCTTTTAATTTTTTAAATTCAACAAAAGAACCATCAGCCATTTCTAAATGAGAATTTACTAAATGCATTTTACCCATTTTATGTTTTACATTCTTTAAATGAGTTTTTAATAGTGATAATTTTTCTTTTTTTGCTTGAATAGTTTTAGCCTTTTGAGCCATTTTTCGTTCAAAATCTTTAGTTAATGCTTCTTTTAAAAAATCACTTTTAATTGATTTTAAAATATCAAGACCAAATAAATTATATTTATTAACTTTTGATTCTATTTCACCTAATCCGATTAAAGATACTTGGTGAGGTAGTAGTCTCATTTCTTGATTAACAGCAACTTCAACTTGAGCGACTTTTTTAACAGCAGGTTGATCATTTGATAAAGTAAGCATATTTTGATCAGCTATTGCTAATTCTTTTAAATCATTAGATACATGATTTAATTCACTCGTGATTTTCGGTGCATTTAATTGTTTAACATTAACCAATGCATTATCTATCATACTCTCACATAAATTAATAACTTTAGGATCACTGTAATTATGAATTAAATTATTTTTTGTTGATTCTACTGATTCTTTAATATCATTATGAATTTTAAAATGATTAGACAAATTGTCAATATGAGGAACTACATGATTTACACCATTATTCTCAACTTCATTAATAATAGTTAATGCTTCATCGTGAATATCCTTATCACCTTTTAACTTTGCCTCATTTAAAATATCACGCATGATTTTAATTATTTCCTCGTTTGATTCTAAAGTAGGATTAGCTAATTCATTTTTAATTGATTCAATTTCATGTTCAAGATCACTAAAGTCAGATAGTTTATTATCTACAGCGTTAAGTTTTTTAATTATATTTTCAAAAGCTTTTTCTTGGTTTTCTTTCACATCTTGAATTGCTTCAGTATTCGCATCAACTAATGTTCCAATTTCTTCGCTAGAATCATGACCACCATTCCCGTCAGAAGGTGTGTGATCTGAACCGCTTGGAGTTGAATCATTAGATCCTTCAGGTTTTACAAACATTCCCCAAATCATTAAAGCAATACCAATAACAACAAATGTCCAAAATGATTGAAGGGATTCCTTATTCATTAAACTTCCAAACATAAATAGAGTAATACCTCCACATATCAATAAAAGACCAATTCTTTTTTGCCAAGGAACTTTTTTATCCTCTTTGAAAGTAATTCCACTAAAATAATAAGCGAATGCAGCAATTAAAACTGAAATTGCCATTGCGCCAAATGAACCAAATGCAGTCAAAATTTGTGGTATACGATTTACAAAATTAGTATATCCGCCAGAGCTTACAGCACCACCAGTTACAATACCGAATGTTGACAATAATGCAAATGATAGAGCAACAACTTTACCATTTTTACTTAATGGATTAGGACTATGTCCAAACACATCCATAGCTCTATGTCCGCCATGATTTCCTTTAGAGAATGAACCAATAAAGCCCATTGCAGTTGCAAAAACACCATAGAATAATATAAATAGGAAGAAGAATGTGAATAAAGCAATAATATTTGGATCATCTAAAAGATTTAGAAAACTTGTAACAACAGGAGGAGTATTGTATCCACTAACAACATTTACAGAAGTTAATAGAATACCGCTTAATAATAAATTTTTATTTAATTTCATTTTATTTACCATCATAATTTATAATGCATTTTTTCAAATTATCTGATGCATTTGAAGCTTGACTATAATAACTGATTAACTCATAGAATTTTCTATCAGCAATTCCTTTATTTTTAACATTATTCAAATACTCTCCAAAATGTTTGTAATATTCAATTAATGATTTAAGTGTAGTTGAAACATGAATAGAACCCATTGCATCAATTGTGTATAATTGACTTGAAGCAGTAAGAGCATCTTTGATTGTTCCAAAATCACCATCTAATTTTGTAATATATTTACTTACTGATGGGAATAAATCTGAACTACCAATTTTAGGATCTAATTGTATTACTTGATTTCCACCACATGCATTGTATAGATTATTTGCATTTGTATTAATTACATTTGATAATAATTTAAATATAATATACCATGGAGTAAAAATTTCATTATAGAATAAATAATAATCTCTTTCAGTATTATTTCTAAATTCTAAAATTATTTTTTTATCAGTCTCACCAGTCATACTATTATACAAACGTTCAAAATCATATGACCACTTCTGATGAGCTAAGATTACATCCTCAAATGCAATAATAACATTCTTGGATTTTTTTAATTTTTTAGTATAAACTTCCTTAAATTCATCAGTTATTTCATGGAATTTTAAAAGTAAATCATTGTGACGTGTTAATACAACATCAAGATCTCTTTCTTCAACCATTACTTTGTTAACTAATCTTGTACCATAGTCAATTAAATCTTTTAAATGATTCATCTTACCATCCAAGTCACTAATACCAGACACAGAATCCTCTAGAATCTTTTTAATTTTTGAATTATTTTCAGTTAAATGATCAGCAAATTTACTAAAGTCCTTAGTTTCTTTATCTAATAATTCTAACTCTTTAATTACTTTATCAACATCATCAGGATGTTCTAATTTATCGATAATATTTTCAATTACTTTTTCAATCTTTTTAATTTTTAAAACATCAGAATTATCCTTATCTAGATTTTTTTCAAATTTGTCAAAATCATCAACAAGACTATTCAAAATAACTCTCATTTCTTTTAGATCTAATTCAGCAGAAGTATCAAGACGTGAAACATATTCTAATTCTGAATCCATTTTTTGAATTTCAGTTCTGATTGCAGCGCTTTCAGTTGTTTCAGCAATAACATTTAATTCAGTAACAATATTATTTATCTTTACTATTTGACGTCTAAGATTTCTTTTATGCTTCCTATCACTTCTAACAAGATCTTTAAACGCAATATATTCTTTATTACCTAAATTCTTTGTAGATTTAAGTTCTTTACTTGTTTCAGTTAATACAGCTAAGAAGGTATTTTCTTTAATTGCATTATCAATATCTTTTAAGTGAAATTTAAATTTATTAATAACATCAGGAGTAATTTCATGATGTTCTTTTTTCTTATGTAAATCTTTATAGAAACTATGACCAATTGCATCTTGTTTTTTATCAAAATAATCAACTAATTTTCTTGTAAACTCTTCTAGTTGAACAATATGATCAAAATAGTGATTCATTTCCCGACTAATATTAATTATATTACCATGATTATTGTAATATTTTCTAATATAATCGTAAACGATATTAATGTGATGTGATAATTCAGTAAGTTTAGTTTTAATTTTAGCAATGCTTTTAGATTTCTTTTTTATAGTCTTCTTCTCAGCACGTTCTTCAGGAGTTTTTCTAGTAATACCATTAACAACTTTTTGATAACTTTTGGAACTCACTCCACTTAATTTTATTAAACCTAAAACAATTAAGATTGAACCAATACTTACAAATAGACTTGCCAATAAAACTAATTCATCAAATCCTAATGTAAAATAACCCATACCAACAATAAAAAGTGAAATACCTGCAGCAAGACGTTTATTTTTTTTATCAGATACACCTTGAATAAAATTATAGATAAACATACCAACAACAAAAAATAATATGCCGCCACCAATAGCACCAAAGCTTTCCATTGCACCTGCAAAATTATCTTTAACACTAAAATAAATACCTAAAGCCATTAATGTTGACATAGAGAATGCAACTAATTTTCCATTTTTGTTAAGATTTTTACCATCACCCTTAAACATAGGAACATAGAGCATAGCTTGCTTAACAATTCCTAATAAGCATAAATAGAGTGCAAAAGCAAAAAAACCAACCCTAAAATCATCCTCTTGGATTAATTCTTCAAACGCAGAAAAGATACCTGTAAATACATCACCAAAAATCCCAAAAGATTCTTTAAAATCTACAGCATAGTCTGCAGCAGAAACACTAGGTAAACCTTGCAATAAAAATAGAACTAATAATACAACACTAAATACTTGATATTTACTCTTCATTTTACAGGCCTATGTAATAATATAAGTTAAACAATAATTAATACGAAACAATGGTATAAATACTTTACTATATTTATAGAGAATAATTGACGTTTTATAGTCACTAGTAAAGGGATAAAAGTAACGAAAATTAAGAATAAGAATACATAAAACTAAGATTTTAAACTAATCCACCAAAGATTCCACCAAGAACCCACATAGCAAAACTATAAACAATAATTGAACCTACAACAAAAATTGGAATGAATTTAACACCACTTTTGATATTCCCTTTCTGTAAAATTGATAGAATCATAGATGAACAAATAGAAATTAGTGCCATTGCAGCATATGAAAACATTTTAAATCCTTCATAATTCATTCCTTTTCCTGAAATACTAATAGGAATAATAGAACTATTAGATGTTGATGCTGCAAGCTTTCCAATAAAACTACCTACAATAATTAATAGATTATATGATAATGCAAATAACATAGGAGAAATTACAATAACAATTGCGCCAATAAAGATCATATAAGAAATTACGGATGCTTCCATGTCTTCTTTTAAAACTTTAATATCTTTCAAATCTTCAATTACTTTATCAATAATATCGGCAATCTTACCACCTGTTTTAATCTCACCAATAATTAAATCAAAATTTCTTTTAATGATTGGAGAATCATATTTCTCGGAAAATTCTCTTAATGCATCATCTAAGTCATAACCAGTTGCAACTTTTTTTGAAGCTAAAGAAATTTCATCTGCTAAATGTGAAAACTGAGGATCAATTGCGGACCAAAGAGATTGTTCAAAAGACATTCCACCTCTTAAATTAATAGATACAATTCTTAAATAATCTGCAAGAACCGATTCCATTTTCTTAGTACGATTAAATATTTTAAAATCTAAATAAAAATAATAAACCAAACCAAAAATCAAAAAGAACCCTAATAAAAATAATGCAAAAGGACCGAATGAAAAAATAAATGTCTTAATGGATGATGCAAATGCATTACCGCTAGTAAACTTAATTTCATTAAGAATTGGTAAAACAAATGCCCAGTATAATGTAATTGTAAATGCAACAGATATGAAGAAAATGAATCCTATAAAATCATACGCAACTTCATTATATCCTGCTTTAAAATATAAAGATTTAATTTTAGTTGTAAGCTTTTTTGGGACAAACGCCCTACCAAATTCCTCAAATACTGAACTAAATATCATTTTATAAATTTACATTTGGTCTGATTCCTTTGAATACAGACATAAAAACTAATTGAATAATTAACAATATCATACAAATAAAACTATATCCAGGAAGACCTAAATCTAAGGACATAAAACTAATAATAATTACAAATACAGTCATACCTAACGAAGGAACTACTATTGCTAAAAGCATATAGAACATTGCAACTGAATTCAGCTTATTACCATATCTTTTAATTTCTGAATTTTGCTCTGCAACTAATTCTTTCAAAATAGATCTTAATGATGAAGTTACATCAATACCTAATTTTAATGCTGTATTAATTTGAAATAAAATTTTCTTGAACTTTTTTGAAGGTGTTGTTCGCATTGTATCATCAATAGCATCTTCAATTGGAGTTCCTAAATTAATTTGATCAACAATTTCTTTGAAGTATTTTGCAGATACACCATAACTTTTTGAACCTTCAATTAATGCGTTAAACAATGGCATACCTGATTCTAATTTTACTAAAAGAAATCGACCTGCAAAGATAACTTCCTTGTTAATATCACCTTCACGCCTCTTGATTGAAGCGTCAAGACCTAAAGATAAATATCTATAACATACAACAGTCAATGCTGCAAATAGAAAAATAAATAATAAAATTTTTGTAAACATATTATTTGCTATTGTATTAAAAAACATATAGAAAATTAATGCTAACATAAATGCATAAAGAATTGTACTTGATAATACTTTACTCACAAATTGATCAGGAGATTCATTTCTACCTGCAACTTTTAACTTCCGCTTCAAGCCAGGAGATCTATGAACTAAAAAAGTAATTATATCAATCATTCTTACACACTCTTTTTGATAAAATAAATAATAAAAATTATTCTAATAATGTTCCTCTATAATATTTAGCCATAACTACACCAATTTTATTGATGTCAGAAATATCATTTTTTACTAACCATTTTAAAACCGCAACTTTGTTTTCAAGGTCAGCTTCAATTTCCTCAGGAGTCATACCTGTATAAATATTAAGAGTTTTATAAATTTCAACTTGATCAGCAACTTTAATCTGATCGTCTTTTTTTGCATCGTACTGCATTACAATATGCGGATCACCATCTTGAGTGATTTCAGCTAATTGAAAACTTCGTCTTTTACCAGTTCTTCGATCTCTATTTTGAACTAAGATTGCTCCCAGAGATGAAAGTGTTGGCTTTGCAATACTGATAGGTTCATTTGTTAACCTTACAATAGTTTCATGAGCAGTATTTGCGTGGAAAGTACCATATACAGAATGTCCTGTATGCATTGCTTCTAATAATACTTGAGCTTCTTCTTTACGTCTAATTTCCCCAATTAGAATTCTATCAGGTCTCATCCTTAATGAATTAACTAATAGATCAAGCATAGATACGCCACCTTTCCCTTCAGGATTAGGTTGTCTTGTTCCCATAGGAACCCAGTGTAAATTTTCAGGAAGAGTAAGCTCTCTTGTATCTTCAATAGAAATTAATCTTTGATTAGGAGGATAAAAATTTGCAAGTACGTTAAGCATACTAGTTTTACCTGAACCAGTACCACCTGCAACAATAATAGATAATTCATTTTGAATTAATTGCCAAATCATAGCAGCAGTATAATAATTAATAGTTCCAACTTTTAAAAATTTAGTAACTGTCCAAGGATCTTTTGCGAATTTCCTAATTGTAATTGTATTACCTTTAGTTGAAATTGGACTAAGTGTTGCATTAACCCTATCACCTGTATGCAAATGCGCGTCAAGTAATGGATTTAAAGTTGTAATTTCTTTATTTACATCTCTACCAATCATTGTAGAATAATGTCTAATTTTATTTTCTTTTACAAGTAAAATATTAGTTTTTAACCAACCAAACTTTTTATGATAAACCCATACAGGCTCAGAAGCATTATTAACTACAATCTCTTCTAAATTTTCATCATTTAATAAAATTTCAATATGACCTAAACCTAAGTTTTGCTCAATTAAATAACTGATAAGAATATCTTTTTTATCTGATGGAATTCCTGGAAAATATTTTTCAATTAAGTTACCAACTTCATATTTGAAATTTTCTCTAATGAAATCTTTCTTGGAAGAATTTGCTAATACTTCATCATCAATAACACCGATACTAGAAATAAACTCTTCTCTAATTTTTTCAAGAATTATTTTAGTAGTTGCACTGATATTTGTAATGGAGATAATGTAATGAGGTACGTAATCAGCCTTTTTCATAACTACTCTAACATCTACATGCATTTTGTGAAGCATAAGCTCATAATTACCTAAAACTTCCATAGATTCATCATGTACGTGCTCTTGTAATCTGACACTACCTGGTTGAATTTCCACTTTACCCCTCTCTTAATTAATTAGAATTAAGAACTTTCAACATATCTTGAGCTTTCTTATTATTTGGTTCTTGCAATAAGATCTCATTTAACATATTTTTCGCTTGTGAAATATGTCGAGTTGTTGCTAATTCATAAGCTTGTCTTAATAATTCGTCGGAATTAATTTGACTTGTGTTAATATTATTATTTACCATCACATTATTTTTTGGTAAATTGTTTTGATTATCAGTAATAACATTAGTATTCATCTGAGACTTAGCCATTGGTGCTTGTACAGTTTGATTTACTTGCTTATTATTCATAGCTGTAATTATATCAGACATATGTTTTGCTTTAGGATTAATATTTGCGATTGAATCAAATTTAATTTTTGCTACATCATAATGTCTAACATTATATAATTCCATTGCTTCATTAAATACAACATTTGAATCTACAGACTTTTGAAGTTGAGTGTCAGCAGACTTATTAGTATTTATTAAATTTGGAATAGGAGTTAATTTATTTTCAATTTTATTAAAATTTGTTTCAATTTGTTTTTTTCTATCAATTGGATTTGAAGTTTTTTTAACATCTAAATCATCAACATTAACAGATTTATTTTTTAAAACTTGTCTTTTATCAAGCGCATTTAATTTCATTTTATTTATGTAATTAATACCACTCATTTTTGAATCTGCATCTGAAGGATTAAACTCAGATGGTTTAGGAACATTAATTTTTAATTTAGTAGATTCATCAGCAGGATTAGTAGATAGATCTACATTATCAAGAGAATCTACATTTTCTTTTGAACTAAAGTCGATAGGTTCTAACTCTTGAATTTTATCTTCAATTTCTTTATCTAGTTCAGATTCTTTTTTAGGAGAATTGTTTTTAGTATTTATTTTAATATCAGTTGAATCAGAATGTTCTAGTTCAGTTTTTTTCTCATCATTAAATTTTTTTAAGTCAGATAAATTTTCTTCTAAATCAGATTTAATTGTTGGTTCGAATGTTCTTGCAACATTTTTATTTAATTTTAATAGTTCTTGATATAAAGTGTCAACTCTATGACTGATTCTTACTTCTTTATATAATTTTAAAATCTTATTCTGAACTGTTAATTTTTCTTCTAAATAATTAGAAGGTATTTTTTCGTATAATGGATTTAGTAAAGCGAATAATTTATCAGCTTCAGCTAATTCATTTTTAGATAGTTTAGTTTCAATTTCAGAAATGATATTATCAATTTTATCAGAAATAATTTCGATATGCTCTAAAGTTTTATTGAATGTATACTTTAGCATAGCTGAATATAAGTTAAAAATATTACTATGTACTAGTCTTTTTTCTTCTTTAAAAAAATCGGAAATTTCTTCGTACTCAATTAAAGATTCAGCATACATTTTATTTGCAAGATCTAAATCATCTTGTTTTAATGCTTTATGACCTTCCTTAATTAAACTAATAATTTTTTCAGATTGTGATTTTAATTTATGAGATAAAGTTTTTAGATTGTATAAAAAATAATCATTAAATTTAATTATTTTATCTGAAACTATATCTTGATGATGTGCTTCCTTAATTCTGGGTTGCATATCTTTAATTTTAGAATATAATTTGTAACCTTTTTCTAAGTCGCCTTCATTTAAAACTGCCTCTAGTTTTCCAAAAGCTAAATTTACTTTTTCAAAATTACTTTTTTGTTTAATAACTTTAACATTTTTTCCTTCATTCATTGATAACTCAAAGTCACCATTATCATCATCAGAAAAAATATCTTCAACTTCAAGAAGCATGCCTGAGTCTTCATCAGTTTCAGTTATTTTCGCCATAGAAGGATTAGTTTTTTTATTAGCACCTTTTAATTCAGCAAACTCATCTTTAGACATTGAAATGTCATTATTTTTTACTGCTTTAGGTTCTAGAAAAAATACATAAGGAGTAGTTAATTTGTATTCAACACCAAGCTTTTTTTCTTCAACAAAAAAGTCAACCCATCGTTGAACTACTTTTTGAGAGACTTTTAACTTCTTAGAAAGATCAGAAATTGACAGCTTACCATCTTTTTTTACAATTCTCATTAAATCGTCGACACCGGTTTCGACTACTTTCTTCTTAGGCATTCTATTAAAATAGGAATTACACAGTATAAAAAGTTTGTTCGTCAACTATAAGTAACAACAATATCATTCATCTGCACAAGAATCAATATAACTTTGATATCCAGCGTCACAATAATTCATTGTAATGTTATACCAAATTGCGTCACTTCCATTAAATAATGTGTTTTCAAACCATAAATAATCATAAGAACTTCCTGATATTGCTGACTTTACTTGATACTTAGGAAATGGATACATATTTGCAACTTCTCTATTTCCAAAAAACTTAAAATCTAAATAAGATGAACTTTCATCAGGATCATCATCAACATTAGTTGCAATTGTTACACCAGGTACTGATAAAGCTCCATTCACTCTAGGTACAATCATAGATTGGATACCCATATTATTAAAATTACCATTATCACTATTGTCAAAATTCCCCATAAGTCGTTCTATAAATGATGCACCGCTAACATTTTTTTCATACATATTTGCATTATACATGTATGTTTCAAATTCATCTTTTGAGAACCAAATACAATAACCGTAAATATCAACAGAATTACATATTTCTGAATTATCATTTATAATATTAGTATACCCATTTTTAGCATAGGCAGGATCTTTTAAACCTTCAATATTTATTTCAGAAGTATAATTTTTATTAATTGACCAATTAACATTATCAGCAACAAGAGTAAAATAAATACTAAGATTTGCATTAAGCAAAAATGGTTTATCTTGATAGATAGTAATGTTTGCATTTGTAACATCAAAATTAACATCGAATAATAAATTATCATAGACATCATTAACAATACTATCTAACCAATATTGTAAATTATAATCATCCATATTATTAAATCCAAAATTATTATAAGGAACACTATTACTCATCGATCCTATTTTCATCAAATTATTGTAAGTTTCATTTAGTTGATCATAATTTCTAGCTACAAATTGTCCATCTGATTCAATTTGGTCTATTATTTCGATTGTTGCTTTTCTTAAAGTTACAACTAAAATTCTTGGAATATATACTTCGTCAATAAATTTAACAAATGAATTTCCAGCATCTAATTTATTTCGTTCTAAAGTTAATTTTGCACTTTCAATCTTTGCATCATTTACGTTAGAAATTAGAATTGCAAAAATTGAAATTATAATCAAAGATAATAATGAAAAAAATACACCTTTTTTCTGATAATTTTTTAAGACCATATAAGTAACTCCATAAGATAAGGACCAACTACTTCCGATTGATTAAAAATTGTTAATACATAAGATTTCATTGGAATTATTAAATCAGTACGAGATCTTGGAACTAATTCGTATGTCACTAAATCAATAACATTACCTGTTGATAAATCCACCAAATCTAAATCATAACTAAATTGTACTGGAACTGAACTTTGCATGATATGACGAGCAAGAGCGGTCATATTATTTGCATATGATGGCTGCAATGCACTTCGCATATGAAATTCAGAAATTTGTTCTATTAAAGTATTTTCAATACTCCCAGTTGAAATTAATTCATTTATATCAACAATATTTGAAGGAATTATATAACTTTTAAGTTGAGTAGAAGTTAAAATTTCTTTCATATCCCTAGCAGTATTTAATGCTTGTAATTGTGGTGGCTGCGAAGATGATATAGCTAACAGTATAAAAATTCCTGCAGACAAAATTAAAGTTGCAAGCGCACCATCAAAAGAAAAAAAATAACCTTTTTTGTTAAAAAAAGGAAAATTAACAATTGCCAGGTAATTCACCCCATTCGCAAATGTCGTTATTTGGAGTTACATCCACAATACTACCTGCACGTTTAGATTTTGCACAATCTTCTGAACATGTATATGGAGATTCTGATATTTGACAATATCCATCACCACAAAAACCAACTCCAGCAATATCTCTTGCATCATCATTAACAGGCGGACAATCTCTTGGACAGTTTTCAAAATTTTCCTTATTTAAACCTGGAAGATTTGAATCACAAACACCATTGCCGCAAGTAGATAAAGGACAATCCATTACACAATTAGCACTAGTCTCAGTAGGACTTGCACAAATCCCATCACCACAATATTGATAAGGTTTACAATCACCAAAATAATCTGAACTATCGGATGATCCACCTTGAGCTATTGGGATTCTTGCTGCACTAACATAACCATATCTAAATACATGAAATACTTTGTTAATATCTGCATATGTACCTTCTTTAAAATCATCAGATAGTTCACCAGGACTTGAGCATGATCCATCATATAAGATAGGTGCACAGTCAAAGTTAACTGGACTTTTTAAATTAACTTTACTTGCAACAGTTGCTTCAATAAAATTAATTAATTCATTAGCAGAACAAATTCCATCACCTGAAATAAATTTACATTCTCCTGGATTATTAAGATTAGTTTCTCCATTATCACAAATACTATTTACATCAGGATCACACCATTCAAAAAATCCACAATAGTCATCAGATCTTGATTCAGGAGTACAATCACCAACATTAGTATTTATATCATCATCTGAAAATTCATCAAAACTGCAAATACCGTCTCCTTTTTGAGGACAATCTTTATCACATGTATTGATATTTTCAATAGGATAATTACAAGTTCCATCTCCACAATATTTAGGTTGACAAGCATCCAGATTATACATACATACATCTGCTATACAACTAACACTACCAGAACTAGTCATGATATCAATTGAATCTAAATTACCATCAAAATCGATATCTAAATTATTACAAGTAGCTCCACCTAAAGTTGGACCGTCACATTGTTCATTTCTAAAATCTAGTAAATTTTTACCTTCATTACCACAACCAGTAGTTGGATCAAAGTTACAATCATCAGGAGATGATTTTGAACCTTCAGGTCTACCTGCTGGAATTTCAGTAGTTAATTCAGGATATTCACAAAGACTACAAATTTTATCGTTTAATTTAAAGTTAACACAATCACATGAAAAATTTGGGCTACCAATAGTACCAACTTCATCATGATCACAAATACCATTTCCTTTTTCGGATGTAGGTTCCCCACCTAATAACGGATCTAAATCTTGCCAAGTTCCATCAACACAATGAGAACCCAAAGCAACATCTCCTTTAGGGAATAATTTTGAATCTATACAATCACCATCAGGACCAATACAATCAGTTGGTTCATCACAACATACAGTTCCTGCGTAAGCAGATGCAGGAGCAGGACATACTTCTTCAGATCTTGTAGTTTCATCACGACACTCAGTTTTATATTCCCCAGCATCATCACCACAAGCATCACTAACACCTTTAGTATATGAACCTCCTAAATCCATTCCAGCGATTACATTTTCTTCTAAACATGAATCAAAATTTCCTGAATCACAAATAGTCCAAAAACCATTTGAACAGTAACCTATATTATCATCACCGCCAAAATTTAAATCACGCGCAATAGTCGTTTCAACATCTACACCAAATGCAGCAATATCACTATAACTATTATAACATCTATTATTTGAAACACAATCAGTTTCTGAATCACAACAAGCATTATCGTTTTGATCATCTGCCCAAACTGGTTTTGAACCTGAAGAAATTGAACCTTTTTGATAAAGAACAAATTCATCTAAATCATCACCACAACAACAAAATTGACTAGGATTTTCCGTAGAATCTATACCACATTTAGAAGGTTTTCCATTTGGAGTTAAAAACTTATCATCAGAAACTGCAATACCTCCAATATTCCACTCATATTTTGCTTGTGGACTACAAATTGATTCAGAATGATCTACATTATACCATTCGGAATCTTTACAATAAAAATCAGGCTGACCAATTGTTAATGCATTTTCATATAAGTCGTGATATGCATTTATATCACCATCTACATTTGATCCTTGATAACAAACTCCTTGATAAACACAATCAGACATACCATTACAACAAACTCTTGAATTTTCATTAGTAATTACTTTAACTTTTGAAGGGTGATCGCTGATTATACTTTCACCATTATCATCATCATTCATTCTTTGATATCTTGGATATTCATCTAAATCATCACCACAAGTAGATGGACCATCACCGAATGTAGTATATTCGCCATGCCCATTAACACCACGACCTATCCCTACTTTTTCACCACTTGAAACTTGTTCAAATGAATTGAATTTTTCATCGAAAACAAATTCATTAAATTGATTAAAACATTTATCGAAATTTTCATCACAATCTTTCCAAAAACCATTAGCGTCGTTATTATCACATAAAGCATACATATCTTTAGCTAAAGAGAATACTTTGTAGCCTTCATCACCACTTTTTGAATCATAACAACCGCCATTACTACCAGAGCCTGTTGAACCTTTTGCAAAGCAATCAGTTTTTTCATTACAACAACCTCTTGTATCAGAATTAACAAAATCGACATTAGTACCTTTTTCATCTGTAGTCCATTCATCTTTATCATCACTACAACAATCACCAACACCTTCGCCATCTAATAGCCAATTTTTATTATATGGTTCTGCATTATCAGTAATATAACTACAAGCAAGAGCGCTATCATCAGCTCCTTGCCATGTTCCTAAATTACAAAATAATCCCTTAGAATCTCTTAAACTTGCTTCCACATAACCAGAACTTATACATTTATCACCACTAATACACACATCACCAGACTTACAACATGCAGTAGATCCACTAAATAAACCATTAGAAGTAAGTGGAGAATCACCATCATTTTTAAAATCAATTGCATAATCACTATCTTCTATTTCGCAACATCCATTATAATTAGCACTAGCTAAATCTCCTGAACCTCCAATATTCCATACTCCAGTATCGTAAGAACAACTTTCCCAACCGTTTGCTGAATCAGAACAAGAAGTTCTACCATCATACTTACAACTAGAACCTGCAGATGATCCTGAAATATCACCACAACCTGGTTTAGGAGAATCAGTTTGATATACGGCAATTGATGATAAACCTGAACATTCTTGATCACAATCATAATAACATGTTCCACTTGAATCGTATGCAGAGCTACAACTTGCCGTATCAGTGTTTACTACACAATTTCCAGTACTTCTACTACAAGAACGAAAATAAACAGTTCCATCAGAACAAGAATCTGAACCACAATCTTTAGTATCACATTTATTTTCACAACCGCAACCATCTTCGTATTCATTAGAGCCACAAGATTCTTTAGTACTTACGCACTTTTCTAAATTACTATCACAAGTTTGACAACTTCCTGTACAAGGATCATCATCACAAAAATTAGATGATTCCGGTTCTGGATCCTCAGTACAACAGCCCTCACAACCCAGTACACCCCAACAAGCTGAACCAGCTGGCTCACAACCACCATAACCAGGACAAGATGGTGCTGCTGCAAAATCTACATTGAATAATAAGAATAAGGATAAGAATATACCTAATAATAACACACGACTCGCTTTCATTCTAATATTAAGAACTCTTTTATTTAAATAATTTATTAATTTTTTAACAATAACAAAAAAAATAAGTAAGCATAAATAAGAATAAAATAAAAATTCAATAATTATAATAATGAAATTATGAACATGTATAATTCATTGAAAATATTTCCTTTCAATAACAATGTAACAAGAAATCCAATAAAAATCATAGGTGCAAAAGGCATTGTTTCATACACTCTTATAGATCTAAATAATAAATTTGATTTCTGCTTTAAGAACCATTTAACAAGATCATCAGAAATACCTAAATTTTTATCATAATCAATATGTTTGAATGCATCATTTTTCAAATACGAAAAGAAAGTTAAAGTTTCAATAGGTTTTTTCGTAAATTTACCTTTTGTTATTTCACCTTCAAGTTTAATTCTCTCAGGGTTTTTTTCAACTACAACAGCTGGGAAAATATCTTCAGCTAAAAACATTCCTTTCTGTATATCTCTTACCCTAACTTTCTTTGTAAAAGCGAAATAACTCAACCTTAAAATAAAAAATCTAAGTAAAATAAATACTATTAATTGAACTAAAAATAACTTTAGAAAATCTATTGAAAAAACAGTATTAAAGTCAAAGATAAGTCTTAATACACAAAAGAAATAAAATAAATAAATTATCTTATTTTTAAAAAATATTTTGATTAATGAAAAAAATATAAACATAAAACACATAGTTAGAAAAAAGTTTGAAGTCAAGAAAGGCGGTAAAAAACTCATAAGATAACCAAATGAAAAAATAAATACCGTGATTTTTAAAATAAGCTTTACTTGCATAGTTTTTTTAAAGGAAGCTAATGCTTCAGAAAGCGTAACGTTTCTAAATAATTTATATGTAAAATAAAAAAACATAACTCCGAAGATATTTAAAAAATAAATCATTCCATAAAACATTCCTAAATAATATTTAGTAATGAAGAAAGGAGGAGTCAATAAATTTAATACAAAAAATAATTTTGCATCACCTGCAGTCCACAATCCTATTATCCAAAATAAGAAGCCTAGACCCAACATAAAAAATGAATTAACAAAGTAGTGCAAATAACCACTAAAATTAGCTTTAGATATAGTGAAAAATATAATAATATTAAGTATAATTGCGTAGATTATCCCAATTAACAAAACTTTATTCTTAATTAGACCGTATTTAATGTCGGTATATGAACTAATAATCCCAACAAATAGGATGCCAATTAAAAAGAATATTCCATACATATTTTAGTGGAATTAAGAAAAATATATAAATATTTGTCATATTCTCCGAATTAAGAACAATTTATCTAATATTATTATTAAATTGTCTACAAATTATAATTATAGAGGATTTCAGAATGGATTTTTTTAAAAAAGAAAATGGATTTATCAAAATTGAGTTAAATCCTAAATTATATAATTTAGAAGCAGCTTATTCAGCAGCATATCAAATGATGGAAAATGCATTCATTTACTTCGAAGGCGATCCTGACATAAAAATCATTGTAAATATCGGGTTAAAAGACGATTTAAAAGATGAAAATAATATATTAGAAACAAAAGCTAAAGAGTATTTAAATCATTTAGTTAATTATTCACATTATAAAATTAATTCAAAAAATAAAGAAATTCTAAGAACATTACTTCTTAAAAAATCATTTACATCTATTGAACTAGATCAATACGATGAAGGTGCAGCAGTTGTTCAAGACAAATGCTGTGATGGAAATCAAAATGATGCAAATTTTGATAATGGATTATCAAAAGATGAAAATGCAGTTTTTGATGATGACTTTAATTTTGATGAAGATGATAAAAACTTCGAATTTGATGACCCTGAAGGTATTGCAATCCCATGGGAAGAAAAGTACGGAGACAAAAATGAAAATTGATTTTTCAAATAATGTGTCAACATTTGAAATGAATTTTCATTTCTATGATTATCCAGCTATTATTGAAGCAGCAAAAGAATTTACAGATTCATGCTATATTGCAATAAAAAGTAATGAAGATGAAAATGCTTTTAATATTAGAATTGAACCTAAAACTAATGAGTTTACAGTTCAGGAAGCTACATACGAATTTCTTAATTATACATTAGGAATTATGAATAGGAAAATTAAAAACTTATTCTTATAATTTTATTTTACTTTCAAAAAATTAAAGTTTAACAATATAAATTTAAACTGATTAAAATATTTCAAACTCACAGGTCATAAAATGGAATCAAAATATAAATTAGATAGAGATTACAGAAAAGTAAAAATCAAGACTAAAAAAATAAGAACAGGAGTAGTTCTTACAAATAATTATGGTTTATGGTGTTACTTAGAAAAAAAAGATTATGATAAATTTATATTTGATGACATGGATGAGAAATTATTCAATAAACTTGAAAAACATTTTATGATTCTTACTGAAAATAATGAAAATGATATTACTCATCAAATTAATGATTATTTTTGGTTTATTGGTAAAGGAGCAACTTTACATATTATGGTTCCAACATTAAGATGTAATTTCACTTGTAAATATTGTTATGCATTTAGATGTCAAGAAGAAGAACAAAATAAAGATATGACTCCTGAAACTGTTGACCAAACAATTGATTTTATTTTTAACTCACCTGCTGATGTTTATTCTATTGAATTTACTGGAGGAGAACCTCTATTAAGAATTGATTTAGTTAAGCGTGCAATTGAAAGAGCAGAAATGCTTAAAGAAAAAACTGGTAAAAGATTATTTTTTTCAATTGTTACTAATGGAGTATTATTAACTGAAGAAATGATTGAATATTTCAAAGAACATAAAGTTGGATTATGTCTATCACTTGATGGACCTAAAGAATTAAATGACAGTCATAGAAGAATTACATCAGGTAATAAACCTACTTACGATCAAATTTCAGAAAAATTAGCTCTACTTAATAAAATGAAATTTCCAAGTGTTAATTCAATCCCAGTTATTACTAAAGGATCATTAGGATATTGGAAAGAAATTGTTGATGAATATGTAAATCAAGGATTCAACACATTAAGATTCAAATATGTATCAAGATTTGGTTTTGCATCAAATGCATGGGATCAAATGTCTTACAAACCTGAAGAGTTTGTTGAAGCATGGAAAAAAGTAATTAATTATATGATTGAATTAAATAAAAAAGGCATTCATATAGCTGAAAACTTAGCATCAATTATTCTTCAAAAATTAGTTACAGGAATTGATCCTGGTTATGCAGAATTACAAGTTCCATGTGGAGCAGTAATTGGTCAAATTGTTTATGATTATGATGGTTCTATTTATAGTTGCGATGAAGGAAGAACTATGGAAGAATTCAAAGTTGGTCATGTTGCAACATCAACATATAAAGATGTATTATCATGTCCAGTAACTAAAACATTACAATCAATATCAAACTTAACAGCATCTTGCGATAATTGTTCATGGCAAACTTATTGCGGTATTTGTCCTTTAGAAATTTATAATGTAGAAAAAGGATTCATCACTAACATCCCTGCAAATTATAGATGTAAAATCCATATGGAATTATTCAATTTCCTTTTTGAAAAATTAATCTTTGATGAAGAAGCAAGAGAACATTTAATCAAATGGCCTTTCTATATCAAGGGAATGAACAAAAATGATAAAATGGATAAAAGATTTGAACAAGATAATTATGCTGAAAGATTTAATAATAAAATAAATTAAAATGAAAAGAGTCGACATTAAAACTGGATATCTTTGCAATTGCAATTGTAAATTTTGTGTACAAGCACATAATAAAAAGTTTGCAAATAAATCTCATGATGAAATTAAAGAGTCATTAAGAAATGGACGAAAAGATAATTGCGAAGGAGTTGTTTTTACTGGAGGCGAATTCACTATAAGATCTGATTGTGAAGAACTTATTCGGTATGCTAAAGAATTGGGATATAGTTTAATTCAATTACAAAGTAATGGTCGAATGTTTTCTAATATTGAATTTTGTAAAAAAGTTATTGCAGCTGGTGCAAATGAATTTTCACCTGCACTACACGGTTATTGCGCAGAAGTTCATGATGATTTAACTAGGTCACCTGGAGCTTGGCAGCAAACTGTAAAAGGTATGTTAAATCTAAAAAAACTTGGTCAAAGATTAGTGGTTAATTCAGTTATTGTTGAACCAAATTATAAATTTGCACCTCAAATTGCAGAATTATTTTCTAAAATAAAAGTTGATCAATTTCAATATGCATTTGTTCATGCGATGGGTAATGCATTAGAAAACATAGATAATATGTTACCTAAAAAATCAGAAGCAATCCCATATTTACAGAAAGGGATTGATATTGCTAAAAAGAATAAAATATTTTGCATGGTTGAAGCTGTACCTTATTGTTTCATGAAAGGATATGAAAAACATGTTTCTGAACTTTATATTCCACCTACAAGAATCGAAGAAAGAAATAGAGTTATCAAAGATTTTAAAAAATCTAAAATGGAACAAGGTAAAGTTAGAGGTCCTAATTGCCCTAAATGTAGATATTTTAAAATTTGTGAAGGTCCTTGGAATGAATACCCTGAACAATATGGATGGGATGAATTTATACCTGTAGAAGGAACTCCTATTGAAAGTACTTTAGAAATTCTAGAAGGAGATGAATTTAAAGATCAATTATCTCTAGGTGAATTTAATTATAAAAAAGAGAATGGGATGTTATAACTAACATCATTTTCAATTTTTATTTATTTCTATTTTATAAAAAAATTATTTCTTATTAATGTAATCATTTAAACAAATATCATTAAAATAAATTTTACCATCATTAACTTCTAACTTATAATCAGAGCTACTCTCTAAACAATCCCCTGATTGAAAAAATGGTTTATCGAAAGTAATTAAAGAATCAAGATTACTATTTCTTTTTATGAAAATTATAGAATTAACATCTTGATCTATAGAATAATATGTCTTTTCATTTGAAATCAGATGAATAAAACTTGATGAATTTTTATAATTTGAATCGATAACCAAAGCTCCATCGAAATCTAAATTATCAAGAACAAATTCTTCATCATCAAAATAAACATCTAAAGTCATAATTTAAGACATTACTTCAAACTATATAAATTAATAGAATTTAAGTATAATAAATTAATAAAAAAATAAATTACCCTAAGGTAACTTAGAAATTAGCGTCAACGAATAAGTAATGTTTTTCGTTTCCAGTTAACTCAGCCATAATTCTTCGAATAATAACTTTAGTTGGATCAGGCATTAATTTAATACGCTTCTTAATATCTTCAAAAGATGCAAAATCTCCATCTTTTCTTTCATCAATAATTTCCCACATATGTTTTTTACCTAAACCTGGAAGTAATTCTAATTGATGCATTCTCATAGTTAATGGTGATGCAGTATTGAAAAACTTAACAAATCTTGCTTCATTTGCAACAACTAAATCTTTAATAACAAATTCTAGCTCAGCATGAGCAGCACTAGTTAATTTGTCTAAATTTAATTTTGTTTTGATATGATGAATTTCATCTCTTTTACCATCACCAATATATACTTCTTGGTAAGGTTGTAAAAATACATCTTTCTTTGGAATTAATTCCAAAAGTACAAAGTAATTAGCACCAATTGCTTGAGCAACAGGGGTTTTCCTAAAACCTGGCTCATTATTAAATGGATACCCGTGCGGTAAAAAATCTAAAACTACTGCCTTCTCTTCTTTAGGTTTATTATCATTATTAGAATGTCTCATATTTAACCCCCATATTTTCGTATTATAAATATATCTAAGTAAAACTCTACGATATAATAACTAGTATAGATGTTGCATTTAAAAAGTTTTCTTTTTACTCGAAGATAAATAAAATTAATTAAAATTAGAATTCGTACAAAAATAAGTTTAAAAAAATTTAAAAAAATTATAACTTTGGAGCGTAATTGCCAACAGTAGTTAAAATTTTCTTCTTATTTTCTTCACTTAATGAAATACCGTAACTATTCATGATAGCTTTAAGGTCTTCCTCTGTTTCAGGTAAAAAATCCATGATTTTCTTAATCTGAGCTTCTCGAACTCTTGAGATGTCAAGTTCTGCTAATTCAGCGAATAATTTTTCTGCATCTTCTACAGATAATAAAGAATAATTTGCTAAATAATCGTTAACTTTGTTTGCTCTGAAACTTAATTCAGTATCTCTCTCTTTAACTTGTTCGATTTTAGCTTTTACTTCAGATAAAGATAAAGGCTTTTTATCCAGAATTTCTTGAGTAGTCATTTTAAATGTGAACCTCTTATTAAAAAATATAATAAGTTTAATAATAAACTTATTTTTATAGTTAACTTAAAAAAAATTTAAAGAAAAATTAAAGTTTCTTTAAATGAACAGGGTGAATGATTAAAGTTTTTTCTTTATTAATGTCTTTAACTCTAACATTATAACATCTTCCTGATTTGCTTTCTACAACACCAAGTTTTCCGTGGAATTTACCATGGTATAGACCGCCTTGTACTGCAGGTTCAGCTTTAAGTTGAACTCTATCTCCAGCAACAAATTTTTGGAAAAATTTAGTTAAGGAAAGTTTACCCTTTTCTCTTAAGGACTTTTTAAATTTATGCCTAGTTTTTCGTCTAGGACCACCAATTCTTTTCATGATTATACACCTATAAATTTTATGATAATTATAAACTTAATATAATATCGTACTGGGATTCAAAAATCCTAAGTTATATAAAAAGCTTACTATATTCTATGCAGGAAACAGCTTCTCTTTATAAAGGTTATAGTTTATCCCTGTTTTAATCGTTAGAAAGATACTAATGACTATTAAAATATAGAATAAATTAATTTGATATATTATATATGTATATTGGTATTACATTAAAAAACAGAAATATTTAATAATGATAAAACAATCAAAACCTTTAAATAGGTATTAAAATTATCTATATATAGGTTATCGTCTATTATAGATAGTAACTTTTTTCGATCATTATTTTAGTGGAGGGGAAAATGGCAAATCCATTTATGAATATAAAAAATAAATTTAAAGACATTTTAACATCACCGTCTGAAGATTATAACGACGATGTTGAAGAGGAATATGTTGAATTAAATACTGGCGTTAAAGAAGGTGTACAGACTAAAATTACTGTTCGACCATTCGTTATTGATGATTTTTCTGATATCAAAGGTATCTTAGATACTCTTAGAGATGGTTATACAATTGGTATTGTTAACATTAGACCATTAAGAGAAAAAGATATGGCTGAATTAAAAAGAGCTATTAACAAGTTAAAGAAAACTTGCGATGCTATCGATGGAGATATTGCAGGCTTTGACGATGATTGGATTGTTGTTACTCCAAGCTTTGCTCAAATTTACAGAGCTAAAGTTCCTAAATTAAAAAGAGAAAGTAACGCATCAATCGAAACTTATGAAGATGATATCTTCTAGAGTTTTCTTTTATTTTTAATAATATAATATTGATGGATAATCATTTATTGATTATTCCCATTAAATTTTCTAAAGTTTTTTATTTATAGCGTTAATTTATTGATTTTAAATACACAAAGTATTAAAATAGTAATTATAACCCATTAATAGATTATAAAATCATTTTCATATAATAAATAAGGTTGTTTGTTAAAATGGCATTAAAGTATAAAACAACAAAAGATATCGATATCTCAAAAAACTTGGTAGAACAAGTTATGGGACAAGAAGAAGCTGTTAAAGTAATTAAGAAAGCAGCACTTCAAAGAAGACACGTTCTTTTAATTGGTGAACCAGGAACAGGTAAATCTATGTTAGGTATGGCACTTGCACAAATGCTACCTAAAGAGAAATTAATAGATGCAATCTCATTCCCTAATCCGAATGATGAAAATAATCCATTAATTAGAACATTACCTGCAGGTCAAGGAAGAGAACTAATTATGAAGGCAAAGTTAGAAACATTGAATTTAACTAAAAATCAAAATATTTTCATGATTATTTTAGCTATTATTTCAATGGTTGCTCCATGGTGGGCAAGAAGTTATTATAAATCAGACATTATGTTTGCAGCATTCTTCTTAGGTGGTATATTCTTCCTAATTGCAGTTATGCTATTACTAAATATTGCTGGTAAGAAAGCTTCACCTAAAGTTAAAGTTCCTAAAGTTATCGTCGATAATTCAAATAAAGAACAAGCAACTTTTATGGATGCAACTGGTGCACACGCTGGTGCATTATTAGGAGATGTATTACACGATCCATTCCAAAGTGGAGGATTAGGTACTCCTGCTCATGAAAGAGTAGTTGCTGGTATGATTCACAAAACTAACAAAGGAGTATTATTTATTGATGAGATTTCAACTCTGCAAAAAACAAGTCAACAAGAATTACTTACTGCAATTCAAGAGAAAAAATTCTCAATTACTGGTCAAAGTGAAAGAAGTGCAGGAGCAATGGTTAGAACTGAACCAGTACCTTGTGATTTCATTTTAGTTGCTGCAGGTAACTTTGAAACTATTAAACATATGCATCCAGCATTAAGATCTAGAATCAGAGGTTACGGTTACGAAATCTACATGAATGATACTATGAAGGATACTCCTGAGAATAGAGATAGAATTGCAAGATTTGTAGCTCAAGAAGTTGCTAAAGATGGTAAAATTCCTCACTTTAATAAAAAAGCAATTGAGTTCATTATTGAAGAAGCTAGAAGACGCGCTAATAAGAAAAATAACTTAACTCTTAAATTAAGAGAATTAGGTGGACTTGTTAGAGCTGCTGGTGATATTGCAATTGAAGAAAAATCTAAGCTTGTTACTGAAAAACATGTTAGAAAAGCTAAAATAACTTCAAGAACTCTTGAACAACAAATTGCTCATAAAATTATTGAACATAAAAAAGAGTATAATGTTATTCAAACTAATGGTACAGCTGTTGGTCGTGTAAATGGTTTAGCTGTTATTACAAGTGCTGGTATTGTATTACCAATTGAATCAGCAGTTGCAAAATCAGAAAAACATACAACAATTGTTGCAACAGGTAAATTAGGTGAAATTGCTAAAGAAGCTATCACTAATGTTTCAGCTGTTGTTAAGAAAACATTTGGTGTAACTTTACAAGACAAGTATGAAATCTTTGTACAATTTCTACAAACTTATGAAGGTGTTGAAGGAGATTCTGCAAGTATCGCAGTTGCAACTACAATTATTTCAGCATTAAATAATGTCCCAATTAGACAAGATTTAGCTATGACTGGATCATTATCAGTTAGAGGCGAAGTTTTACCTGTTGGAGGAGTTTCATATAAAATTGAAGCTGCTATTGAAGCTGGAGTTGTAGAAGTATTAGTTCCTAAAAGTAATATGCAAGACATCGTAATTGAAAAAGAGAAATTGGATAAAATTAAAATCACTCCTGTTTCAACTATTTACGAAGTTTTAGAAAAAGCATTAGACTGGAAAGGGAATAAACCTTTACTTAACAAAATTAAAAAAGCAACTATTTAGTTGTTTTATTTTCTTTTTTATTATATTTTTTATTTACAAATTAGTACTATTTATTATAACATAGAAATTTATTATCAAATAATTTAAATATTATTAACTTAATTCTAAAATATGCAATTTTATTTTTATCTAATAAGTATAACGTTTATATTATTAGGTTATTTATTAATTAATAATAGAAAATTAATTTTTGATAAAATTGATAAAAAAGTAATCTTCTTAATTCTAATATATATATTAATTGTAATAAGTTTTAAAGATAACTTTCACCCTAATTTTAATGATGCTATCCAGCAAACTACCTTAGTTGAAAATATTGTTGAAAATTTCGAGTTAAAATTATGTTCAGAAGGAAGTACTACTAATTGTGAAGCTTATAATTATGGTTCTGTGTGGCCTATTAATGGATTAATTTTATTTTCCCCATTCTTATTTATATTTAAATCC
>PPCM01000449.1_pt1 | contig 38986 bp, 26 predicted proteins | sample 1555541 | NCBI WGS metagenome assembly PPCM01 (sample SAMN05284479, study PRJNA326546) | Marine sediment metagenome, whole genome shotgun sequencing project. | isolation source: marine sediment | place: Germany: Wadden Sea | collected 2012-09-05
TACGCAAGGGACCTGGTACTGCCGCCCATGCCCTCCGAGGAGGCGCTGGAATCCGTGGAGAGCATGCTGCCCCTTTACAGCCATCTTCCCAGGGAAGAGATCTATTATGACGTGCTCATTGACCGTGGGCCGGACAAGAGGCTCAACGCCCTGATACTCTATGCGCCCAGGGTGGAGATCGACGAGTGGTTCGAGGTGTTCAAGAGGAGCGATCACCTTCACTCCCTCAAGGGAATCTTCCCGGCTTCACTGGGCCTCGGGGCATGGCTTGCCTCGGGTGGATGCACACTGCCCATGGGGGTGGTGATTCCCGGAAGGGAGCATTCCGAGATGGCGGTGTTCGGGAAAAAGGGCCCCCTGTTCTCCATGACCTTTGCAAGCGGGGTTCCCGAGGAGATGGAGATGATGCGGGCCGGGGTCGGTGAGAAGTTCCCCCGGGCGGTAAGCGCCCTGTTTCATGTGGGCGGCGTGGGCGGTCCGCCCCTGCCCCCCCTTTCCAGGAACAGGTTTCGGAAACTACCCCATCCCGCTGAAAACCCTGCGGTTGGCGCCGTTGCCGCCGCCCTGTCCCCTTTCCAGCGGATCTCCGTGGATTCGGCTCCTCCGAGGATCAAGACCGCCCGGCCCATGCGCTGGCTTATCCTTCTGGCCGTTCTTATCGGGGTGCTCTGCCATACGCTTACCCTTGAGATGGACAAGGAGATACGCGCCGGAAAGGAAACGCTTGCGGCCTTGAAGAAGGAAAAAGCGGTTCAGGGGAAAAAGATCGCGCCCCTCGCGGCACGGAAGAACGCCATCATCAATGCCGACAAGTTCAAGGCGGACGTGGACGAGTTTCTTGCCCAGCGCCCATCCCTTTACACCCAGATCAACCGGATCGCGGAGCTCGTGCCCGAGGGCACCTGGTTCACCAACCTCGTATACAACAAGGGGACACTCAGCCTCAAGGGAATGAGCCGGGAGGCCCTGAAGGTGATCGAGGATCTGAGGAAATCGGAGCTTTTCGAACAGGTGAAGCTCAAGGGGTCCGTGAGCAGGCAAAAATCCGGGCTGGAGCGTTTCAATATCTCCATCACGTTGAAAGGCGGTGAACCAAGATGAGCAAAAGGAACCGTGAACTCCTCCTGGTCCTTGCGGCGATCATCATGGGGATCGCCGTGTGGTGGGTCTATTTTTACGCCCCGAGGCAGGAACAAATATCCGAAATACAGAGCGAAACCGAATTGACGGAGATGAAGATCAGAAGTCACCGGAAGCAGTTGAAGAAGCTCAAGAGGGAGATCGAGGACCTCAAGGAGGCCGCCCGCGTGGAGGCGGAAAAGGCGGGCGGGGTAGGAAAGGAAGAGGCCTTGAAGCGCCTCCTGGTGACGGGCCGGACCATCGAGGAGGTCAATGCAGCGAGCCAGGGTGCATTTCAGGAGTTCATCTCCGAGCATGGGGTGGATTTCAAATCCTACAAGGAGCTCTCCCCCAGCAAGTGGGGGGATTACAAGGTGGGGCGCCTCCAGTTTCAGCTCAGCACCGATACCCAGGGGCTTTCGGACCTACTGGCCTATTTCGACAACCTGGAGAAGGCGATCCGCATCGATCGGCTGACGATCAATTACAGACGGGGCAAGAAGGCCGCGCTTATCGTGAACCTCCATCTGGGGACATTGTTTGTGGGAGATTTGGAAAAGTGAAAAAATATGCATTGAACGATTCGACGGCAACATGGAGCAGGGGCTTTTGCCCTGGACGGTTCTTCGCGGTTCTTGTGATTCTGCTCATGGTTTCCGGCTGCATGGGCTTGCGCCCCGGAGGGGGGGATGAAGCGCCCCCCGCCGAAACGGGCACCGAAACAGCGCCGATGGACGCGGCGGCTCCCGCGCCGCCGGAAAAAGCGCCCTCTGCTGCCTTGAAAAAAAAGGCGCCGGCGAAGCCAAGGAAGCAGGCAATCCGATCCGGGGCTGAAAAGGAACCTCGGCTGAAGCATATCGTCAAACCGAAAAAAAAGGGCGGGGCCCGCCGCTCCCTGTTTGGTGCGCTCGGCAAGAGCGGCGCCTCCAAATCCCGGGGAAAGAAAACAAGGGTGGAGCTGGCCTTCGACAACGCGGATCTCTACGAGGTCCTGGACGTGGCCCTGTTCGAGCTGTTCGGCATCAGCTACATGGTGGACCCCAGCATAAAGGCCAGGGTGACCTTTCACCTGTCCGGAGAGTACACCCGGGATGAGTTCGTGGGGATCGTGAACGACGTGCTCCAGCTCAACAACCTCGCGATCACCGGAGGGCCCGGAAACATCTTCAAGGTGGTGCGAAGGAACGCCGCAGCGGGCACCGGGAACCGGGGCCTGGTGAAGGAGGGCGGAAAAAACCCGCCCGGGAACATCATTCGCCGGATCCGCCTGAGGTACCTTGCCGCCGCAACCGCCTACAAGAACATCAAGCCCTTTCTCTCCAAGGGCGCCACCATCGTCAAGGACGACGTCACCAACGCGCTTGTGATCGGTGACACCTCCGCCAACATCGAGAAGGCGGCGGGGATCCTGGGTTCCATGGACCAGCCCTATTTCAAGGAGATCTCCTGGCAGATCTTTCCCCTGGCGGATGTGACCGCAGACGAGGTGTCCAAGGATATCAAGAGTATCCTCAAGAGCGGCGGCCCCCTCAAGCCCGTGGGAATCGTCAAGGGAAGCTTCGAGCTCTATCCCATCAAGACCATGAACGCCCTCCTGGTGGTGACGAAATGGCCGGAGATGCTGGGGATGGTGGAGGACTGGGTCAAGGTGCTGGACAGGCCCAGCGGACTCTCCTCCAACGTTCACGTCTACTTCGTGGAAAACGGCAGCGCCGTGGAGCTGGTGGATATCCTCAAGCAGCTCTACGGGGCCAAGAGCTCCGACAAGAAGAAGGTCGCCGTGGTGAAACCCACGGCAAAGGATAAAAAGGCCGTAGCCAAAAAGAGCACGGCGAGCAAGGTGACCGGAGAGCTTTCCGGGGACGTGGAGATCATTCCCGACGAGGCCAACAACGCCATCGTGTTCAAGGCATCGGACAACGATTACCGCCTCATCAAGACCGTGTTGAGCGAGCTGGACATCGTGCCCCGGCAGGTGCTCATCAAGGTGATGATCGCCGAGGTGCAGCTCACCAACGAGATCAAGTACGGGGTCCAGTGGCTCCTCAACGGAAGCCACGGCGGGTCCACCTTCCAGGTGGCAAGGGGGGCGGACATCACCAACCAGACCCTTTCGGGGTTCGCGGGTAAGAGCGGGCTCATCGGCGCCCTCACCAGGGGGGAGACCATCAGCGGGATTATCTCCGCCCTGGAATCGGACACGGACGTGAAGATCCTCTCCTCCCCCAATATCCTGGCCCTTGACAATAAGGAGGCCACCATCGAGGTGACGGACGAGACCCCCACGGAAACCGGCAAGGTTACCAGTTCCGAGGGCACCACCACCTCCACCACCATCGAGTTCAAAAAAACCGGTATCATCCTCAAGGTCACCCCCCATATCAACTCCAACGGTTTGGTGAAGATGGAGCTGGACCAGGAGGTGAGCAGCCTCGGCACCAAGGACGAGGATTCCGGCAGGCAGGCGTTTCTCACAAGGAAGGCGGTGACCTCCCTGGTGGTGGAGGACGGCCAGACCATCATCATGGGCGGGCTCATGCGAACGGACACCAACAACAACGAAGGGGGAATTCCCCTGCTCAAGGATATTCCCTACCTGGGCAAGTTGTTCAGCAGCACCGACGACAAGACCACCAACACCGAACTCCTCTTCTTTATCACCCCCAGGGTCATACAGAACAGGGGGGAAGCGGATATCATTACCCGTGAGTTTTCCGAGACCCTCAAGGAGGTCATGGGGCTCATCGAGAACCAGAGAATACTAACCGGATCGGGAATCGTAAAAGGCGCCAATTGACGTCGGGACACCTTAAGAATTACCCGCGCTTCCTCCTCCTTTTCCTCCTTCTCTCCCTTTTCGGGACAGGGGCCGGGGCAAGGGAGGGGGGATATGCGGCGGTCCTCATATCCGAGGAGATCCGCCCCTTTATCATGATGGTGGAGGGGCTGGAGTCGGAGATCGGGATGCCGGTGGTGCGGGTGTTCATGGGGGAGAAGGGGGATATTTCGAGTCCCTCTCCCCGTTTCGAGGGGTTTTCCGATCCCCGGATCCTTGTTTCCGTCGCCGTGGGCCCTTCGGCCCTCTCCTATCTCACCGATCATCCCCCCCTTTCACCGGTACTCTACGGAATGGTCCTGAACCCCGAACTCATGGCAAGGGAGGGGGCGCCCCCCCTTTGCGGGATCTCCCTGAACCTCTTCTCCTTGAGCCAGGTGAACATCATCGGTAAGACCTTTCCGGAGCTGAGAAGGATCGGCGTGCTCTATGATCCGGCCAACAACCAGGAGTGGTTCGAATCCGCCACGGCCGTGGCCCTGTTCGGCCGGGTCCGGCTGGTGCCCCTGGCCGTTTCCGGCAATGCCGACATCGCCCGCCTGTTCGAGGGGAAGGGGCCCGATGTGGACGCCATCCTCTTTGTGCCGGACAGGACCGTGATATCGAGGACCGTGATTCGCCACGTGATAAAAAAGGCCCTGTTCCACGGAATTCCGGCGGTGGGGTACAACCGTTTTTTCCACGAATCCGGGGCGGCCCTCTCCTTTGTCATCGATTACGAGGGGGTGGGCAGGCAGGTGGCGAAAAAGGCCGAGGCCCTGCTCGCGGGGGAGGCATGCGACGGAAGAACACCCAGCTACAAGGTTCTACTGAACAGCAGGGTGGTCAAACTCACCGGTGTCGCGGCGGCAAAACCCCTGCCCTCCCTGGTGGAGGTGGATTGATGGGGATCAACTCCATACGCTCCTGGCTCATCGGCATCGTGTTCGTCTGCATCATCGCCACCTCGGCGATCATGGGGGTGATCGGTTACTCGTTGACCACGAGTTTCATCAGCAGGCGCTACCACCGGAACTTCGAGATCCTCTCGGGCTACATGGCCAAGAATGCCGAACTCGGCGTGCTCCTCAACGACCAGGGCATGCTCGGAGGCCTTGCCCGGAACATGCTTGAGCAGGAGGAGATCCAGGGCGTCTCCATCCTCTCCATCGACGGGGAGGTGCTCACCAGCATCGAGAAAAAACCTCCCGGCAAGAATCTCGTTCAGGTGGAGGCAAGGGTGCTGACACCCGAGATGGCCGAGGGCAACCTCATCTTCCAGGAGACCGCGGCATTGGAGGAGATCGGAAGGGTGGTGCTCGCATACTCCCTGAGGGGGGTGGAGCAGTTGAAAAAGGAGATGGCCGTCAGGTTTTCCATCGCGAGCGTGCTCCTGTCCGCGTTCGTGGTGGTGTGTTACTGGTTTCTTTCCAGATCCATTACCGCCCCCATCAAGGATCTCCACGACGTGTCGCGGAAGGTCTCCATGGGGCGGCTCGATGTGCGGGCAAAGGGTGGGAATTTCCCCGAAACCCGCGCCCTTGCCCATGCCTTCAACCGGATGTTGGCGGATCTGAAGGATCAGCAGGACGAGCTCGAGGATGCGTACACGGAGATGGCGGCTTCCGAGGCCCTTGCCGAGGTGGGAAAATTTTCCATGTTGGTGGCCCACGAGATCAAAAATCCCCTGGCCATCATCAAGGGGAGTCTGGACCTGCTGAAAAAAGAGGGGCTCGATCCCTCGGCGCGGGAATCCATGCACCTTTTCCTGGACGAGGAGACGGCGAGGATCAACCGGCTCGTGGAGGATTTTCTCGTGTTTTCAAAGCCCCGGCGGCCTGAGTTCACGGAGCTGGAGATGAACGGGTTCGTGCGCTCCATGGGGGAAAAGATGCGCCTTCTCTCTGCGGAGAAGGAGCTGGAGGATGTGGAACTCCTGGTGGAAACGGACGCCGTGCTCCTGAGATGCGACCCCTCCCTCATGGAGCGGGCCATGATGAACATCTTCGGCAACGCACTGGACATGAGCGAGGCGGGAACCGGGGTGACGGTGGCAACGGAAAAGACGGGGCATCTCTGGTCCTTTATCGTTAAGGACAGGGGGCCGGGTATCGGCGAGGGGGACCTTTCAAAGATATTCGATCCATTTTTCACCACCAAGGCAAAGGGCACGGGGTTGGGACTTGCCCTGGCCGGGGAGATCGTGAAGGCCCACGGGGGGAGAATCACCGCCAGGAACCGAAAGGACGGGGGGGCGGTGTTCGAGATCAGTCTCCCCCTGTCCGGGTGAGCCGGGCCGTGTTTGCCGCGAAAACTTTATTCCGGAGGGTAACTGATATCAAATGGCGAAGATACTGATTGTTGACGATGAAGAGAGAATCCGGGTTATCCTGAAGATCATGCTCACCGGGGCGGGCCACGAGGTGGCCGAGGCCGGGGATGGAAACGACGCCCTCGGGCTCCTGGAAAAGGACCCCTTTGACCTGGTGATCTCGGATATCCGCATGGGCGGCATGGACGGGACCGCCCTTCTTGCCGAGATCAAGAGCCGGGACATGGGTTGTCCCGTGGTGTTCATAACGGCCTTTGCCACCCTGGATTCGGCGGTGGAGGCCATGCGCCTCGGGGCCGTGGACTACCTGGTCAAACCCTTCGAGGAGAAGCAGGTGCTCCTCTCGGTGGAAAGGGCCCTGGGCGTTGGAAGGATCATGGCGGAAAACATCCGCCTGAAACGGGATATCCGGGGGGAGGGACAGGAGGAGCCGGTGGTGTTCATCTCTTCCGCCATGAAGAATGTGGCGAAGATGGCCGACAGGGTTGCCGTGAGCGAGGCAACGGTCCTGATCACCGGCGAATCGGGAACGGGCAAGGAGGTTCTGGCCCGTTACATCCACAGGAAGAGCGACCGGGCGGACAGGCGCTTTGTTGCCGTGAACTGCGCGGCCATCTCCCCGAACCTGGTTGAATCGGAGCTCTTCGGCCATGAGAAGGGGGCCTTCACGGGGGCCGACAGGAGGAGCGAGGGCAAGTTCGAGTATGCGGACGGCGGGACCCTGTTCCTGGACGAGATCGGAGACCTGCCCCTCGAGGCCCAGGCAAAGCTCCTCCGGGCCATTCAGGAGAAGCGGTTCCAGCGGGTGGGTGGGAACCGTGAGATACCGGTGAACACAAGGCTGGTCTGCGCCACGAACCAGAATCTGGAGAAGCTCACGGCGGAAAAGAAGTTCCGCCAGGACCTCTTCTACCGGATCAACGTGTTCCCCCTGCATGTGCCTCCCCTGAGGGAGCGACAGAAGGCGATTCCCCACCTTGCCGTGCACTTTATCCGCAAGTTTGCAAGGGTCGCCGAGATGGGCGGAGAGTTCCTGACCCCCGGCGGGGCGCGGCTCCTCACGAAGTTTTCCTGGCCCGGAAACGTGCGGGAGCTGGCCAATGCCATGGAGCGCGCCATGATCCTCAAGGGCGGCGCCCTTCCCGTGAATTCCGACGACCTGGATTTCCTGCGCTTCGAAACAGGGTCCGGCGTCAGGACCGAGGAGCTTTTTACATTGCCTGCGGCAGGCATCAACCTGGAAGCGTTTCAGAAGGATATTATCCGCCAGGCCCTGGCCCTCACATCGGGGAACCAGAGCGCCGCGGCGAGGATCCTGGGGCTTTCCAGGGCCAAGTTCAGAACGTTTCTGAAATCAATCGATTATGAATAGAATCTCGGAGAGATCTTGATGAGATTGTGGAAAACATTGCGCAAGGCTTCGATGCTGATCATGCCCCTTGTCATGGCCGCGACGCCCGCATGGGCGGCACCGGCCCCTGATTCGTCCGACGCCACCATGCTCATGTTCGTGGGGGAAGAGCTCTACGTGGTGACCGTTGCCTCGAAAAAGCCCGAATCTCCCCAGGAGGCCCCGGCCATCGTGAGTGTTGTGGGAAGGCGCGAGATCGAGGAGAAGGGTTACCGAACCATGACCGATCTCCTGTCCGTGCAGCCCGGATTCTTCATGGCCGAATCAGCGGAGGTCAGCACCCCCTACCTCCGGGGGATCAGGGACAGCGCCATGCTCCTTTACGACGGTGTTCCCGTTGCTCTGGATCTTCCCCAGAATCCCCACCCCCTCGGCAGGGAGCTCTCCCTGTCCGGTGTAAAACGGGTCGAGATCGTAAGGGGGCCGGGGTCAGTGCTTTGGGGACCGGATGCGTATGCGGGGGTTGTCAATGTGGTTCCCCTCACGGGAAGGGACAGCCCCGGGGCGGTTGTAAAGCCCTTTGCGGGAAGTCACGATCTAAAGGGCGCCTTCATGAGCTGGGGGGATTACGGGAAGAAATGGGATCTCTATGTTTCAGCGAACGCCGTGAGGGAACACGCCTATGACGAGCACGCCTTTATCGAGGGGGCCGTGGGAAATCCCCCTGCCGAGGTTCCCGTGCCGGGCAGCATAGATGATTCCGAATTCCTTGAAATCACGGCAAATGCCCATGTGGGGGAGTGGCTGACCCTCTCGGGCCGTTTTTCCGAATTCAAGAAGCGCTTCACGGCCGAGCTCTTCCAAATGCCGGAACCCGGGGACCTTACGGGCAATCTTACCTTTGATGCGGAAAGATCCACCCCCGTCAGTTACCTGAAGGCAAAGATCGAAAGGGATCTGGGGGATTCCCATTTCTCCATGACCGGCTATTACCTGAACATCCGCTATGACGAAACCGATGCCGGACTGTCCAGGGATCATGAAAACGATGTTTTTTACGGCGAGCTTCTCTGTGAGCGGTCCCTGTCCGAAAATGCCTCGCTGACCCTCGGGGCCTCGTTCCGGGAAGGGCAGGTGGGGGGCAACTATACCGAGAGTGACATCATCTACGGATTCCTGGACAAGGAAAATACGAGTATCTTTCCCGGAACAGTTGAAGACGATTACACCGCCGGCCTGACGTCGGTGTTTTCACAGTTTCGCCACAGATGGAAAAACACGGATTGGTGGGCGGGGATCCGTTACGACGACCATTCCAGGTACGATAAGAATACAATCAGCTACAGCTTCGGTTTCAACAGGGCCCTCACGTCGGACTGGCGCCTAAAGGCCGGTTTCGGAACGGCTTATCGAAGCCCCTATCCCGGCGCTGCGGGGGAGTCCGATGTGGACGGGTTCGAGCGCTCCATCGATCCGGAGTCCATCAGCACCCTGAACCTGCAGATGACATGGAACCCGAAACCGGGCAGGGAGATGAGCCTTACCCTGTTTCACAGCAAGCTGTCCGATCATATTACCGAAAACTCCTTCGACGTTCTCTCCCTGCCCTTGGACGTGGAAATTTCCGGAGTCGAGTTGTCCGGTCGCATGTGGCTTAACGACACCGTTCAGATAACGGCGAGCCTGACCGCGACCCATAACGACGCAAACGATATTTCGTTCAGAAACCTCGACTTCGGGGTTATCGACCCCATAACCGGGAATGTGGTGGAGAAAAAATACAGCAACTGGACGGAACCGTTTGATTCCGGCCCTGAGCTGATTGCAAACGTGGGCATCCACTGGCGACCCAATACCCGCTTCTCCTGCTCCATGGACGCCTTGATCTCCTCCGGTCAGAAGTACAGTTACGACAAGGGGGAGATCACGGGTAAGTTCAACAACGGACCCGTGGTGAACGTGGGGGCCCGGATCAAGAAGTTCCCGTTCAAGAATACGACCCTGACCATAAGGGGACTCAATATCCTTGATGCCGATAATGATGTGAAAGGGCAGTACGGGCTTGTGAAGGGGCGGCCGCTGACCCTCTCCGCCCAGTGGGAGATAAGGTTTTAGCCCTTCCCCGGCGGGATTACCCCCGGAGGCTTGAGTTATATCGCGCGGGTGGATTTTTCCAAATTTTTGAAAAGGGTGCCGGCATTTAACTTGCATTAATATTGTTCGTATCGGTGTGACCGGGCAATCATCCACCGAAGGGACAGAAATTGTAAAAGAAGAGCCCATTGCCGATCACGACTTGGTTGCTATTTTATAAATAAGGTATTAAGGCCTAAATTTAAAAAAAATCGGAATCGAACGACATGAAACTTATCTCCATATTCTGTACGAGTGTACTATTGCTTCTGCTGACCGTGACCAGGGTGCCGGCGGTGGATTATTCGGAGATCAACACCGTAATGCACGGCTGGATCAATCAGGTTCGTTCCGACCCCATGTTCTATATCAATGAGCTGGAGATAGACGTTGAGCGCGCCCGTCAGACCCTTGGCGACAGTCAGTGGATCCTTGACGCCGAAGCGGGATTGCCCGATGCGCCGGAGAGCCCGATCCTGTTCAACTCGGCGAATGTCCACAACCGGGACATGCTCGATCAACTTTACCTGAATTACAATTCGTCCGACGGCCGTACCCCGGACATGAGAATGACCGAAAGCGGGTGCCTTGCCGAGCAGAAGGGTGAGATCATTGCCGCTATTGTTCTGTATATTTACGTCGACCCGTTGGAGGCCGCAGAAGCCGCTTTCAAGTACATGTTGAGGGATGAACTCAATCCCGACACGCCCACCGGAATCAATATTCTGAACCCCGATTTAACGGAATTCGGGCTCTCGTTTCTCGCGGGACAGGTCAACCTCTCGGAGGACACGGTTGCGAATGTGTACCTTGTCGTGGCGGATTTCGCGCACGCTCCCTGCGTTACCGAAGTTCCCGAGGTGCAAGGGCTTCCAATCAATCCATTCTTTTCAGCTGAGTCAACGCCGGAGTCTCAGGATAACGGCACCGACCAACCCTGATTTTGTGAACGCGTTTTTAAAAAACATCCATTAAGATCATATATCGCCAGAACTGGTTTAATTCAGCCGGCCTTATCCAACCTCGCCCCCCTTTCCTCAAAAACACCCGCAGCTTCTTGTTCCCCTCTCCTTAGATTCGCGGCATCCTTATTGTCAAGGACGATACGATTGGTGGACATATGAAGATGAGTCGCCGGCATGCCGGACAAGTTGCGGGAGTCGGGGGGATGCCGTCGCTTGGTCGTCTATCGGTAAGCGTTGTCAATCCTTTCTCACCACCGCTGTTCAGTCCCCCCCCGAGACACCGCCCGATTTGATAAGCCTTTGACGGTCTGAGTGAATCCCGGAACCGAACTGAGCGCTTTATCGCCCTGTACAATCCGGCAACCCCATGGCGGTAATGCTCAGTGGGCTCTTGGGAAACGGTAGCTGGTAAACCTGGAAGAAAAAAGCAATAATACCGAGCGCCGGGCGGGGAAAACCCGTGAAGGAACCTTTCTTACTTCATTTAGTAAAGCAAAAAAACCGGAGATCAATGGTGTTGGAAGTGAATCGGAATGACGATTGAACTCGTATCGGTTAAGTCTGCATTCCTCTTGCCGTCAGCCGTCGCGGGGTGCGGTTGGAAGTACGATTTGGTGATCAAATGCCGTCGTGACTGAAGCATGTTTTTTATGTTAAAGGCGGCAAGTTGCTTGGCCTACATCCCGGGGACGGGGACAGCCTCCCGGTCGAAGCGGAACTTCCCTCCACTGCCACCGTTAAGCGCCGACCGAAGGGCAATAACCTACGGTTCATTCAGCCACTCAACACCTTCCTTCGTAATCCGGCCCCATTTGTTTATAATTGGCCAGACATGGTCTGATCCAGCCGGTATTACGCCTCTTAATTATATCGCATCGATTCCGTTGCGATCGTCTTTTTAAACCCAGTGAAGTACATTTTCAGGGATTACCTCACAAAAAAAATGGGGAAACGGGGGGGACCGCAGGGTAAGAGGCAACTTTTGTTGCCCTTTGAATCCGATAGCGTTTTGGTCGTGCGGTTAGGTTTCACGGAAGTCGGCTATTGATAAATGCATGGTCGTATTGTGTCGTTGGATTTGATGACGAGGCGAGGCGGTGGGACGGGAGAACGAAGGCTAAGTGGGATGAAACCTTTTGTCCCGGATTTGTGAGCCGGTTAATAAGCGTTCAACAGAGGAGGTTTCAAGAAGGGAGGGGCGTGAAGTCTACCGGGGAAGTGGGGTGGCAATGGGGGGGAGGGAGGATTCCCGCCCCCCCCCTGGGGTTGAATAGGCCGCGAGGCTGGGCTCGCGGCCTATTCAAGGAACAGGTGAAGGGTTAATCGCAGCCCACCTCGAAGGTGAAGTTGGTCTGCTCAAACGGTGCGCCGTTCTGACCGATGGCCTCGAAGTTGCCGCCGTTGGTGGGGGCAACGATGAGAACCACGGTCCAGGTGCCCGTGGGGACCGTCGGCTGGTTCAGCAGGGGATCGCATACGGCGAACTCGGGAATCAGCTGGACGGAAAAGGCGTCCGTCACGCCCACCCTGAACGGTACGATATTGAGGGGGTCTCCCGAAGTCAGGTCGAGCTGCTCAAACCCGTCCGATTCCGTGAAAAGGAATGCGGTCTGGAAACCGGGCAGGGCGAATGCATACCAGATATCCACCGGCGCGGAGTATGCGGGGAAGTTCGCCGACACCCCGATGTTTTTTCCATCTTCCGTGGATGCCACATCCCCGAAGGAAACGGGCAGCTTGGCGATATCCGCCTTTGTGTCAAGGATTACCATATCCTGTCCCGTGGGTGGGTCGAGGAGTTCGTTGACCGTGACGCTTGCGGTAACGCTTGCGCCGTTGGTGTCCGTAACGGTCACGACGGCGGTACCCACGGCGGCACCCGTGACGGTCACGACGGCATCGTTCACGGAGACCGTTGCCGTTGAAGGCTCCGAGGAGACCGCCGTGTAGGGGGCGATACCCCCGGTAACCGTAAGATCGCCGGTCTGACCAACATTCAAGGTCAGGGTATCGGGAGAAACGGCAAGGGGAAGCAGGGCGTTCACGGTAACGGTAACGGTTGTGGTGTCGGCGGGGTTCTGGGCATCGCTGACGGTGATGGCGGCGGTGCCGGCGGCGACGCCGGTGACGGTCAGGGTGCCCCCGGAAACGCTGACCGTTGCAACGGTATCGTCTCCGGACACGGCCGTATAGGGCGTGAAGCCGCCCGTAACGGTGACCTCGCCGGTGGTGCCGATGATAAGATCGAGGGTCGCCGGATCAGCCGTGAGGTCGGCCGCAGGGTTGACGATAACCGGCACGGAAACCGTATCGGCGGGCGTGGTACCGTCGCTCACGGTGATGTTTGCGGTGCCTTCACCAACGCCCATGACGGTGACGGTGCTTCCTGAAACGGTTACCGTTGCAACGCTTTCGTTGCTTGATGTTGCCGTGTAGGTACCGATCCCCCCCGAAACGGCGAGATCGGCCGAGGTGCCTGCCGGGATTTCAACGGCCGAAGGCGTTGTCGTTAGATCCTCGACAGTGCCGATGAAACCGGCAAGGAGGGTCGCGCTCTTGATTCCGGCCTTCTGGTTGCCCCCCGCATCCCCGTCCGTGAGGAAGAGGTTGACCTCGCCTTCCTGGGCATCGTTGGGGATGTTCAGCCTGAGGTTGGAAATGGTAACGCTTGCCGCCTGGGTGGACATGACGTTGTCGGGAATGTAAACCACCAGGGTGTCGTTGTTGGTAAATGTGGTGGCGATGTCGAAATCCCATATGTTACCGGAGGAATCGTCGCTTCCGTCAAAATCATTGGGCGAGGTGACCAGGTTCGTGGTGATGCCGGCGTTGGTGGAAGAAAGGTTGGGGATGCTGCTGGCCCATGATCCGCTGCTGGTCCTGAGGCGGAAGGCGCCGGGGTTCAATGCATCGGAAAAAGCCTCTGTTAGAACGACATTGCTGATGTCCTGGGTGGGAGTCCCCAGGAGCAGCGAGGGGGTGGAGGTGACCGAAGCGATCACAGCGTCGGACGCGGTTGCGAGCATCACGGTGCCGGCGGCGCCCGAGGTTCCCCCGATATCGGCCGATATGGGGCCTGGGGCAAAGTCCGTGTCAATGGCGATGTTACCCGATATCTCAAGGGTCGAGGGGGTTGTGGAAGCCGTGGTGACCCTTATGGTGGCGGTCCTCAGGTCCGTTGAGAGGGTTGTCGTTCCCGTGGCAAGGTCGCCGGGTGCCGGAACGTTCACGGCGGGGTTTGCCGGGGTGTCGACGAAGGTCACGCCCGAGGGGAGGGCGACGGTGATGGTGGAGTTGTTGGCAAGGAGGGTTCCGGAGTTGGACTCGGTGATGGTGAAGGTGCCGAATGCCGATGAGGAGGCGCCTATCCCAACCGTGGGAACGGTGGTGTTGGCCTCGATGGTGACCCCTGATTCAACAATCGTGAGGATGGGAATATCCATGGGGGTAAAGGGGTTGCCCTTGACCGTGCCGCTCAGGTTCACAGAAAGGGGGCCGGCCGCAACGGTATCGTCCAGGGTTACCTTGAAGGAACCGCTGTTTCCAATAAGAAGACCGCCCACGGCGGAGGCTCCGGCCGCGATGGTCAGGGTCGTGGAGTCGAATCCCGTTGGATCTGGGTGGGATTCCGTCAGGTGCCACACGTCGGTGGTGTAATCCGAGGAAAAGGTTGCACCGGAAGGAAGGGCAAGGGTGAGGGTGTCCCCGGTATCGAGGTCGTCCCCGAATATCTCGACAACATTGATCCCTGCCGTCACGGCGCCGATTCTGCCGGCGGGGCTTTCGGGGAGGGGCGATACCTGTGCCGTGTCGGCGCCAAAGGTCGCCGTGGCGGAAGGAACCGCCTTTGCGCTAATCCCCGAAAAAGCCGCTGTTGCGATGGTCAGGGACTGGGAAAAAACATCTCCGGAGGAAAGATCCGCAACAACGTCTCCGGGGGACACGCCGCTGTCCGCGAGAATCTCGATATTCGCGATTGTAACGGTGGAGGCGGCGGTGGAGTCGGTGTTGATAAGCCAGGATACCGTTGTCCTGTTCGTGTCAATAACAGCCGACCCGAAGGCGATGCCGTTGGTCCCGCTGATGGCGGGGTCGGCGGCCGGGTCGAAGGTGACGCCCGAAGGAAGGGTGAAAACGACCGTTTCCGTCTCCTTGAGGGATTCCTTGGTGGATTCGAAGATCTTGATGTCGTCGGTGATAAGGAAGTTGCCGCCGATGGAGACGCTGCGCACCTCGTCGATGACGGCAACGGCCCCCCCTTCGGTTGCCGTTGCAATGGCGACATTACCGCCGGTGAGCCCCGGGTTCGGCTGGGGGCCCGATTCGATCTCGGCTATGATGTCCCCGGGGGATACCGAGGCGGAAAGGGTGATGCTTGGAATCTGGATAACCAGGTCCGAGGCCAGGGTGGACGATGCGGTGATGGTCCAGACGGCACGGGTGTTGTCGGTAATGTCACCCGCTGCGGCCTGGAGGGTAAGCCCGGAACCGGCCGTGACCGTTGCCTGGGGGGCTGACCCGAACGTAACCCCTTCGGGCAGCTGGAGGGCCACCGTATTGAATGGGGCGGATTGGGAAAGGGCCGCCGCGCCTGTTTCCGATATGGTAAGGGTGCCGGCGGAACCGGATGCGCCGATCAGTACCAGAGGCTTCGAGCCCACCGTATTGGTGGTCGCGGCCGTGGCGGAAACGACGGGAAGAAAAAACAGGGTAAAGAGGGCGGCAAGGATGATCATCCTTGGGCTGAATTGCTTGGCTTTGTAGTGCTTCATGTAATCTCTCCTAAGCAGAAAATTGAAATCAGCTTGATGAAAATAGATGATGCTGCTGATAAGGAAACGGTTTGTTTACCTCTTCGGTAATTCCAGTCGGTCAAAGCGGCTCCTAATGCCCGCCGGGACCTTCGTGCCGGGAAGTTCCGTCTCACGGGGGATCATCGGCACCCCCTGAACCGGGACTTTCCGAATACTCGGGAATTACTTCGTTAAGCTAAAACGGTAAACTGCAAACGGGTATGACCGGCAATGGTCGAATTTCACCGTTGCCTGAAAGTTTGCGCCATTATAGCACACGCGAATCATAAAGCTCAACGTGTGAAATAAATTGGAGCAAAAAGCGTAATCTGTTGGTGGAACAACGATTTTCCATTGACCGTATGGGAATTGAAGCATGGGAGGATGCAATCGACCCGGGCGGATTGCGTGCTTTCCGATACAGGCGGCATACCGTGCCGGAACCGGGAAGAGATTGAAATGAAAAGTCGTGAAGAAGGTAAGGGGCCTTGTCGGTTCGAATGGATTCACGCGGACGAAGAGACTCGGTATCTGTAAAAACGGGCTTGGATCATTGCCCTTGATTATTAGTGAAATGTTGTTTGCCGGACAATGAGGGCTGCTCTGAAGAATTTGGATGGAGTCCCCGTAACCCTGGAAAGCGTCACTTCCATGTTGGAAAAAGAGGCAACGGGTTGGGCGGAAAAGATAACGTGGGAAGTGTTCCGGTAAAAAAAGAGGGCAAGGGTTTCGGTAAAAAAAAGAGGGGAAGGATGTAAATCCCTCCCCTCTCGTTTTCAAGCTGTCGGACCTTCGGTATTCGATTCTTCAAGGGGAACCGGATGATTCCCCTTGAAGTATCTTACGTCATACCGAATTTACTCCGAGAACTCATCGCTAGTCGCAGCTTACGTCAAAGAAGTAAGTGAACTGCTCGGAGGGATCATCGGAACCAATGTCCTCGAATACTCCGCCGTTGGTGGGCGCGATGATGTAAGTAACACCCCAGAGTCCCACGGGTACGGTGGGCTCGCCGAGGAAGTTACAGGTATCGAACTCGGGGATCAGGGTTTCGGTGATGGGACCCATGGTGTTGATCCTGAATGCGGGGATCTCCTGGGTCTCGGTGCTGGTGAGGTCTATTCTTACGAACTCGTTGTTCTCGTTGAAGAGGAACGCATCGGTCGCGCCGGGGAGTACGAAAGCTACCCAGATGTCAACAGCTCCCTCGAAAGCGGGGAACGTTGTGGTTACTTCCATCTTGGAGCCGCCCTCGGTGAGCGCTACGTCGCCGAACTGTACGTCGAGCTCGGCAATCTCTTCGGGAGTGGTAACGGGCTCGTTGTAAACCGGTGCGTCGGGAACTGGAACAACCTTAACGATGTTGACGGTTGCGGTTGCCTCGGTGCCCTCGTTGTCGGTTACGGTTACGGTTGCGGTGCCTGCTGCAACTGCGGTAACGGTTACCACGGCGTCAGCCACGGCAACGGTTGCAACCGCAACGTCGGAGGAAACAGCGCTGAAAGGACCAACGCCGCCGGTAACGGTCAGATCGCCGGTCGCGTCGAGGTTCACGTTAAGAACCTCGGGAGCTACCACGAGAGTCTCAACCGCCGTAACGGTCACGGGGAGAGTCGCGGTATCTGCGGTGTCGGGGTTGGAGTCGGTTACGGTGATCTCAACCGCATCTTCACCCGCTGCAACGCCGGTTACGGTGATGGTGGTGCCGTCAACCGCAACGGTTGCCTTGGTATCGTCAGCGGATACTGCGGTAAAGGGACCGAAACCACCCTGGATCATAACGGTGGCGGTGCCGCCCTCGGGCAGGGAAACCTCTACGGGATCAAGTACAAGGTCGGCAACAGGACCCACGGTCACGGTGATTTCGTCCGTGTTGGCGGGAGTTGCGCCGTCGCTTACGGTAAGAACAACCTCACCCTCGATAAGACCGGAGATGGTGATGGTTGCGCCGTCAACGGTGGCGGTGGCCTTGGTCTCGTCGGCGGAGGCAACGGTGTAGTCGCCGATACCGCCGGCAACGGTTACTTCTGCGGTGGTGCCCGCAGGGAGCTCAACAGCGTCGGGTGTGGCTACAACAGCCTCAATGCTTCCGATGAAACCTGCGAGGAGGGTGCCGCCAAGGATGCCGGCGGTGTCGTCGCCGTCTTCGTTACCGTCGATGAGGGTAATGTTGACGGGGCCTTCCTCGGTTCCGGCGGGAACGTTGAGCCTGAGCTTGGAGAGGGTGATAACGTCCGCGTCGGTCGCTGTGGTGGCGATGTTGGCGGGGATGTATACGATGAGCGTATCGTTGGTTTTGAAGGTCGAGTCAAGGTTGAAGTCCCAAACGTTGGAACCGGAGTCGTCGTCGCCGTCGAAGGTACAATCCGCACCGCTGCAGTCGGCCACGGTGGTGGTTACTTCACCTTCCTCGGTGGCGATCTCGGGATCGTTGGTTGCCCAGGAACCGGTGTTGGTCAGGAGCCTGAAGGCACCGCCGCCGAGAGCGCCCGCGAATGCTTCGGTCAGAACGATATTGCTGATGTCCTGGGTGGGAGCATTTACAACGAGGGTGGGAGTGGAGGTTACGGAAGCCTCAACGCCGTTGGCGGAGTTCGCGATCAGAACGGTACCGGACGCGCCCGCGCTACCGCCGATGGTTGCCGAGATGGGACCTACGGGGAAATCGGCAGCGACGTCGAGAGCACCGGAGATGGTGATCACGGAAGCCGTGGTTGAAGCATCGGTTACCTTGAAGGTTGCAACGTCGTCGTCAGTGTTGAGGCTGGCGGCGGAAAGAACCACGTTGCCGGGAGTGACGTTTTCGGTGGGAACCGCGTCGAAGGTAACACCTTCGGGAAGTGCGATGGTGATGGTGGAGTTGTTGGCAAGAAGCGCGCCGAAGTTGGACTCGGTAATGGTGAAATCGCCGAATGCGGCGCCGTCGGAACCAAGACCCACTGAAGGAATGGTCTCGTTTGCCTCAACGGTAACACCTGTTGCCACAACCTCGAGAATAGTGAGCTCGATGGGTGTGATGTCCTCGCCCTTAACGGTACCGCTGAGGGTCGCCACAACGGGACCAACGGGTACGGAAGCGTCGAGAATCACGCTCAGGCTGCTGTTGCCGCCGAGAATGAGGTCGTTCTCAAGTAACGCGTTCTGTCCGATATCAAGGGTGGATGAAGCGAAACCGGTGGGATCCGCATCAGGCGTAACATCGGTGCCGGTAGGCGTTTCAACGTTGTAGTTCTGGAAGAACGTAACGCCGGAAGGAAGCGTGATGGTCAGCTCGTCGGTGCTTGTGAGATCGCCTGCGAAATTTTCCTCAACAAAGATGGCCGCAGTGGTCACATTGAGTCTGCCGGCCGGAGAAACGGGAATGTCCTCGGCGTCGAGCTCGGCGGGAGCCAGGTCGGGATCGGCGGAAGCCGGTGCAACAACAGTGGCGGAGATGCCGGAGTTGGCGGCCGTGGCGAGCGTGAGGGTCTGGTCAAGGGCGTCGCCGGAAGTCAGCTCACCGTTGATGTCTCCAGCGCTTACCGTGTCGGCAACATCGATTGAAAGACCGGTGATGGTTACGGTGGCGGGAACGGTGGAAACAACGTCCACCTCGAAGGTCGCCAGACCGTCGGTAACGGTTGTGTTGATGAAGGTAATGGTGCTGCCCATCTCGCCCGAGATCGTGGGAGTACCGTCGAAGGTCACGCCGGTGGGCAACTGCAGCTCAACGGTGTCGCCGCTTTCGAGGGAACCCTGTGTGGACTCGAAGATCTCGATATCGGTGATCGCGTTGCCGGTGCTGTCGATGGAAACGTTAACAGCGCTGTCGATGGTTGCAACGGCTTTACCCTCGGTGGCAACCGCGATTGTCACATCGCCCTCGGTGAGGCCGGGGTTGGCCTGGACACCGGAGTTGATGTTCGCAACAATGTCGCCCTTGGAAACGGAAGCGCCGACTGCAATGTTGGGAAGCTGGATTACGATGGTGGAAGCCGCAGTGGACTCGTTGGTAACCTCCCACTTGGCGGTGCTGTCGCTGTTGCTCAGCGTGACGCCGGAGATGGCCAGGCCTGCGCCGGCGGTAACGGTGGCAACGGGATCCGAGCCGAAGGTTACGCCCGAGGGCAGGTCGATAACGATGGTGTTGTTGGGTGCGGTCTCGGAAAGAGCGCCGGCGCCAACTTCCGCGATGGTAATGGTTCCGGCGGAACCGGAACCGCCGATCAGTACGAGCGGCGCGGAGCCGACTACGTTGAGCGTAGCGGCCGAGGCGGCTGTTCCAAGGAACAGGGACAGGCCGATGATCGTGACAAGTGTAATGAACTTTGTCATGATGCTGTTTGATTTGCTGTTCTTCATTTAGAGTCTCCTAAATAAAATTTTAAATTAACATATTACACAATTCGATTATTCAGTTTTTGATTTGAAGTAGTTTATCCACCTCCCTTACCGAATTTGATTTGATTCCCGCATAGAGGCTGAAACTGAATAAACATGCCTCCGAACCATAACCGAAATTTTCTGATTAAGGCATAAGCAATCAATGTGCCACATACAGAAAAAAATATACCGTCATTCATTGGCGGAACCGCGTGGAAGATTATCCGACAACAGCGGCCCAACCCCCTCTTTCACAAAAACAGCCCTTGAATGCCCTTAACAGGCATACCGGGCGTCCATTGAGCTAAAATGCAACCGGGATGCGGGCGTTCGTTTTTCAACAACGTCAACCCAGGACCCGATCGGCCCCGTTGGGCCGTTAAGGAAACCTCGGACACGCGGACAAAAAAAACCGCGTGGGCCGATGGTGTTATTGCCACAGAACTGGTTGAATTCAGCCAGTGGCCGCGAGGGCGTCAAAAAATGATGTTCACTGCCTCATCCCGTGGAACTCCGGAAATTATTCGGCCCTGAAGAACGCGACTCGATCCCGTTCCGTATATCCGATGCCGGAAGAAAAAATCAATCATAATTATTAGTATTAGCTAAAAACCGAGGGCCCCGCGGAATCCTATATTCTAGATTTGCGCGCCGTTGCGCCCATTGCCGCCGTGAACTCGAAACTCCCTGAAAATGAGGGAGAACATGATTTTAGCGATTCTAACTCAGAACTTGCGGCAATGTAAATAAAAAAAGTATAAATAAGGCAAAAGCGGATCAACCGCCGCGCGGGGATGAGGAAAAACCGGAAAGTCCCGCGCCGAGAAGGCGCATGGGGAGGGATACGGGCCGGGGGAGAATGAGCTTTCCCCTTGTCCATGGGGAGGTATTTTGCGGGGACAAGGGGGGGGAGGGTATGTTTTTTTCGTCATGCAAAATCGGACGTGCTAATCGTTCGGTGTTCCTTTTTATATGGAAGTCGTTGTTCCGGCGCGGTATTTGTATTATAAAAATCAGAGGCGTCTTCCAACCCTTTTCCCACCGGTGGTATCGTTACGGGTATTAGTGTGTTGGGTGACGTGGAAACAGCCCCCGACAACGGTTCCGGCGGGATATGGACGAAAAGGAAGTTGACGTTGTTTAGCCGATATATTGTATCCATTTTTTTATATGCCGAATTTTTACGGAGATGTTGAGTTTTCCAGGAATCGGCAATGTTCATTCAGTTAATCCATTAAAGAGGTAACGGGTTTGAAGAAGACGGCAATGGTGCTGTTCCTTGTGGCCGTGGTACTCTCCGCTGCCTGGGTGGGGGCGGCATCGGCATTTGTCCTGAGCGTGGATATCACCTCCCTTTCCGCCGGTGTGGGCGGGAGTGAAACCATCACGGTGAACGACGGAACCGCTCCCTATACAGCTGTTTCCAACGACGAGTCGGTGGCAACGGTGGTTGTGGCGGCAAACGTGGTGACCTGGACCGGGGTGAGCGAGGGGACGGCATCCATCACCATCGACGACAGCGATGGAAACTCGGTGATTGCCGCCGTCACCGTTTCCGGCGCGGCGCCGCCCGGGGACACTGAACTCTCCATGGTGGACGGAGACCCCCTCTCCCTGTCCATGTCCGAGAAGGAAAGGCGAACCGTTCCCGTTGTAGACGGATCGGGGTTTTACAATTTCACCCTTTCGGCGGAAGGGGTTGCGGAGGTCGAAATCTCCGGAAATTCCCTTACCGTTATTGCCGAGTCCGAGGGTAACGTGACCGTTACAGTTACGGACAGCGCTGGGAACGAAGGCGTCGTGGAAATTGCCGTGAGCAGCCTGGTGAGCATCAGCCCGGGCAGTCTGACGGTGGCCCGGGGGGAAACAGGGACCCTGACCGTTGCAAGGGGCAGCGGTTATTACAATGTGACCAGCAGCGACACGGGGATTGCCGAGGCTTCCCTCTCGGCAGGGGGGACTGTGACGGTGACCGCCCTGGAAGAGGGCACGGCCGAGATCACGGTGACCGACAGCCTGGGGAACACCGCCGAAAGTTTGGTGAACGTGGTTGAGGAGTTGCGGATCCTCTCCTTTATAACGGACTCGGGCACGGCCGTGAGCACATCCGTCACCACCTTCGAGGGTAAGGAGGAGACCCTTACCCTGAGGGACGGCTCGGGCTTTTACGACGTGACCACCAGCGATGAAAACGTGGCAAAGGGTTACATGGGGGGCGACGATCTGGTTGTCACCGCCGTCACCGCAGGCACGGCCGAGATCACGGTGACCGACAGCACCGGGAAAACCGTGGTGGCCGTCGTGACCGTGAAACAGGTCCTGGTGGCTTCCGTGGAGGAGCTCATGCTCCAGGCCGGGACAAAGGGGACCTTCACGGTGAGCAACACCAACAACCTCATCAAGGCTTCCACCAGCAACAGTTCCGTGGCTAGGGCCCTGTGGAGCGAGGGGGTGGTGACGGTAACGGCGTTCTCCCCGGGAAGCGCAACCATAACGGTGAGTGAAAACGATGTGAGCGTGGATACGGTTGCCGTGACCGTGGTGAACCTCTTTGCGCCGCTGCTCTCCGTCAGTGTCGCGGGGGAGAGCGCAACCCTCTCGTGGCCCGAGGTTTCCGGCGCGACCGGGTACCGCCTCTCGGCCGTCACCTCCCTTGACGCGCCGGAATCCCTGGTGACTGCGGACCTTGGAAACGTCGACAGCGTTACCTATGAATTTTTCAGCGGTTTCGACCGTATCGCGGCATTGCAGGCATACAACGACAGCGGGGACAGTGATTATTCCAACACGGTGAACATCCTGATTCCGTGATGGAGCGGCCCCCAAGGCGCCGATTGCCCGGCGGCTCGCCGAGATTGACATTTGTTCCACTTTTCTGGTATGGGGTGGAGTTTTTTTACGCTCTTTAATGCATGGAATATTCGCGTATCCAATATTGATGCCCCTGTAAAAAGTCGGCGCTCAAAAAACCGATCACAACCGGTCGTGGCTTCAATCTGCTTTTTGCGCACCATGGTGTGGCCAGGGAAATGACTTAGGACTTTTTACGAGTTCATCATTCTTGCCGACCCGTTAAAAAAGTCGGTGTTCAACAAGACGACCACAGCCGGTCGTTGTTTGGGTTAGCATGTTCCGCGCCATGGTGTAGTTGGAAAAATGACATAGGATTTTTTACGAGTGCATCATTATCGGCGTACCCGTAAAAAAAATCGGACCGGATTCTTCGGGTCCGAAGGGAAGCATGTGCAATGGGTCGGGTCGTGGCCGGAATTTCGGCCGCCGAATAATTACGTAGCCGTTTTGTTTGTTGAAAGGGAAATTACCCAAGGGAGGCCGTTATGTCCCGGATTACAGGCGTTTTGATATTTATGTGCGGTCTTTGCTGGAGCAGTGCCGTTTATGCGTCGGCAATGGTGGAACGTCATATTTTTTCCCCCGAACTGGAGGAGACGAAAAAGAAGGAAACCAAGACCCTTGACGAATCCCCCGAGATCAAGAAACTCAAGCGGAAGCTGAGTTTCACCGGGGTGGTGATCGCCCCCAGGGCGAAATATGCCCTGATAAAGGACAAGAGCGTGAGAAAGGGCATGCAGGGAAAGAGCCTTCACATGGAGGGGGACGAGATCGGCGGCATGACCATCAAGGAGATCGGCAGCAATTTCCTGCTGCTTTCCGGAAAGGACGGCGATCTGCGCCTGGGGCTCTACGAGGGGAAAAAGTCCCGCCCCGCGCCGCCGGCCGAGCCCAAACCCGATCCCGATGCAAGCAATGAAAAGAGCGTTAAGGAAAGGAAACAAGCCCTCATCGACAAGGTCAACAAGGCCGGAAAATCCGGCAAATCAACCAAACCCGGTAAATCAGCCAAGAAGGCGCCCGGCTTTATCAAACCCGGCGCTTCCAAGGGAGCGGCCGGAAAAGCTTCCGGAGCAGGCAATGCTTCCTCCTCGGACAGCGGCGACGTTTCGTCGGGCTCGAACCCCTTTCTCGATGCCATGAAAAGGGCCAAGGAGCGTCAGGATGCCGGGGGCGGTACAAGTTCGGGGGGCACCAACCCTTTCCTGGACGCCTTTAAACGAACCGAGGGGAATTAATTCCCGGTTTTCGGGCGGAAGGACCAATGGGCGGAACCTTGAACGTTTCCCCGGGCCGGTCCGCCCTCCACGAAGAAAGGCTTTCTAATGCAGAGAACCGTTGAATTGGAACAGGGTACCTTCACCATCCGAGAATATCGGGAAGACGATGAAAAAATGGTCCTGGACCTCTGGAAACTGGCCTTCGGCAAGGAACTTTCCAGGGATCTGTGGCGGTGGAAATATGTGGACAATCCCCTGGGTTCCGTTATCTATCTTTGCCTGGACCAGGGGGGGGGACCTGCGGTGGTGATGTACGGCGGGGTTCCCTATCCCGCGCGCTGTTCGGGAAGAGACGTGGTGTTCGTGCAGCTCATGGATATCATGAGCCATCCGGATTACCGGAAGACGGGGCTCTTCGTGAAATCGGCCCACGCCTACTACGATCATTTCGGCGACGGGACGGATTGCCCCTTTGTCTATGGATTTCCGGGACAATACCATTTTGATATCGGCAGCAAATACCTCTCGTATGTCCGGCTCGACAGCGGCATGGCATACCTGGAGGCGTCAGCGGAAAAACTCGCGGGTTCCGCCGGACGGCTGGGAGGGCTGCTTGGCGGCAAGGTCGATGCGATCCAGGCCGTGGACGCGCGCTTCGACGACCTCTGGGAACGTTATTCGCACCTTTATCCCCTTTCCGCAGTAAGGAACCGGGAATTTCTCCAATGGCGATTCATGGACCATCCCTCCAAAACGTACCGGGTCTTCACCCTCGGGCGGCCCTTTACGGGGACCCTCGGAGGGTATGCGGTCCTGGCCGCAGAGGGTGCGACGGCAAGGATCGTGGACATCTTCACGGGGGACAACCCCATGGAGATCAAGTCGCTTCTGGGAGGGGTGGGCCGACAGCTCCTGGAGTCCGGCACGACCCGTGTGTGCACATGGCTTCCAGGCAACCATTTTATCACGGAAGGCTCCCTTGCGGCCGGGTTTGAAAGGGTGCCCGAACCGTTGGGGCTGATTCCAACCGTGAGCCTATTCGACAAAAACCTCGATGCCGGTTGGGTTTCCGACCGTCTCTACTATACCATGGCCGATTGCGACGTGTGCTGAACAGGCCATGGTCTCCTTTCGTCCCTTTGAATTGACCAGGAATGATACTTCTATGAAAATATTGATATTGGGCGGCGGTCCTGCGGGACTTGGCGCCGCCTTCAGGCTTCGGGAACTGGGACACGAGGATTTTCTCCTCTGTGAATCGGGTGACCGGTGGGGGGGGCTCTCCGCCTCGTTCACCGATGACGGCGGGTTTGTATGGGATATCGGCGGACATGTGCTGTTCAGCCATTACCGGTACTTCGACGGCGTGATGGACAAGGCCCTTGGAAAAGAGGGGTGGCTCCAGCACGACCGGGAGGCCTGGATCCGCATGCAGGAGCGGTTCGTGCCCTATCCCCTGCAGAACAACATTCACCGCCTGCCCAGGGAGATTTACTGGGAATGCCTCGAGGGGATCATGGACCTCCACGCTTCGGCCGCCCCCAAGACCCCCGCCCATTTCGGCGAGTGGATCACGGCGACCTTCGGCAAGGGCCTGGCCAAGTGGTTTCTCAACCCCTACAACTTCAAGGTCTGGGCCTATCCCCCCGAGGAGATGGGCTGGTCCTGGGTGGGAGAGCGGGTGGCCCCGGTGGATCTGGCGAGCACCCTGAAACGGGGAATCTTCCAGGAGGACGACCGCGCCTGGGGCCCCAACGCCACGTTCCGGTTCCCGGCAAGGGGCGGAACCGGCGCGGTCTGGAAGGGAATCGCCGACCTTCTGCCGCCCGAAAGGTGTCTCCTGAACCGGAGGGCCGAGAGGGTCGACTCCCGGAAACGGGAGGTGATCTTCGCGGACGGAACCCGGGAATCCTACGACCTGCTCTTCAGCACCCTGCCGGTGACCGACCTTGTGGGCCTGTCCGATATGAAAGAGGAGATGGGCAAGGTTCCCCTGCGCCACTCCTCCACCCATGTGGTGGGCCTTGCCCTGAAGGGCACGGCGCCCGAAAGCCTGGCGAAAAAATGCTGGATCTACTTTCCCGAGGATGATTGCCCGTTCTACAGGGTCACGGTGTTCAGCAACTACTCCCCCGAAAATGTGCCGGACCCCTCCTCGAACTGGTCCCTCATGTGCGAGGTGAGCGAAAGCTCCGCAAAACCCGTGGACGGAAACGCCGTTGTGGAGGACGTGATCCGGGGCGCCCTCAATACCGGCTTGATCCAGGGCAGGGAGGAGCTCCTTCACACCTGGCATCACCGGGTGGAAAAGGGCTATCCCACCCCCACGGTGGACAGGAACGAGCACCTCTTCGGTCTCCTGGGCAAGCTTGAGGAGCGGAACATCTTTTCCAGGGGACGTTTCGGCGCCTGGCGCTACGAGGTGGGCAATATGGACCACTCCTTCATGCAGGGGGTGGAGTTTGCCGAGGCCGCAACGGCACAGGGCGAGGAGGTGACCCTCTGGTATCCCTCGGTGGTCAACGCCCTTCATCCTTCGGGCAGAAAGCGGTAAAACCTTTCGGGGAAATCCATACCATGAGAGTCGCGGCCGTCGTGGTCACATACAACCGTAAGGAGCTTCTTGCCCAAACGCTTTTTGCCCTTATCCGCCAGTCCTATCCAGTGGATCGCATCCACGTTGTCGACAACGCCTCCTCGGACGGTACCCTTGCCTTTCTCGGGGAACAGGGACTGGTGGGCCGGAGCGTCCCGGACGGGGAAGGGGTTTGTAAAACCCTGTTCAAACAGGGGGACCGGTCCGCCGAGATCGTTTACAGGAGGCTTTCCGAAAATATCGGCGGTGCAGGCGGGTTCGCCAGGGGAATGGCGTCGGCCCTCACGGGGGCGGCGGACTGGATCTGGATGATGGATGACGATGCAAGGCCGGAACCCGATGCCCTCCTCCGCCTCAGCGCCTGTTTCCCCCTTTCGGGGGTCTCCGCCCTTTGCGGAAGCGTGGTGGGGGTGGACGGAAAGATCCAGGAGACCCACAGGGGGATAAGACGGCGGGGGGGATTGTTTCCCCTGCACCGCCCCCTTGACGGGGACGCCTACGACAGGGAGCTGGTGGAGGTGGATCTTGCCTCCTTCGTGGGGGTGCTGGTGAGGGCCCGGACGGCGAAAAAAATCGGGCTGCCCGAGGAGCGGTTCTTTATCCATTACGACGATGTGGAGTTCAGCCTGCGCATGCGAAAAGAGGGGAGGATCCTCCTTGTGCCCGGCAGCCGGATCATCCACGACGATGCCCTGAGCAGGGGCGGGAACGCCCGAAAACTCCTGGGAAAGACCTTTCGGCGCATATCCGACGGCAGGATCTGGCTCTCCTATTTCGGTCCCAGGAACATCGTTTTCCTGGCAAGGGAGACGGGGTCGGGGGGGCCTTTCTTCTTTTTGGCCCTGGCCCTCTTTTCCATAAGGCAGGTCTGCGGCATCCTCCTGTTCGACAGGCATAAGCGGATTCGGATCGCCTGTTTCCTGAATGCCGTGAGGGACGGGCTCAGGGGGGATTTCGGCAGATCTTACCCCTTCCTGCTCAGAAACAGGGGGCTGCGATGACGGAACCCTTTGATGTGAACGATTTCCCCCTTTTCCGGGGGAGCGGCCCCATGGGAAACATCCCCATCCACGTGGGGGGAACGGGTGCAAGGGAATCGAGCAGGGTCGCGGTTTTCGATGTGTGCGGCACCCTTTACGACTCCAACACCACCTTTGATTTCATCGATTTCTATTTCGGAAAAAAAGCGCGCCGGGGCTTTGGGCTCTTTTCCGGTGCAAGGAAAAACCGCGTGATCGGCCTGGTCAACTTCCTGATCTACAAGCTGACGGGGGTGGACCTCCTGAGGCGCATGGGGGTGGGGTTTTTCTCCGGCGAGAAGGACGCCGATGTGAGACGGGCGGCCGGGGAGTTTGCCGTGTCGTTTCTCGCCTTCCGGGAGAACAGGGCGGTGATGCTCCTGCTGGATCGCCTCCGGAGCACCCACAGGATCGTGCTCATGTCCGGGTCGTGCGAACCGGTTGTTTCGGCCGTTGCACGTGAACTCTGCGCGGCCGAGTCCTATGCCTCCACCCTGGGCCGGGAGGAGGGGCGCCTAACGGGAGCCATTGCCTCGGACCTTCTGGGGGAAAAGGCAGAGCTCTGCCTTTCCAGGTTCCACGGCGCCGAGGAGCTCATCGTGGTCACGGACAACAAGAGTGATCTTGAACTGGTCCGCTTGGCCACAAAGGCCTGGATCGTCCTGAACAAGGGGGACGGTGCGTTCTGGCGTCGCCAGTCCCTTGGAAACATGGAATTTATCCGGCTCTACAGGTGACTTGTGCATATCTTTAAAGCCATTACCCCCCTTTATTACACGGTTCACAGCCGCCTGAAGACCCCCCTTGAATTTTTCTCGTGGGTCATCGTCTACGTGGTGCCGGTTTTCCTGATCTGTCTCCGGTTTTCCGGGGCGGGCCCCCTGCCTTCCCTATTGCAGGCGGCGGCGGCCCTCACGGCCCTGTTCTCCCTTTACGAGGCGGGATACATGGCCAACGACGTGTTTACCGTTAAAAGGGAGAAACGCCCCACCCTGCGAATCGGCGGGGAGGAGCGCCGGTTCCTCGGGGATAACTATACCGTTGTCCTGTGCATTCGTGTTTGCATCGCGCTCGGGATTGTCGCGGCACTCGCATTTTCGGCCGCCGGGAGAAGGGGAGCGCTCCATGTGACCGCCTTTTCACTGGGCCTTTCGGTGACGGCGATCATGTTCACGGTCCACAACCGCTTAAGGAGCCGGTGGAACATTCCCACCTATTTTTGCCTTTCCTCCATGAAATACCTGACGCCCCTCCTCCTGTTCCGGGAACCTTCGGACGGTCTTATCCCCTTGCTTCTGACCGTCACCCTCTTTCCCCTGCCGCGTTCCCTGGAGGACAGCACCAAGAAGCGGTACGGGCTCCGCTTCATGCAGGCGAAGGTGGGCTCCAACGATCTCTTCAGGGTCCGTTATTACGCCCTGCACACACTCCTGCTCCTTGTCGCGACCGGGTGCGCGGCAGAGGGCGGCGGGTTACGGGGGGAACTGCTCTTTTTCACCGGACTTTCCGTTTATTTCCTTCTTTACAGGGTCCTTGTACTTCTCCTGCTCGGGAACAGCTCGAAATTAAGGCGCGCCTTCAGGAAAACCTGAAATCCTTGACGGACGGCCCGGACGTTCCCCGGCAACAGGGGACCTTTCCGGTGACAGGGGACCTTTCCGGTGACAGGGGACCTTTCCGGTGACAGGGGGCCTTTCCGGTGACAGGGGACCTTTCCGGTGGGGCGGAGAAAAGGGCCGCGCGGCCGGATAATCTTTTAAAAAAAACCTGTTGTGTTATTACTGATAACTACCTACAATAGCGCGATTGCCGTTCCGGGACGCGGCATGGAAAGCGGCGGGGCGTTCGGGTTGTTTCACCATGCAAAACCCGTACGCCGCGTGAATACCGGGATCGACAACAAAGCCGGGGAAGGCCTCCGGGGGGATTTGAAAAGAATATAACGGGAAAGTGCAGTGGCAAAAATCGTGGTTGTGGGAAATTTCGCCCCCTGGCTGATCAATTTCAGGGGGCCCATGTTGAGGGAGATGGCGGCGGCGGGGCATGAGGTGACGGCCTGCGCGCCCGCAGCTTCCCGTGATATCATTGAGGCCCTTTCCCGCATGGGGGTGAGGTACCGGCATATTCCGGTTCACAGGGGCGGCGTCAGCCCCCTTTCGGACCTGGTTACACTTTACCGCATCCACCGCCTCTGCGGAAGGCTCAAGCCGGACATCTACTTTGGCTACACCGTGAAACCGGTGGTTTACGGCGCCGCAGCGGCGATGCTGGCGGGGGTTCCCACGCGGATCTCCATGGTGGAGGGCCTCGGGTATGCGTTCGGGGAAAAGGGGGGATACCTGAAACGTCTTGTACTCCTCCTGTACTGGATCGCGGCAAGGGCCAGCAAACGGATCTTTTTTCTCAATCCCGACGACATGGCGCTCTTTTCCCGACTTGGGATCGTTCCCAAGGGGGAAAAGGCGGTGCGCCTTAACGGCACGGGGGTCGATCCGGACCTGTTCAGACCGGTGCCCCTGCCCGCCGGCGAACGGATCGTGTTTCTGCTGATCGCAAGGTTCCTGGTGGACAAGGGGATCCGGGAATATGCGGCGGCCGCGGAAAAGATCCGGGTAAAATACCCGGAGGCCGAGTTCCGCCTGGTGGGGTGGATCGACGATTACCCCGCTTCCCTTTCCCCTTCGGAGGTAAAAGCCTGGGAGGAAAAGGGGGTGCTCCGCTGCCTGGGCAGGCTCGAGGACGTTCGGCCCGCCCTTGCCGGGTGCTCCGTGTTCGTGCTCCCCTCATACCGGGAGGGGGTTCCCAGGACCGTTCTCGAGGCCATGGCCATGGGCAGGCCCGTGATCACCACCGATGCCCCGGGATGCAGGGAAACGGTGGAGGAGGGCCGAAACGGCTTTCTGGTGCCCCCCGGGGATGTGGATGCGCTGGCCCGCGCCATGGAACGGTTTCTAAACGCTCCCGATCTAATGGAACCCATGGGAAAAGAGGGCAGGAAAATGGTGGAAGAGAGATTTGACGTAAAAAAGGTGAATCGGGTGATCCTCGGGACCCTTGGGATGGACGGGCCGTGAGGGCCTTGGTCACGGGGGCGACGGGGGTGATCGGTCCCCTTCTCACGGAAAGGCTCCTGGAGGAGGGATGGAAGGTGACGGTCCTGGTCAGAGGGCTCCCCGGGCCGGACTTCTTCCCGGCAGAGGTGACGGTGAAAAAAGGGGATATCACCGATGCCTGCGCGGTTGCCGCAGCCCTTTCCGGGATCCACACGGTGTTTCACCTTGCCGCCAAGCTTCATATAAACGATACCGAGGGGCTCGAAAAAGAGTACCGGAGGGTGAATTATCGGGGGACAAGGGACCTTGTGGCGGCCGCAGCGGCCTCGGGGGTCGAACGCTTCATCCATTTTTCAACCATATCGGTTTACGGGCCGGGAAAAGGGGGCGCGCCCTTTGACGAGTCCTCGCCCACGAATCCCGACACCGTTTACGGGGAAACGAAACTTGCGTCCGAAGCCCCCGTTCTTGGGGCAAGGAACCCTGGGGGAGCGCCCATGGGGGTGGTCCTGAGGCCCGGCGCGGTGTACGGACCCCGGATGAAGGGAAACTACAGGCGACTGGCAAGGTGGATTCAAAAGGGGATCTTCGTGCCGGTGGGCAAGGGCGGGAACCGCAGGAGCCTCGTGCACGAACGGGACCTGGTGGATGCGGCCCTCCTCTGCGCCAAACATCCCGGCGCGCCGGGCGGGATCTTTAACGTGACGGACGGAAAGGTCCACACCATGGCGGAGATCACGGGAATCCTCCACGATCTTCTGGGAAAGCGGCGGCCGAGGGTTTACCTGCCCCGGGAGCTCCTGATGAATTGCCTTCACCTTGTGGAAGGCGTTTTAGGGGGGGGGCCGAAGGGGGCTGCCCGGTTTCCCCTTCCGAGCGCGGCCGTTGCGAAGCTCTGCGAGGACATGGCGGTGGACGGTCGGAGGATAAGCCGGGAACTGGGGTTTGAGCCGAAGGTCGATCTTCGCGCCGGCTGGAAAGAGGTGATTCACCAATGGTTGAAATGAATGGAGAACGTAACAATTGCCTGAGTCGTTAAGCGTTGCGGGTTTCGGGGGCTGTTTCAAGGCTCCGGTGACCGGCCGGCAGGGGAAAACCGTCCCGCGCACCGGCGGGGAGCGGACTGAAAGGATCGCCGGGTGGATATAAGCGTTTGTTTCATGGGCGCCCTCCTGGGCGCGGCGGGTGCCTGGGGCGTGAGCCGCCTGGCCGGGGCCGGGGGATTGATGGATGTGCCCAACGAGAGAAGCTCCCACACGGTACCCACGCCAAAAGGGGGGGGGCTCGGGATCCTCGCGGCCTTTTGCTGGGCATGCGCGGCGGGGGGGATGGATGCGGGGTTTTATCTGCCCGCCGTTCTGGTTTCCCTGGTGAGCCTCTGGGGGGACAGGACGGCGTTTTCCCCCATGTTGCGCCTTGCCGTGCAATGCGGTTGCGCGGCGCTGTTCCTGCTGTCGGCGGAAATACCGCCCGTGCTGTGGCCGTTTCTTATTCTCTTTATCGCGGGCTCGGCGAATTTTTACAATTTCATGGACGGGATCAACGGCATCGCCGGGATCACCGGAGTGGTTGGGTTCGGATTGCTCGCCCTGTTTGCCGCCCTGAACGGCGGCGAAGGGGGCCTTTCCTCCGTAATGCTCTGCATCGTCTTTTCCTGCCTGGGTTTTTTACCCTTTAATATACCCTCGGCAAGGGTTTTCATGGGAGATGTGGGAAGTGTCCTGCTTGGCTTCGTTTTTGCATTAACCGTCGTGGAGCTGTCGGGAAGCTTTACGGAGTTCATGGTTCTCTGCTGTTTTCTCATGCCCTTTTACGCGGACGAGTTGACAACCATGTTCCTGCGGCTCAGAGACGGCGAAAACCTGGCAAGGCCCCATCGGCGCCACCTGTACCAGCTGCTGGCCAATGAGAAGGGGGCGGCGCACTGGAAGATCTCCCTGGGCTACGGCATATTTCAGCTTGGGGCGGGGCTGGCGGTCCTGTGGGCCGGCCGGATGGGAACGGCGGCGGCGGGAACGGCGGCGGCGGTTTTTTTCTGTGGTTTCGCGGCCTTGTCCAAAAGGGTGCGGGAGACGGTGGAGCAGGGGGACGATATGAGGTCGAAAATCCGTAAGGTAGAGATATTATGAGATATGTGAACAAGAATTTTTTCGTGGTGCTCTGGGTCGATGCGATGATCCTCTTAATCAGCCTATACATCGCCCACGTGATCGGTTTCGGCACGGGGTTTTCCGTGCTGACCTTCTCCCTGTTCAAGAGGGTGCTGATTCCCATTCTCTTTCTCAAGCTCTCGATCTTCTATTTTTTCGACCTTTACAACGGCATGTGGCGGTATACGGGGATCGTGGACCTGATCAACATCATCAAGGCCTCCAGCTTCAGTACCCTCCTGGTGATCGCCTTTCTGCTCTACAACAACCGTTTCGAGGGGTTTTCCAGGGCGGTTTTCGCCATCGACTGGTGTTTCAACATCATCGCGGTGGGGGGATTTCGCCTCCTGGTGCGCTACTACTTTGAAAACAGCCGGGGCCAGAACTTCTTCCGGGAGATCTACAGGTCGGCCGTGCGACACCTGGGAAGGGGCGGGGAGGAGAGAAGGAGGCTCCTGATCATAGGGGCCGGGGACTGCGGGGAGAAGATCTTCCGGGAGATCCGGAACAACCCCATGCTCAAGTACCGCATCGTGGGGTTCCTCGACGACCACAAGGTGAAGATCGGGAAAAAGATCCACGGGGTACCGGTGCTCAACAACATCGCCAACATCAAGTCCGTCGTGACCAAGGTGAAGGCCGACGAGGCGATCATCGCCGTGCCCTCGGCCACCACCGAGGAGATGCGCAGGATCGTCCGGCTCTGCAAGGAGAGCGGTATCAACTTTAAAACCGTGCCCAACATGGGGGAGCTCATCAACGGCACCATCACCGTCAACGCCATCAGGGAGGTGGCGTACCGGGATCTCCTGAGAAGGGAGGTGGTGAAGCTTGATGCGGACGGGATCGGCGCTTACCTGAAGGGGCGGAGGGTGATGGTCACCGGTGCCGGAGGCTCCATCGGCTCGGAGCTCTGCAAGCAGATCTGCAGGTTCGATCCCGAGGAGATCGTGCTCTTCGAGCGGGCCGAAACCCCCCTCTACGAGATCGAGATGCTGTTGCGCCAGTTTTTCCCCAGGACCCGGGTGACGCCCATTCTCGGTGATATTCTGGACCGCGCCCAGCTGGACGGGGCCTTTTCGGAAAGAGGTCCCGCGGTGGTGTTTCATGCGGCGGCCTACAAGCACGTGCCCATGCTCGAGGCCATGCCCTGGAAGGCGGTGGAGAACAACATCATCGGCACCGTGACCCTCATGGAGGCGGCCAAGGACCACGGGGTGGACCGCTTCGTGCTGGTCTCCACGGACAAGGCCGTTCGTCCCGGGAACGTCATGGGGGTGACCAAGAGAGTTGCCGAAATGGTGGTTCAGAACCAGAACAGCTGCGGTATATCGGGAACCCGCTTCATGACCGTGCGATTCGGAAACGTGGTGGGCAGCTCCGGGAGCGTGGTGCCCCTGTTCAAGCGCCAGATCGAGGAGGGGGGGCCGGTGACCGTGACCCACCCGGACGTGACCCGCTACTTCATGACCATCCCCGAAGCATCCCAGCTCATCCTCCAGGCCGGAGCCATGGGGGAGGGGGGGGAGATCTTCATCCTGGACATGGGAGAGCCCATCAAGATCGTGAACATGGCAAAGGACCTGATCCGCCTTTCGGGGCTGGAGGTGGACAGGGATATCAGGATCGATTATATCGGCCTGAGGCCCGGCGAGAAACTCTACGAGGAGCTGATCACCTCGGGGGAGGGAATTGTCGAGACCCATCACGAGAAGATCATGGTCCTCAAGGGGACCGAGTGCAGCCTTCCGGTGCTCAACGGCAACATCAAAAGGCTCGCCGAGCTTGCCCGGGCCCGGGATTCGGCGGGGATTCGAAAGAGTCTCAAAAAAATTGTTCCCGAGTACGTTCCCGGCAGCCCGGGGGCCTCGGGGTCCTCGGGGTCTATGGAAAAGGGAACCCGTAAGAAAAGAGAAGAACGATCCGGCGGCAAACGCCCCGTAAGGGAAAGGCTGCGCCTTGTTTCCAGGGGGTAAAACCCCTGTCCCATGGATAAAATCGCGGGCCCGGGGAAACTTCCTGCGGCCCCGGCCCGATACCTAAAACCAATACCGAATGGTCAAATAAGATGAAAGATTCAAAGATATTTTCAAAACTCCTGGTAACCGGGGGCGCGGGCTTTATCGGCTCGAACTTCATAATGAAGGCCCTTGAGTGGAGACCCGAATGGAAGATCGTGAACCTGGACGCCCTCACCTATGCCGGAAACCCCATGACCCTGGGGGATTACTCCCGGAAAAAGCCCCACCGTTACAAGTTCGTTAACGGCGACATCAGGGACGCCGATCTCCTGGAATGGCTCTTCCGGCGGGAGAAGTTCGACCATGTGATCCACTTTGCCGCAGAATCCCACGTGGACCGCTCCATCGACGGCCCCCAGGCCTTTATCGACACCAACGTGAACGGGACCTGCGCCCTTCTGGAGGCGAGCCGGGTTGCCTGGGAAAGGGGGGGCAGGGATGAAAAGTTTCGTTTTCTCCACGTGTCCACGGACGAGGTATACGGAAGCCTCGGGCCCACCGGGGCGTTCACCGAGGAGACCCCCTACGATCCCTCCAGTCCCTATTCCGCCTCCAAGGCGGCATCGGACCATTTCGTGAAGGCCTACCACAGGACCTACGGTCTTCCCGTGCTGGTCACCAACTGTTCCAACAACTTCGGCCCCTACCAGTTTCCCGAAAAGCTCATTCCCCTGATGATCCTCAACATCGTGGAGCAGGACATCCTGCCGGTCTACGGCGACGGGAAGAATGTCCGGGACTGGCTCTACGTGGTGGACCACTGCGAGGCCCTCTGCCGGGTCCTGGGGGAGGGGCGTCCCGGCGAGTCCTACAATATCGGCGGGGGCACCGAGATGAGCAATATCGATATCGTCACCCTTATCTGCGACATGGTGGACGACCGGCTGGGAAGGCCCAAGGGCACGGGCAGAAAGCTCATCCGCTATGTGGAGGACCGGCTCGGGCACGACAGAAGGTATGCCATCGACCCCACCAAGATGACCGACGAGCTGAACTGGACCGCCGGCACCCGCTTCTCCTGGGCCCTCAAGGAGACGGTGGAGTGGTATCTCTCGAACATGGACTGGGTAAAGGCCATCAAGAGCGGTCAATACCGGAAATGGAGCGACACCCGTTACAGCGGCAGGTGCTTCAAACCGGAAAAAAAGCGCGCTCCAAGAAACACCGGCGTGGAAGTGCTCTCCCACGAAGAGGAGGACAGGGGCGGGAGCGACAAGTTCTGGGATGAGTTGAGCAAGCGTCGTCTGTAAGGTTGCGCGGTTTTTTGGCCGATCCCCGAAAAAGCCCCCCCCCCGAAAAAAACCCCCACAGGTAAGCGCGCCGGGTATCAAGAGAGCGCACGCCGCCGGAGCGCGGGGCGGGAAGGTTCGGGGATTTTCCCGAAAGGGGAAAGGAAGCACAGTTTATGTATTGGAGGCATTTTAGATGAAGGGCATAATTCTCGCCGGAGGATCGGGCACCAGGCTCTATCCCATAACACAGGTGGTCAGCAAGCAGCTGCTCCCCGTATACGACAAACCGATGATCTACTACCCCCTGTCCACGCTTATGCTGGCGGGGCTCAGGGAGATCCTGATCATCTCCACCCCCGAGGACTTACCCCGTTTCAATGCGCTTCTGGGCGACGGCAGCCAGTGGGGCATCGATCTCAGCTATATCGTTCAGCCGAAACCCGAGGGACTGGCACAGGCCTTTACCCTGGGTCGCGATTTCGTTGGAAACGATTCGGTCTGCCTGATTCTCGGGGACAACATCTTTTACGGCCACGGGCTCACCAAGCAGCTCAAGAGGGCCGCCGAAAGCGAGTCCGGGGCAACGGTCTTCGGTTACTGGGTAAAGGACCCCGAAAGGTACGGCGTGGTGACCTTCGATGACCAGGGAAGGGCCGTTGACGTGGTGGAAAAGCCGGAAAACCCCACCTCCAGCTGGGCGGTGACGGGACTCTACTTTTACGACAACCGCGTCCTGGACATCGCCGCATCCCTCAAACCCTCCCCGAGGGGAGAGCTGGAGATCACCGACGTGAACAAGGTGTACCTCGAGATGGACAACCTCTACGTGGAGAAGCTGGGAAGGGGCACGGCCTGGCTGGACACGGGAACCCACGAGAGCCTCATGCAGGCATCGAGCTTTATCGAGGCCATCGAGGCCCGCCAGGGGCTCAAGGTTGCCTGTGTCGAGGAGATCGCGTTTCGCATGGGGTATATCGACGGGGAGCAGGTGGAAAAACTCGCCGCCCCCCTGATGAAGAACGCTTACGGCGAGTATCTGATCAATATGATTTCAAGGGAAATCGTGTAAGGGAGCGGAACATAATGAAGGTTTTGACAACTCCCCTTTCCGGGGTGCTGATAATCGAACCGGGTGTATTCGGAGACAACCGGGGTTTTTTCATGGAGACCTACCAGAAAAGGCGATACGAGGAGGCCGGTATCACCGAGGAGCTGGTGCAGGACAACCTCTCCTTTTCGGTCAAGGGAACCCTAAGGGGCCTTCACTTCCAGTGCCCCAACGACCAGGCCAAGCTGGTCCAGGTGGTGGATGGGGAGATATTCGACGTGGCCGTGGATATCCGAAGGGGGTCCCCCACCTTCGGTCAGTGGACGGGGATCACCCTCTCCTCCGAGAACAAAAAGCAGTTTTTCATTCCCGGCGGATTTGCCCACGGGTTCTGCGTGCTGAGCGAAACCGCCACCTTTCTCTACAAGTGCAGCAATTACTATTCGCCCGAGAGCGAGGGCGGCGTGCTCTGGAACGATCCGGATCTCGCCATCGACTGGCCCGTAAAGGACCCGATCCTCTCCGAAAAGGACGGGCTTTACACCCGTCTCTCCGAGATTCCCGAGGAGAAACTGCCGGTTTACGGAGGTGAGAAGTGAAGATACTCATAACCGGCGGCAAGGGGCAACTCGGCTGGGAGCTGGCCCGTCAGGGAGCGGCCCTCGGCCACCAAATGACCATCACGGACGTGGAGGAGCTGGATATCACCGACAGGGCGGCCGTGGTTGCGATGATTCGGGAAACCGGCGTGGAGCTGGTGGTGAACGGCGCCGCCTACACGGCTGTTGACAGGGCGGAATCTGATTCCGAGCTTGCCTATGCGGTCAACCGGGACGGCTCCGGGGTGCTGGCCGAGGCCTGCTCCGAAACCGGGCTCCCCTTTGTCCACGTTTCAACGGATTATGTTTTCGACGGCACAAAGGAGGGGGCCTATACCGAGGCCGACCCGGTGACTCCCCTGGGGGTGTACGGAAAGAGCAAGGAGGCGGGCGAGGCCCTTGTACGGGAACACCTCCGCCGGCACATCATCCTCAGGACCGCCTGGTTCTACGGTGTTCACGGCAACAACTTCGTGAAGACCATGCTGAGGTTGGGCAGGGAGAGGGAAAACCTTGGGGTTGTGGCCGACCAGAAGGGGTGTCCCACCTTTGCGGCGGACCTGGCAGGAGCGATCCTCTCCATCGCGGAAAAGATCCGGGACAAGGAGGAGATCCCCTGGGGGACCTACCACTATTGCGGCGGCGGGGAGACCACATGGCACGGGTTTGCCGAGAAGATCTTCGAGCTTTCAAAGGGAAAAACGCCCCTTGCAATCAAGGCGGTCGCAGCCATCACCACCGAGGAGTATCCCACGCCGGCCCGCAGACCGGCCAACTCGGTGATGGATTGTTCCTTGATCGGCGAGAAGCTCGGTATCCGAACGAGGCCGTGGGAGGAGAGTCTGGAGGAGATGCTCGGGCGACTCTGGATCGAAAATCCGGAAGAGATTTGATCTGATCGTCTCGTTACCCGAACGGCGAGGAGATGGGACTTTGGGGAAGAGAGAGGGAGCGGGCCGGGACGTTTATCGTACCGGACCATCGCTCCCTTACAATTTCAATGGATTTCCGATAGGATTTGATGAAAAATCCCATCTGCAGGCTTCTTCATGGCGGGTTTCCCGGGGCAGGCATTGGGTGATAAGGTAGAATCACTCGCGATGGATTGCCCGGGAGATCCCTGGGGAAGACGGGAAAGAAAGCCTGCGGAAGTTTCTTCGGTTCGTATTCTAAAGGGGGTATCCGGGTCCCTTTTTCTTCCATGGGGATGCCCTGTCCCTGTCAGACGATGGGTTTCACCCATCGTGAACCCTCCCTCCTTCTCAGGTCCATTTTATTACTCCTTTTTGATGGACTCGTAAATAGTCGCGTCTCGCCCCCCCCCC
>PPCM01000450.1_pt1 | contig 38933 bp, 40 predicted proteins | sample 1555541 | NCBI WGS metagenome assembly PPCM01 (sample SAMN05284479, study PRJNA326546) | Marine sediment metagenome, whole genome shotgun sequencing project. | isolation source: marine sediment | place: Germany: Wadden Sea | collected 2012-09-05
TGAAGCACGGAACTTAAACTAGCACATGGTATTACAATTTTGCTTGACCAGAACAGATGATATGTAAAACACCTTTGTTTCCTTCGATATCAGCGTATAAATCATCAGTCCAATTATTCCCAGTATTGTAGCCCCCAACATAGCTAGGGCCACAATAGATATTAAACTAAGATCTTGAAAACTCTTCAATCTGTAATGCTTTATATCTGTTTCATACTTATCTAAAATATAGTCTAAATACATAATTCCTCCAATACTGTAGCTATTATTTCAGTTAACGTCCTGCGTTCACGACGTGCCGGCCACTTAGAGTTGCTCGCTCATGGCGAACTTGCTTCGTCTAATGCGAGTGACGTCCCGACGGGCTTAGTGGGCTGTATGTGGTCGACATTCTTTCTCCAAAGCCGTGCCCTCTGTCGACCCGAAGCGTTAACGTATTGTTAGATGAAGTACCACATGGACACAGCCATTGAACTACAATTAATCACTTGAAATAGTCGGATCGGCTGCAAACCAAGTGTAAATGTCTTCAACTTTAGAATCTTTCATATCAATCCAAGCAACCCTGAACTTAAGATTACTAATATGAGAAGTGTCATTAACTCTAATCACGATAGAACAATTAGAAAGACTATATGCCAAGCCATCTATTTCATCTTCTACTCCTATACTCAACTTATAATCACCATCATAAAAGCTTATCATTTCTAATTGTTCTCCAGACTCACTTGAACCATACTGCTCATTCTTTAGCGATTTAAATCCACACTCAACATTTACTGATTTCCCATATGACTCTAGATTTTCAACAAGTAATTCTACTCTACCATTAACTTTGAAATTCCTGCCGACTAGCTTAAGCTCACGAAGCTCATAATCAACTAAACTTCCATTAACCAATACATTTAATTCTCCCAAATCTGTAATCATAATCTATCCCCAACAATCCTAAATTTAGCACTATACTAATGTGAGTATTTCATCTAACGTCCCGGGTTTACGACGTACTGGCACCTTAGCGCAATCGCTCATGTCGAACTTGCTTCGGCTAATGCGGTTGTGGAACCCGACGGGCTTAGGTGGCTGTATGTGGTCGACATTATTTCTCCAAAGCCGTGCCCTAGGTCGACCCGAAGCGTGAACGTATTGTTATGTGACGTGGTATACGAGACCCAGTAAAGACTTCACTAGAATCAAGAGTGTAAAATCCGATTCTCTATAGCTTCAAACTAAATACACTACTACCATCTCGGTCATCATTACGTACAAATATGCCACCATTCTTCTCAATGACTCGAACCGAACCAATATTCGAACTATGACATACTATATAAACTTCTTCTAATCCCAGCTTTCTAGTTTCTTCCAAAGCTAGTTTAAGTATCCTAGTACCATATCCTTGACCCCATCTAGAGTACCTAATCGCATAAGAAATATGACCGTATCTCAATCCAATCTCTTCACTCAACTCAGGTCTTATCTGTACTTCACCAACAAATTCATCTTCATCAGTACACCAAAAAGTATGTGTCATATAAATACCTTCAGGAAGATCTTCACCTTCTTGTACATACTCTAACATTCCTATAATCTTATTGCTCCATGATTCATAGTTCTCTAGTTCAAATGGCTTCCATTCATCAACATCATTCTCATAAGATTCAACAACTGCTGATCTGTAACTCTCTAATAAGTCCTCACTTGGTTTCCGTAAAATCATAAAATCCTCCCAGATAAATAAAATTAGTATATTATGTCACATAACGTTCCGGCCTTACGACGGTCTGGCCACTTTAGAGGTATCTGCTCATGGCACCCTTGTGGTGACTAATGCAGATACCGTCCCGACGGGCTTAGTGGGCTGACTGTGGTCGCACTTCCCCAGATACTTACCCTCGCGACCTGAAACGTAAGGGTGCTGTTAGCTGACGTATAGTAGACCCCACCCGTTAAACATGGCTATCCCAATAAATTAAAAACTTCTATATTCAGTTATTACTCTATGGATTCAATTAGAATATTAGACTTAACCGATAACCCCTTACCAACTTAAATCTACGAAAAACAATATCGCTCCCGAATCCTCATCTTATTACTTATATCTCTCCAAATATTATAACATAGTACGAATATCTGAAAACTAGTAATCTTTAAAACTTCAAAAATCAAATAACTAAAACTTCCGCATGAATAACCTTCAACTTACCATTGACTTGATTATGCGAAACCAAATATATGTCTCTCGACATTCTATAAACCGCGATCTTGGCAAGTCTAAAATATAGCATTCGTCTAATTCAAAGCTAAAACCAACTCATCCGCATGTATAACCTACAGCTTACCGATCAACTTGATTCAGGGATACCAAATATATGTCTCTAGTAATTCATTAAATCACTATCTTGGCAAGACTCAAACTTAGCATTCGTCTCATTCAGAGCTACAACAAAAACAACGGATCTTTATCAATAACTAAAATCAACCGACAACTACAATGATAACCACTAGATTAAATCCTTTATCGATACCGATACTGTATGTCAGCTAACGGTCTGTGATTACGACGTACTGGCCACTCTAGAGGTATCTGCTCATGGCACCCTTGTGGTGGCTAATGCAGATAACGTCCCGACGGGCTTAGTGGGCTGTATGTGGTCGCCGTACTTTGGTGACCCGAAGCGTGATCATGGTGTTAGCTGACGTATAGTAGACCCCACCCAATAAACATAGCTATCCCGTAGAACTAAAACTCCGCGTATTCAGTTATTACTCTTATGGATTCAAATAGAATATTAGACTTAACCGATAACCCCTTACCAACTTAAATCTACAAAAAATAATATTGCTCCCGAATCCTCATCTTATTACTTATATCTCTCCAAATATTATAACATAATACGAATATCTAAAAACTATCAATCTTTAAAACTTTAACAATCAAATATCTATAACTCCCGCATGAATAACCTTCAACTTACCATTGACTTGATTATGCGAAACAAAATATATGTCTCTCGACATTCTATAAACTATTATCTTGGCAAGTCTAATATCTAGCATTCGTCTAATTCAAAGTTACAACCAACCAATCCGCATGTATAACCTACATCTTCTGATCAACTTGATTCGGGGACACCAAATATATGTCTCTAGTAATTCGATAAATCACTATCTTGGCAAGACTCAAACCTAGCATTCGTCTAATTCAGTGCTACAACTAAAACTTCGAATCTTTATCATTAACTAATAGCAACCGACAACTACGATAGTCCCCACTAGATTAAATCCTTTATCTATACCGATACTGTATGTCAGCTAACGGTCTGTGATTACGACGTACTGGCCACTCTAGAGGTATCTGCTCATGGCACCCTTGTGGTGGCTAATGCAGATAACGTCCCGACGGGCTTAGTGGGCTGTATGTGGTCGCCGTACTTTGGTGACCCGAAGCGTGATCATGGTGTTAGCCGATGTATTGACGTGCCCATGCAAAATGTTTAAGTAGATCTATAGACTCCAAACCACAACCATCTTTAGAGTTATAGGTTCCAGCACACACAATCTTGGCAATTAGTATCAACCACTCACATTATTTCTATAATCCATCTATCAATTTTATAATCTCATCTAACAGTTCTGAACCGTTAATTATGTCATAGATTTTATCATCACTAGATTCATACCAAACACAAAACTCTCCCAAAAGAAAGTGTCTAGATGTTCCCTTAAGACTAAGTGAAAACTCAACTTGTATTTCTTCAGACTGGTACGGAAAATAGTCATTCCTAGTTCTTACACTTTCATAACCATCTAATACTTGGTACAAAACTTCATTATCAACAATATAACCTACATCATCAAACTCAATATATGTTGCGTTATCATCAGCATCAATATGTATCACTTCTCCTGTATCCATATTATGATACGATGAATTCACCTTATAGATATCATCTATATCATACAAAACATGTGTCTTAGAGTATTCATATTGATCATATGCATAGTAGGATGCAATCATCAAGAACAATAAAATGCCAACTGTAAACTTCTTATTACGTGTCATAGCAAATCCTCAATTCTCTTTACCAGTTAATAAAGTCTATATGTCGGCTAACGTCTTGTGATTACGACGTACCGGCCGCCTAGAAGTACTCGCTCATGACAGGCTTGCCCTGGCTAATGTGAGTGCTGTCCCGACGGGCTTGCGGGCTGTATGTGGTCGCCTTAGTCTCCAACGACGTTCCTTAGGGCGACCCGTAGCGTGATCATGGTGTTAGGCGATGTGATTGTGAAAAATTAGCATGCACTAAAACCATTGCTGTCCTGATTTAAGCCATTTACGATTAATAACATCATATAGAGGCATATGGTCATGTATTCCAACATAAACCGGTAGTTTAATCTTGGAGCACTCTGATTTATACCAGCAATCAGTAAACCATAGCATAGCTTCTTTCGAACTAGCCATATATGAGTCACCGCCAAAAAGTTCATACTCATCTGTATAATCATCAATTTCTCTATTCAACTGCCTATCCAAACCTTTAACAAAAGCCCTTCCTCCGGAATAATAACCTTCTTTAAAGGTCAAAGGACTGTACTCATTCCCATCTCTTGTCATTGTATACATATAAATATCACACTTATAATGGATCTCAAAATCAAGTAAATCTATACCTTCATAAAACTTCAACTCGGATAATTCATTCAACTCATTAATTAGTCTTTCAGACCATAAATCTAAAACATCTCTAACATAGCCTCTATAAACTGATTCTTCCATAATTCCATCTCCCCAAAAAAGTATAAAGTTAGTAGTAAATAAAACAATTAATGTCGCCTAACTATAGCATTCACGAACCTTCGATTAGAAAAGTTCGGATAAGCGTGTTGTGTGGTGGTGTATCCGTTGAAAAGTTTCGTTAAGTGTATGGATAGCGTGTATGATAAGCAAATGCTTATCCGAATTTGTGTTTCGTTAATAAAGAGAATAGCGTATTTATGTGTTGCTAAGATATTTATTAGCGAATATAATCAAAAAGCTTAACTCATTAAAATAACATAGCCTACCAATCAATCTAACTAAACACTAAAAAAGCTCTCCTATCACTAGGAGAGCATCTATACAATATATACCATGAACTAAGAGATCACCAAAATCTCTTTGCCCATCTAATAAATTACAGTTTGCACTTATTAACTATATATACTCTCCTCATTCATTCTAACACTTGAAGCCCCTCACTTCAAGAAATTACGGTATATATTGTATAAAAAAGCGTTAAATAATTAAGGTTCTCAATTAACTATATCTACCCACTCAATGTAAGTCTCCATATAGTCCTTTTTTATGACAAACCTATCATCTCCTCTGAGATACTCTAACATCTCATCTTCATAGAAACGGGCGCATCCTGCATCTTCTAATCGTATATATAAATCAATGGAATCAACAGCTCTTCCCATCTTATCAATCAAGTTATAACACCAATTTGCCATGTCATCATCAATATAGAATACATGTGGCTTCTTGATCCATGGGTAAGTTCTTATATCTCTATCAAGTGATAATAAACATGTAACTATGACATTTGCCACATCAAGTGCGTAGGGTTCTACTTCATGCAACTCTGTTAATAGCTCTAGTGCATGGTCAAATTGGCCATTGTCTACATAGGCATCTGCTAGTCTAAGTGCCGCATCAAAGTCTTCAGGGTATTTGAGGCAAAATGCTTCTCTTAGTTTTACTACACCTTCATAATCCTTTCGATCGTAACATTTGTCCTCAAGGTTCCACTGAATGATGTGTTCTGGTATGTTGCTCATTAATTTCATTATTCTCTCCTTTATAATTGATCTAATGGGTTAATAATACTTTGTATAGATTGTGTTGATACATGTGTATAGATTTCTGTTGTTTTACTATTCACATGTCCAAGTAGTTCTTGAATGTAACGTAGGTCAACGCCTGCTTCTAGTAGATGTGTTGCAAAAGAATGTCTCAAGCTATGAAAAGTAGTATGTTTACGAATGCCTGCTTTTTCAACTGACGTTTGATAGATCTTCTGTAGGGTTCTGGCACTTATTGGCCTTGAACTGCTTGGGTTCTCAAAAAGCCATTTTTCTGGTCTGTAAGATTTAATATAGATGTCAAGTTGAGCCAACAGCCTTTCTGATAAAGTAGATATCCTGTCTTTGTTGCCTTTGCTTTGATTGATCATGACAATCATTCGACTCCTATCTATATCCTTAATCATAATATTGCAAACTTCACTCACTCTCATCCCACATGAGTATGCCATCATCAGCGCTGTTTTGTGTTTAACATTCCTTGTAACATCTAATATTTGTCTAACTTCATCTTTACTGAGAACTTTAGGTAAACGTGTCACCTTCTTAGGTCGTTGCACTTTGAGTAACTCAATTTCATTTACGCTAGTAAACTCTCTCAAATAGATTTTTATTGCACTGACGGCTTGTTGACAATAAGAATGACTAACATCGGACTCTTCAATCAAATAAAGAATATAGCGATTGATAACCTCAGGGGTCACATCATTGTTAGCATAGTCTAGAAATATTCTGAGATGACTTATGTAACTTCTGACTGTACTTAAACTGTAACCCTTAGTGACCAAAACATTTCTTATTATAAATAATTTGGTTGCCTTATCAGCGTGCCTATGCTCATTGGGTGTGCGCCTTGCGTTAATCATTTTGTGGTAATTATCATTTGTCATGATCCAGTAATCACCTTCGCTAAACCAACGACCCCCGTATGCTTTTACCTTCTCTATGAGAAACTTGCTATATGGAATTTCTACTTTAACATTATCACCTAACATTGTTGCTTTCATGTTGGACTCCCTTATTTGTTATATTATTAGTCTAGCAAATTTCTGAGAGGATTTTGTCCGCTAATAGCAGAAAAATAGTGCTAATATATGTAATTGTTTGTAAAATATTATATTTTTGGAAAGTTTTTTTGAATTATACTAATTTTGGATTCTCACATCAACAAAATACGTCTCCTCATAATGACGATAATGCTAACAAATTATAGTTGGGGATGTGAAATTAAACTTGGTAGATTTGACACTGGATCCCCGATGACGAGGATGACAATTAATATATAGATTCTCACGTCGACAAAATTCGTCTCCTCAGAATGACAAAAACATTGGCTACTATATCAGAAACACCTAAACTCACCACTTCCCCTACTCATCAAATCATTCATCCTTAAGATCATGTTTTTATCCGTATTCCTATAGTTGTACAAATTAGTGCATCAAAAAAGCAGCCCTGCAAGCAGGACTGCCTAATCTATATAATTTCTAACTTATACTAATTTAGTTGTTTCTCTAGCAATAGCCAACTCTTCATTTGTTGGAATAACAAGTGAGCGTGTTTTTGCATCTGCTGCTGAGAAATCACGTTCGATTGAACGACAATCATTTAGCTCGTCATCAACCTTAACACCTAAGTAACCTAAGTAGTTACAGATTTCTTTACGAACCACTTTATTGTTTTCACCAAGACCTGCTGTAAATACTACTGCATCAAGTCCATTCATTACTGCTGCATAAGCTCCAATGTACTTAGCTACTTTAAGATGGAATACATCCATAGTAAGCATTGCTCTTTCGTTACCTTCATTTATAGCATTCTCAAGGTCGCGGAAGTCATTTGATATTTCTGAGATACCTTTAACACCAGACTCTTTATTAAGAACATTGATAACACCATCAAGTGTTAAGTTCTCTTTTTCAGCAATAAATTGAACAATCGCTGGGTCTAGGTCACCACAACGTGTACCCATAGCAAGACCTTCAAGAGGTGTAAGTCCCATACTTGTATCAACTGATTTACCACCATCAATCGCACATACACTAGCACCATTACCAAGGTGACAAACAACGATTTTCATATCTTCAATATCTCTACCTAAGAAATCAGCTGTTCTGTTAGCAACATACTTATGTGACGTTCCGTGGAAACCATACTTACGAATCTTGTGCTCAGTATAGAATCTGTAAGGAAGTGCGTATAAGTAAGTTTTAGCTGGCATTGATTGATGGAAAGCTGTATCAAACACGGCAACTTGAGGTGTACCTGGCATTAATGTTTCACATGCTTTGATACCAATTAAGTTAGCTGGGTTATGAAGAGGTGCAAGATCTGAACAATCTTCAATAGCTTTCTTTACTTCGTCGTCAATTACAGTTGAAGCTGAGAAAGCTTCTCCACCATGGACAACTCTATGACCTACAGCATTGATCTCGTCCATTGACTTAACAACACCATGGTCTTCATTTGTTAATGATTCAATCACATATTTAACTGCATCTTGGTGATTGGTCATTGTTACTTCTTTTTTGATTTTATCCATGCCTTTTGGTGTGTAGGCAATCAATGAACCATCGATTCCGATTCTATCACAGATACCGATAGTTAAAACTTCTTCATTTGACATATCTATTAATTGATACTTAAGTGATGATGATCCACAGTTTAATACTAATACATTCATATTTTCGCTCCCTTTTCTATTGTGCTTGAACTGCTGTGATTGCTGATACACCTACGATGTCCTCTGCTGAACATCCTCTTGATAAGTCATTTACTGGCTTTGCAATACCTTGAGTTACAGGTCCGTAAGCTTCAGCTTTGGCTAATCTTTGAGTTAATTTGTATCCGATATTAGCGGCGTCAAGATCTGGGAAGATTAATACGTTTGCATTCCCTGCAATATCACTTCCTGGTGCTTTAGATGCGCCAACACTTGGTACGATTGCTGCGTCTAATTGGAATTCACCATCTATTTTATAATCTGGGTATAGTTCTTTAGCAATTTTAGTTGCTTCTACTACTTTATCTACATCTGGGTGTGATGCACTACCTTTAGTTGAGTGTGATAACATACCAACAACTGGCTCAACACCAACAAGGCTTTTAAATGATTTTGCTGAACTACCTGCAATTGCTGCTAATTCTTCTGCACTTGGGTTTTGTACCAATCCGCAGTCTGAGAAAACGAACGTTCCATTGTGTCCGAGGTCACAGTCTGGTACAACCATAACAAAACAAGAAGATACAAGTTTTGTGTTTGGTGCAGTTTTAAGAATCTGAAGTGAAGGTCTTAGTACATTAGCTGTTGAATTGATTGCACCTGCAACCATACCGTCAACGTCGTCCATTTTAACCATCATAACCCCTAAGTATAATGGGTCATTTAATAGTAATTCTGATGCTTTTTCAGCAGTCATACCTTTTTTTTCTCTAAGTTCAACTAATTTGGCAACGTAAGTGTCCATTTTGTCAAAAGATGTTGGATCCACAATTGTTGCTTTTTCAATATCAAGTCCCTCTGCTACGTTCTTAATCTCAGTTTCGTTTCCGATTAGAACAACATCACAGAAGTCCTCTTTGATTATTTGGGCTGTCGCCTCTACTGTTCTTCTTTCTAGTGATTCCGGTAATACAATAGTTTTTCTTTGTTGTCTTGCACGATCTTTAATCATTTCAATAAAGCTCAATGTAAGTACTCCTTTCAGACGATAAAATTTATCTCAAGTGATAGTGATCTCCCTATATATGTACGTCCTATCCCTTTTTCACTTTTATTATATACGTTGTGAACATTGTATACAATATATATTTGATGAAAAATTGTTCTTTTCGCATACAATCTCCTAGCAATCTTGCAATATTACATTATTCTTTAATAAAATACTTTACTAGCCCTGTATTGTGCCCTTTCGCCTGCCTATGTTATACTTACCTCATTAGCACTTGGAGGAAGAATATGAAGGTTTGTGGAATCGTCACAGAGTACAATCCGATGCACATCGGTCATGAATATCAACTAAATGAAGGCAAAAAAGTCACTGGCGCTGAGGCAACTGTTCTAATTATGAGTGGTCAATTTGTTCAGCGAGGTGAGCCTGCCATTGTGGATAAGTTTGCTCGTACAGAAGCTGCCATTGCAACTGGTATTGATCTAGTCATCGAATTACCTACCTACTTCGCTACTTCAAGTGCAGAATATTTCGCTCACCATGCCATGAAGCTCCTGAATGCTCTTGGTGTTGTAACCCATATTAATTTTGGTAGTGAATCAGGTGCCATAAGTCATCTAGATAAAATATCAGAGATATTAGTCGAAGAGCCTGTAGGCTATTGTGTTCTTCTTAATGAGTATCTGGGTGAAGGTCTATCTTATCCTAAAGCCCGTGAAAAAGCTTTGATAAAATACAATGAACACCATCAAGTCATAGATCCAGATATGGTAAAAGAGATTGAGACGCCCAATAACATCCTAGGTATAGAGTACTGCAAATCACTTAAACGTTTGAATAGTAAAATCATACCTACGACCATCAAAAGAATTGGTGCAGGCTATCACGACATGGACAGTCATGTTGATGTACCTTCTGCCACGTCTATTCGAAAACATATATATGAAGGTTCTGATATCAAGGAACTGGTTAACAAAATGCCTGAAGCTTCTTATAAAAGTCTTGATGAGTGTATTGAAACTTCTTCTGGTCCAATCTTTGTTGAGGATATCTTCATCCCACTTAAACATAAGATCATAACATCAACCGCTACAGAACTATCTACATATATGGATGTAACTGAAGGTCTAGAGAATCGACTAAAAAATACCATTGAGCGTTGTTACACTTACGATGAGTATGTAAACGCTCTTTTAACCAAAAGATATACACGCACCAAAATAGCACGAGCCCTACTCCACATCTACTTGGGTATGACAAAAAGTAACTTTACGTTGTTTAATGAAGATATGGCACCTTACATTAGAGTTCTAGGTTTTAACGAAGTTGGCCAATCACTACTTAAAAAAGTAAAACAACACAATGAAGATTTACCGATTATCGTTAATGCTAGGCAGGGATACAAGTTACTCTCACCCCTACAGCAAAAATGTTATCTCTTCGACCTAAATAGTACAAGCATATATAACCATCTCGTTAATTCGAAATATGATACGGTTATGAAAAACGACTATGAAACACCCGTTATACGGTTTTAAATTGTTGCTAAGTAATAATTATTATCATTTACATAAAATTTCTCTTTATTCTCAATTAAACTATGGTATAATATGAGTGTAATAAAACCAATAAAAATAAAATATTTTCTTAGATCGTCTATGAAAATATAACACCTTAGGAGGTAAACTATGAAATTATTCAAATGTACAGTATGTGGATATATTTATGAGGGAGAAGAAGCACTTGACGTATGTCCAAAATGTGGTGCACCAAAAGACAAACACGTTGAATTAACTGAAGAAGAAGCAAACAAAGTATATTCATCAGATGAGACCAACGATATTCATATGGAATTAATCAATTTAGCTTCAGCTATGATTGAATTAGCAGAAGTCGGTATTGAGATTGACCTTGACCCTGGATGTGTTGATGTATTTAAGAAGACTGTGGCTCGCGCTTGGGAAATCAAAGCTCTTGCTAAAGCAGAACTTCAAGGACATATGAAAAAAGGTAAATGGTAAATTAAACTATTGAAGGAGATCAACCCCTTGGTTGGTCTCTTTTTTTGTTGTGTGGATACTCTGCGAGTATGACTGAGGTTAGCAGGATACAAGGATAAATGAGGATAAAAACAGATGGATCATTAGCTTTCAATATATACAATTGCCCATTCTCCTTACCTTCAGTGTTTTCCGTGGTCAATCTATTTTACTATACCCTTTCATCAAATCCTTATCCGTGAAATCAGATCTTTTATCCGTGTGAAATCTTTAGCTCATTTAATTTGCATTTTAAAACCTGGATGCTCAGCGAGCATGACTGTATTAAACATGACAACATTTATCATGACATAATTGAAACATAAAAAAGCTGATGTCCATGGTGACATCAGCTTTTAATCTCTTATATTCAATTCACATATGACTATCTTGCTATTTCGTATCTCCAACCCATCATGCCGCCTACCATATTGTAAACTTCATAACCATGTTGAGCCAAGAAGTTAGAAGCACTAGTAGATCTTCCACCACTCGCACAAACAATCACGATCTTTTTAGCTTTATCCAATTGATCTAGGTTAGCTGGAATTGTTTGTAATGGTATTAAAGTAGCAACTGGGATATGTCCATTGGCAAATTCGTAATTCTCTCTTACGTCAATCACCTGTACATCTGATTCACCCATCATCTTATAAACTTCGTCTGAACTGATATTTTTGTAACTTGTTGTATTTAACATATGATTCTCCTCTTATGGTCTAAATAGTGGTTTAAATACTTCATAAGTAATTAAGCATTTAATTATATAGACATAATACAACAATTTATTTCTCTTGTCAACATAATATTCGAATATTACGATATAAGCTTTTATTCCTCTGTTTTTACTGCTCTATTTTTGCTTGCGACAAGCTCTTCTCTGTTACTTTGCATAACTCTTACTTGTTGCGCCAGATAATTATCAAACTTAGAATAGTGATGTGCTGCTTGCTCTAAAGTATCTTTCATAGCCAGTTCGATCTGTTCAACAATCTCTTCTGCATACTCAAAAGCACCTAACTTAATCTCTTCTGCTGTATGATGTGCGTTGCTGATCAATTCATCTGCTTTTATCTGAGCCTTTTTACTAATAATATTCTCATCTACTAACTCATCAACTCTTGCAGCAGCTAAAGCTTCAGCGTTGGCAGCTTCTGTACGTGCATCTTCGATAATACGTTCTTTTTCTTCAAGAATCCGTTGTGAACGTTTGATCTCTTCTGGTAATTTGAGACGTAAGTCTGTCATAAACTCATACATAACTTCCATATCAACAACTACTTTATTGGAAAATGGTACCGTCTTACATTCTTCAAAGTACCCTTCCATTTCGTCTACTAAGTTTAATACATCACTCATTGTGTTTCCTCCAACTCATCAAATTTATTCTTTAAGTACACTTCTGTCCTTGGATCAACCATTTTACTCACGTCACCGCCAAACTTGGCGACCTCTCTAACGATGCTAGAACTAAGGAAAGAATACTCATTCCTAGTTACTAAGAAAATGGTTTCTATATCTGGATTCAAGCTGTAATTGGTATGGGCCAGCTGAATCTCATACTCATAATCTGATATGGCTCTAAAGCCTCTGATAAGAACTTCTGCCTCTTGTTGTACCATAAAATCTACCAACAAACCACTAAAAGATTGGATACTTACATTAGGTAAATCTTCCGTTAACTCTTTTAGTAATTCAACACGTTCTTCAACAGTCAAAAGCGATTTCTTATTTATATTATTAAGCACTGCTACAACCAAATGGTCAACTAACTTAGCACTTCTTCTTATTATATCTAAATGCCCTCTTGTTGCAGGGTCAAAACTGCCTGGATATACTGCTTTATTCACGATGTCACCCCTTTAATGTCAGGAGAATCTTATAAACGTAAACTTACATGTGTTATAAGCCTTCTCTTTTACAATCTCTATATTATCCATATCATCTATAAAAGATAAGTCTGTCTTAGCATCACTTTCACAAACCAAAACACCATCAGGATCAAGTAAACCTAAAGCAAGGATTTGCTCAATTGCATCACGTTCATAATCTTGATTAAATGGAGGGTCTATATAAATAATATCTGCCACAACACCTCTATCTTTTAGCATAGTCAAAGCGTTAGTATAATCATACTTCATAATTGTGGCTTTTTCAATGAGTTTTGTGAACTCTAGATTTTTCTCGATAGCGTAAATTGCATTTGAGTTGTTTTCTATAAAATAAGCTTCTTTAGCCCCTCGAGATAATGCCTCTATCCCATTAGCACCTGAACCGGCAAAAACATCAATCATGACAGCCCCTGGAACGTCTCTGTTTAAGATATTAAAGTTAGTTTCTTTATATCGATCAATGGTTGGTCTTACTTCATCTCCCTCTGGCAAACCCAGTCTTAATGATCTTGCAGTACCTGCTATAACTCTCATGTTTCCTCCTATAGCGCTATATAATCCATGTAGACTTTAATGTACTGGTCTATGCGCTCTTTCAAATATTTATAATCTTCTTCTTCAAGTAATTCACTTTGATCTCTTAACTTAATCGCAACTTCATTGGCTTGTTTTAGTATCTTAGCGTCTTCCATCACATTGGCTATTTTAAACGTCGGCATACCACTTTGTCTAACACCTAGTAAATCGCCATGGCCTCTCAGTTCCAAATCTTTCTCAGATATAACAAAACCGTCAGTAGAGTGTGTCATAATCTCCATCCGCTTTTTACAGTTGGAAGTCTTAGAATCTGTCACTAAGACGCAAAAAGACTTGTGTTTACCTCGACCTACACGGCCACGTAATTGATGTAATTGGGCCAAGCCAAAACGTTCAGCGTTCTCAATCATCATGATGGTTGCATTGGGTACATTAATCCCTACTTCGATAACAGTGGTTGATACGACGACATCAAGCTTACCATCCACGTATTCTTGCATAATGAAGTTCTTCTCTTTCGGCTTCATCTTACCGTGTAAAAAAGCAATCTTTATGTGGCTTGGTAGAGCATCTTCCAGTAGTTTACTATAAGTAACAACGTCTGTTAAGGCGTCGTCTTCACCTTCTTCAACCTTGGGACACACCACATAACATTGTCTTCCAGCATCAATTTCTTTGAGCATAAACTGGTATATTCTATTTCTGTAATCCGTGTTAACACTATAGGTTTCTATGGCCTGTCGACCTGGTGGCATTTCGTCAATGATCGACACATCCATATCACCATATAAAATTAAGGCTAAGGTTCTTGGTATCGGTGTTGCACTCATAACCAACACATGTGGGTAATGACCTTTACCAGCCAATACTTCCCTTTGCTTAACCCCAAAACGATGTTGTTCGTCAGTAATAACAAGGGCTAGGTCTTTAAACTCAACACCCTCTTGTATGACTGCATGGGTACCTACGATTAAATCTATTTCACCAATGACTAAGGCTTCTTTCGTCTCACGCTTCTGCTTTGCTGTCATAGAACCAACTAGTAGCCCCACCTTGATATTATAAGGATCAAATATCTCTCTAAGAGATAAATAGTGTTGTTTAGCCAAAACCTCTGTTGGTGCCATCATAGCTGCTTGGTAGCCGTTCTCTATAGCCATCATCATACCTAAGGCTGCAACAATGGTTTTACCAGACCCAACGTCCCCTTGAACCAATCGGTTCATATTAAAAGGACCTTTCATATCTGTAATCATTTCATTAAGGACCTTACGCTGGGCACCAGTCAACTCATAGGGTAAACTATTTTCCATAAGGTTATACTGCATCATATGTGTAAAATCAAATTGATTGGCTATCTTTACCTGTTCATCTCTAAGCATCATAAGACTTAATTGAAAAAGCAGGAACTCATCAAATATAAGTCTACGTCTGGCCTTCTCAAGGGGTTCTTCGCCGTCTGGATAATGCACCTGGTTAATGGCAGGTAAAAGATCCACTAGATCGTATTCTGATTTTATTTGCTCTGGTAAATAATCTATGTAACTTGAATTACCATGATCTATCGCTTGAGCTATAGCCAATCGAATGTGTTTCTGGGACAATCCTTTGGTTTGGTGATAGATAGGCAGAACTGATTTATCTTCAAGGTACATTAAATCTTTCATCGTAAGAATCTTAGGAGAGGCAAATTGAAGCCGTCCATATTTATGACTCACTTTACCTTTGATAACAATCTCTTTGCCAACTGTAAGTTGTTTACTAAGATAAGCTTGATTAAACCATGTCACTTGTATCTGCCCCGTTTGATCACTTACAGTGACAGTTGTAAGTAGTAGCTTACGAATCCTTTTTGACACTGGACTTGTAATAATTGTCACCCTAGACATGTAAGTCCCATCAGATGTTATGTCTGCAAGCTTAGAAAACCCTGTACTCACTTCATAATTACGGGGATAAAACTCTATCAAGTCTTTAACTGTCTTAATGCCTAAACGGTTATAATCGACTGCTCTCTTATCTCCAATGCCCTTAAGCACTGTGATTGGCATGTTCAGATTCATACACTCACCATCATCTCCATTATTATGGATATAATACCATATCTTCTACAATTAATCTACGGGCCTTAGGACATAAAAACACCTTATCCAGGTAGATTGGGATTAATAGATGAGTTACTAGGAATTAAAATAAGTTAGGCTGTTAGCGTATATAAATACGAAAGAGACTTAACCAACAATATTTATTGGATTAAGTCTCTAAACAGACTAACTTATTTTTCTTAACAACGAAAATCGCTATTTAGCACGATCTATTACTCGACTGAAATTAGGTAGTAATACAGAGGTTGCCCACCGTAGTGTACTTCAACTTCAATGTCTTCATACTTATCTTCAATATCCTCAGCCAACTGACTTGCTGTTGCTTCTTCAATATCTGATCCATAATAGATGGTAACAAGTTCACTGTCTTCATCAATTAAGTTATCAAATAATTTCTTAACAGAGTCATCAATATTTGGCTCAACTGCACAAATTTTACCTTCTGCAATACCAAGGATATCTCCTTCTTTGATTTCATGTTCTTCAATCACTGTGTCCCTAACAGCAAAAGTCACTTGACCAGATACAACTTCATCAATTGCCTCAGTCATGTTCTCTTCATTGGTCTCAGGCTCAGCGGATGGCTCAAAACCAATCATAGCACTTATCCCTTGAGGAATAGTTGTTGTAGGAATCACATGAATCACTTTATCTTCAACAATATCTTTGGCTTGCTCTGCAGCTAAAATAATGTTCTTGTTATTTGGAAGAATATATACATGTTTAGCGTGTACTTTGGCTACTGCATTTAAGATGTCTTCAGTTGATGGGTTCATAGTTTGACCACCTTCAACCACATGATCAACACCAAGACCTTTAAAAATCTCAGTTAATCCTTCACCAATTGAAATCACAACAAAGCCATAATCTTTAAGCTCTGCAGGTACAACTTCAACTTCAGCACCACTAATCTCAGCTTCAGATACAAGACGGTTAGCATGTTCTTCACGCATGTTGTCAATCTTTAGGTTAGATAGTTCTCCGATAGACAAACCTTTTTGAAGGGCAAGTCCTGGATCGTTTGTATGAACATGAATCTTTATGATATCATCATCAGCTACAGCAACAATAGAATCACCAATTGTATCTAGGTAAGTTCTAAGAGCCATTGCCTCTCTTTCACTTTCATAATCGTTGTGAACGTTGATGATAAACTCAGTACAATAACCAAACTTAATGTCTTCTGGGCTTTGTTGAAGCACCATGCCAACTTCAGCTTCTGTTTCATCTACTTCAAATTCTACAACGTAATCTTCTCCAGCTTCTAATGCCATATACGCACCTCTAAGAACATACATAAGACCTTGTCCACCTGAGTCCACAACACCTGCTTGTTTAAGAACAGGTAATAATTCTGGTGTGTACTGTAGTGTTGCTTCACCATGGTCTATGACTTGTTCAAATACATCCATGATATCATCGTTATCAACACATAATTCCATTGCTTTTTCAGCAAGTTCTCTAATAACTGTAAGTATTGTACCTTCTTTAGGCTTCATAACAGCTTTATAGGCTGTGTCAGCACCTTTTTGAAGGGCGTTGGCTAGTACCACTGTATCTAGCTCATCATTGGCACTAATCTCCTTACAGAATCCTCTAAATATCTGAGATAAGATAACACCTGAGTTACCACGTGCTCCCCTAAGAGATCCTGATGAAATTGCTTTAGCGATTGCTGCTATATCATCAGAATCTGCTTTCTGAACTTCTTTAACAGCTGCTAGTATAGTAAGAGTCATGTTGGTTCCTGTGTCTCCATCTGGGACAGGGAATACATTTAACTCATCTACATATTTCTTCTTTGATTCTAAATATTTTGCACCAGCTATAAACATGCTTTTAAGCATCTTTGGTGAAACTCTCTCTATTGCCACTGGTCTGCCTCCTTAGTTTCTTTCTTTATTCGTCTACACGCACATCTTCAACAAATACATTGATGTGGCCCACGCTTAGTCCTGAAAATGTCTCTAATTTATAAGTGACTGTAGAGATCAAATTATCTGTAACAGCCTTGATGTTCACACCATACTCAATGATGATATGAAGCTCAATTGAAATCACATTTTCATCAACTGTCAAAGAAATTCCTTTAGTAATGTTATCGCCACGTAGTAATTTTGCAATACCACTTGTCACGTTAACCATTGCCATTCCGACAATACCATAACACTCAACAGCTGTTACACCTGTAACTTTAGCCAATACCTCATTATCAATGGTCACTTCCCCATAACCAGTATTTAGTCTACCGATCATAAAAACGCCTCCTTTATCTTAAGTGATTGTCATGAAAAAAACTTTAACAGCCACCTTAGTCCTATGTCTTTTTATAACAGTAAAAATCTATAACCGCAAGGCTATAGAGGGTTTGCTGTGCATAGCTAAGATATATTATACCATCTTTTACTGATGATTTATACCTATTTTCGTATTTAGTTAAAGTTTTTGTAACTTATGCTTGCATTACCCTTAGATTTTTGTTAGAATTGTTGTGTTGTGAAGATATGTATTAAGGAGGTGCGATCATGGCAAAATGTGCATTATGTGATAAAGGCGTTCATTTCGGTAACGCAGTCAGCCATTCTCATAGAAGGTCTAACAAACAATGGAAACCTAATATCAGAACTGTAAAAGCGGTTATCAATGGACAATCACAAAAGATTAAAGTTTGTTCAAAGTGTTTACGTTCTGGAAAAGTTGAACGTGCTTAGTCAATAAGTCGTACTTCTTATATTAGAAGATAAAGAGCCAATAGCAATACCTAGTTTACTGGGATTTGTTATTGGCTTTTTTGTGATTAAAATACAATCACAAAAAAACCTCCGTAGGATGCACACTGATTATCCAAAACGCAAAACAGTGCCACGAAAGCACGAAAGGCACGAAACTGTTAGTCTCATGCCCTTATCCATCACTTTTCATGTGTTTTTCATTATAATCTTCTATCTTGTCATTCTCGCCGAGAATCCACAATGGACAGTCTGCGACTGTGACAAACCTGGCGTCTTAATCCTTCGATTCAACAACCAACAACTTACCATCCCTATAATCCAATATAGCGTGATCGTCCACAATTTCATTACTCACAGTAAAAGAACTGTACTTACTAATGGTCACATCCAACAAGGGGTACTTCACACCTGTGATTGTGAGGCCTGAGACTTCTTCTGTTATTGGTAGCAGCGATAAGTATTGATAATCCGACTTAGCAATAACCATAGGTGAATGTCCAATAGAAATACAATTATGATCATCCATAATCTTCATCTCTACTCTTCCACTAAACTTTTCAAGCATCATTAGGTTGGCATAAACATGGTCTATTCTCGTACCTGTAGCACCTACTAAAGTGATTTCACCCATCTCAAGCTCAATCATCTTCTCTATGGCAAGCTCAGTATCTGTCATATCCTTCTCAGATTCAAAAATCAATTCTTTTACGGCCAGCTTTCTAAAATGAGTCAGTACTCGCTCAGTACAAGAATCAAAGTCACCAATAATATAGTCTGGCTTATGGTTAATCACATATAAACTGCTCATGCCACCATCCACAGCCATCACTAGGTCATAGACATTATCTTTAAACAACATTAATAAGAGGTCATGGTTCACATGACCTCCTGTTACAATTAAACCTCTAGTCACGGTCTAATGCCTTTAAACTTCTTTTATACGATTTGGTTGTTTCTACTACATCTTCTTGACCAAATACGGATGAGCCCATAACAAAGACATCAACGCCTGCTTCTGATACACGTTCAATGTTGTCAAAAGAAATACCACCATCAATTTCTATTTCGAAATCCAATGATTTTTCCTTACGCACATCATCTAAAACCTTTACCTTATCCAGCGAAGCCTCAATAAAGCTTTGACCACCAAATCCAGGTTCCACAGACATGATTAACATTAAGTCAACAAGTTCTGCAAATGGAAGAAGTTCTTCAACTGGTGTTTTAGGGTTAATTGAAAGTCCAACTTTTTTGCCTTGGTTACGAATGGCTTTAATTGTTGCTTCCACATCTGTTACAGCTTCAACATGGACTGTTATTAAGTCTGCTCCAGCAAGTGCAAAACCTTCAACGTATCTAATCGGTTCTTGAACCATTAAATGAACATCAAGGAAGGCTTCTGTTGCCTTACGAATGGATTTAACCACCGGTTGGCCTAGAGAAATGTTAGGTACATACATACCGTCCATAACATCTACATGGATGTAATCAGCGCCGCCGTCAACGACCTTCTGAATGTCACGTCCTAAGTTTGCAAAATCTGCTGATAAAATTGATGGTGCTAGTTTGTTCATAAGTATACCCTTTCATCTATGTCTTGTGTCACACACACATTACACTCTAATATTTACGGATGTTGTTTAACTCCTCCATTAATTGAGTATAACTCAAATAGCGGCTTGCTGAAATCTTACCTTGATCAACAGCATCTTTGATACCACATGTTGGTTCATTTAGATGGTTACATCCTTTGAACTTACAATCAGGCTCATATGTTGCAAATTCCTTAAACAAATATTTCACTTCGTTTGGATCTATATCCTCAACATTTAAGGAAGAAAAACCAGGTGTATCCACCACATAAGAATCGTCATGAAAACATATAAGCTCAGCATGTCTTGTTGTATGTTTTCCTCGACCAATCTTCTCACTCACTGAACCTGTCTCAAGAACCATTTCGTCTTGAATCAGATTTAAGATGGATGACTTACCAACCCCAGATGGACCAGCAAAAACTGTTGTCTTCCCATAAAGTGTATCTTTAAGTTCTTGGATACCATGGCCTTCAATAGAACTAGTACTCACCACATGGTAACCTGTATCTTCGTATTGCTTAATAACTTCCTTAACTTCTTCTTCAGGTAGTATATCGATCTTGTTAAAACATATAACTGCTTCAATCTCTTTGTCTTCAATCATAATCAAAAAGCGATCCAATAAATTATAGTTAGGTTCTGGATGACTGACTGCAAAAACTATGACAGCTTGATCAATATTAGAAACTGTTGGCCTTACCAAACTGTTCGTTCGTTTAAGGATTTCCTCTACGTTACCAAGTTTCTCTTCTTCGTCAAGTACATTGATTCTAACGTTGTCACCAATTAGTGGTTTAATGTTCTTTTTGCGAAACAAGCCCCTTGCACGACACTCATAAATACCATTTGCAGGTACATGAACGTAATAAAAGCCACCAATTCCTTTTATAATCTTTCCTATCACTCAGCGATCTCCTCTGTGAAAATTATCTTATAGGTGTATTCAAAGTTACCGTCCTTATATACTTCGTACTTTGCTTCACCTAGGCCCGTTACCGGGATCTTTAGTGGTGTATCAAAGTCAGAATGTGCCACTGTTGCATCAAACACTATTTCTTCTACATCGTTCTGAATCAGTAGCACCTTAAGTACTGCTGTTTCTTCATCAATGTCTAATATATCGTTCACTTCAATGTTCACTGTCACTGGTTTAATTTCTTTGCCAAGACTAACTGTTAAGTCAATTTCATAACCTTCTTTAACCGTTTCACCTGGTAAAACTGTCATAGCTATAACATTGCCTTCTTCAACAACATCATTATGCGACTCAGTGATATTAGGACTAACTGTTAAGCCAGCAGCTTTTAGCACATTCATCGCCGCTTCAAGTGGCTGGTTTCTAACATCCGGCACTATCACATAAGATTCTTTCTTACCAAGGCTCACTACGATAGTAACTTCAGTTCCAGCTTCCATATCTGTTCCAGCCTCAGGGAATTGACCAATAACTGCACCAACAGGCACGATGTCATGATGATCTGTTTCCTGTACAGGTTTGAATTTTGCATTCTTAAGTAATTCTTTAGCAACGCCTGCTTCAAGGTTCTCAACTCTAGGTACCTTATGTAACTCTTTACCTAAGCTGACCACCACTTGTACAATAGCGTCTTCACCAACAACTGTTAGTGGCTCCGGTGATTGAGCAAGGATAACATCCGCTTCAATAGTATTATGATACTCTGACGCTGCTATCTGATATCTAATGCCCAGTAAATCAAATTCTGTCTGAACTTGCTCTCTAGACATACCAACAATGTTAGGCACTGTAATCTGAACTGGAATGATATCTTCCTTAAACTGATTAAAGATAAACATAGCCAAGAGTCCAACCGCTATAATAGCCGCTACAATCCCTGCACCAACAACCACACGCTCAACGACAGGGTTCTGATCTTCAAGAACTTCATCATCACTCCATATTTGTCGCATCTCATCTTCATTAAGAATCGTGGTATGGGCATTGCTATCAAATCGATCTATGTTGACAAAAGCTTCATTAGGGAAGTTATTCGCCCTCTTTAGGTCCGTTAATAAGTCTTCTGATGTCTGGTATCTCGCTTCAACCTTCTTCATTGTTGCCTTAATAATGATTTGCTCAAGGTTTTGATCAATCCCTGGGTTTAATTCTTTCATGTTTGGTAGGTCATCATGAATCTGCTTAAGTGCTACAGAAACAGCCGAATCTGCCTCAAAAGGAACATGGCCAGTAATCATCTCATACATGGTGATACCAAGAGAATATAAATCACTTTGCTCATTTGAATAACCTGATTTTGCTTGCTCAGGTGGTATATAGTGGACTGAACCCGATGCCATATCCGTTGCTGGAATTGTTGCGCCAGTTGCCACTCTAGCAATACCAAAGTCCGCTACTTTAACGCGTCCGTCTTTGGTAATCATAATGTTCTGTGGTTTAATATCTCTATGGATAATATGATTGTTATGGGCACACTCAAGAGCTGATGCCACACAAGCACCAATTCTCATGGTTTCTTCATTGCTAAGCAAACCATTAACCTTAACGTGTTCTTTTAAGGTCATACCATCAAGAAACTCCATAACAATATAATAATTCTTGTTATCACTACCAACATCATAAATATTAACTATGTTACTGTGAGATAAAGAAGCAGCTGCTTGTGCCTCCACCTTAAACTTCATCACAAACTCATCGTCATAACAATACTCGTCTCTTAGGACTTTTACTGCTACATAACGACCAAGTTTTATGTCTTTAGCTTTATAAACGATGGACATGCCACCCGAACCAATTTTCTCTTCTACTTCATAACGATCACTTAGAATAGTTCCAACTTGAATCACTTGGCCACCTCATTTCTAAGGTCTACCATGACAATTGTAATATTGTCCTGTCCACCGTGATCTAGAGATGTTTTTACGAGCTGTCTTGATAGGCTTTCTACATCGCCCTCTTCTTCAAGTAATCCTTCAATCTCTACATCTGTCACCATCTTTGTTAAGCCATCTGAACATAGCAAAGCATAGGTCATTGTTTCACTGGCTTCTTTAAAGTAATCTACTTTAATCTTACCTTCAACACCTATGGCTCTAGTAATCATATTTTTATCTGGATGATGAAACTTCTCAACTTCAGATATATGTCCTGCTCTAAATAGTTCTTCTACCACTGAATGGTCAATGGATATTTGTTTTAAGTCTTCACCCATAAGGTAGAATCGGCTATCACCAACATTGGCAATGTGTACCTCACCATCTATAACAGTTGAAACAACTAATGTAGTTCCCATCCCTGCTAAAGATGAATCATCACGGCCTTGTTCATAAACCTTAGTATTAGCGTAAGTAATTGCTGCTTCAAGCAAAGTCTCAACGTCTTCATCTATCTTATGTGTTGATATATAATCAATTAGAAATTCAATACTCTTATGTGACGCTACCTCTCCTCCATTGTGACCCCCCATACCATCTGCTACGACGTAGAGATTTGGTAATGGTCCTATCTGATCATTGCTGAGAAAAAAAGCATCTTCATTTAAGCTACGAACTAATCCTCTATCTGTTATGCCAAATGATTTCATAGTGCCTCCATCTACATGACTCTCATTGCCTCTAAATTATATCTATTGTATCACGTTCCATGTTTTAATGCATGGTTATTCTTCGTACTGGTTTAACCTTAGTTGCCCACAAGCGGCATTAATCTCAGCACCTAGTTCTCGCCTAATGGTTGCTTCAACGTTTAACTCTTTAAGGGCATCTCTAAATCGATAGATGGCTTGTTTAGAAGATTGTGTAAACTTATTCTCATCTATACTATTAACCGGTATCAAGTTCACATGACATTTAAACCTATATCTCTTAAGTAACTTGCCCAGTGTCAAGGCTTCTTCCTTACTATCATTCACACCAGATATAAGGGCATATTCAAAGGTCACACGCCTACCTGTTTTGTCAAAAAAGACTTCACATGCCTTCATCACTTCATCAATTGAATACTTCTTGGCGATTGGCATAGTGATTTTTCTAACGTCATCGCTACTAGCATGTAAGGATACTGCTAAGGTGAGTTGCAAGCCTTCATCTGCAAAATCTAACATCTTAGGCACCAAACCACAAGTTGATATGGTCATATGTCTTTGACTTATATTTTTACCACGCTCATCAATCACTGTTCGAATGAAGGACATGACATGATCATAGTTGTCTAGGGGTTCACCTGTACCCATTAAGACAATATGTGAGATCCTATCCCCTATATCATTCTCAACATCATACACTTGGCTCAGAATTTCACCTGCGCTTAAGTTTCTCGCTAGGCCATTCAGACCTGATGCACAGAAGGTACAACCCATACGACAGCCTGCTTGTGTCGATACACAGACACTGTTACCATGTTCATACCGCATAAGAACTGTTTCTATAAACTGGCCATCTTCTAATTCAAACAAATACTTCCTAGTACCATCCACTTCGGATGATAATACCTTGGCCACCTTCATATTGCTAATATAACTCACCTGAGCCAACTTACTTTTGAAATCCTTGGACAGGTTCTTCATATCATCAAAGTTAGCAACACCTTTTTGGTGAAGCCATTGATAAAGCTGTTTACTTCTAAAGGCTTTTTCGCCTACTTCTTGAACCACGGCTGATAATGCTTCATAGGTTAAAGATCTAAGATCGACCATTCTTACCCTAACTTTCTAAATTTGGTGATGAAGAAACCATCATGACTGGCTGAGACTGGTAATAAACTCACCTTTCCATCCTTTGCATAAGGTCCTTCTATCGCTTCAACAACATAATCTGGATTGTTTTCTAAAAACCATTCTACATTGTTCTCATTTTCTTCTTTAGTAATCGTACAGGTACTATAGACAAGTACACCACCTGGCTTAACATAACTTTTGACATTCTTAAGAATCGCCTGTTGTATGTTAACTAAATCTGCTATTTTCTTTAAATTTAAGTGCCACTTGATATCCGGCTTCTTTCGAATGATTCCAAGACCTGAACAAGGTACGTCTGCTATAACCACATCCGCTGACTCAACTAAGTCGCTATTAGACTCTGTTGCATCACCTACTAACATACGGACATTGTTTAACTTCATTCGACTCACGTTCTCTTTAATCAAATTTGTTTTATAGTCACTCACATCATAAGCAAGGACTTGACCTTTACCACTCATTAGTGTTGCTATATGGGTTGCCTTACCACCAGGGGCACTGCAGACATCAATAACTTTTTTGATCCCCTCTTCATAGGCTGTATGAGCCACTAACATGGAACTTTCATCTTGTATGGTCATCAGGCCTTCTTTAAAAGCTTTCAGTTCATTCACACGGTTGATGCCTTCTATGTACATAGCCTCATCTAGCCAATTGGCTTCTTTAACTAAGACATCATCTTCTTTAAGACTCTGAATCAATTCTTCTTTAGACCCTCTAAGTGGGTTATGTCTAATTGTCATTGGTGCAGGCTCATTGCTAACTGCCAAGAAACTTTTGACCTCATTCATCGTCATTGTTTTTAGTAAATACTCAACCACCTCAAGTGGGTATGAATATGTGACGGATAAAAAGGTTATAGGATCTTTTGTCTCATCTGGCATCTTAATAGCATCTTTTGTTCGTATAATAGCTCTTAAGACACCATTGGCAAAACCAGTTAAAGCATGCATTTTTCTTTTCTTAACAAGCTTCACTGCTTCATTAACGACTGCTGAGTCTGGTACTTGGTCCATAAATAGCAATTGATAGACAGACAGACGCATGATATGTCGAATGGCAGGTTTCATTTTCTTAACTTTAACTTTACTAGACTGGTTAATCACATAGTCTAGATAGATTCTCTGTTCTATCACACCAAAGACTAACTTTTTGATAAAAGCTCTTTCTTGTTTGGACAAGTCTAAGTCTTTAATTTGTTGATCTATGGCTTCGTGGACAAAAAGTCCTTCAAACTCCATTGCATCTAATATTTTCAGTACCAACCAACGTAGATTCATCGGCGACGGCCCCTTGATAACATAACAAAACGGATTAAGTTGGCTGCTGCTACAGCTGCCGCTGCTATATAAGTCATTGCCGCCGCATTAAGGACGCGCTTAGCCGGAATAATCTCTTCCGAATCTAATATCCCCTCTTCTTCCAACACTTCAATAGCTCTACTTGAAGCATTAAACTCAACCGGTAGAGTCACCGCATGAAAAACAACCACAGCCGTAAACATTAAGATGGCTATTTGTAATACAAAATAACCAATGCTGTTGATTGATGTGGCTGCACCAAGAACTAGACCTAAAAAGGCAAGTGGCATTGCAGACTTGCTAGCAAGGTTGACGACTGGTACAATAGCATGTCTAATTCTAAGGAATGAATATTCTTCATCATCTTGAATAGCGTGACCACACTCATGAGCTGCTATACCAATAGCTGCTAGTGATTTACTGCCATACACACCTTGAGACAACCTAAGAACATTATTTTTAGAATCATAATGATCTGTTAAGTTACCTGCAACTGGCTCAATAACCACATGATCAATACCTTTACGGCTTAAAATCATCTGCGCAACTTCAGCACCTGTGTAACCATTACGGTTGTTATATTTACTATATTTTCTATACGTTGATTTCACTTTGGATTGTGCATACATGGCAAAAAGGATTGCTGGTAACACATAAATCATACTACTATAATATTGAAACATAAGATCACTCCTAATCTTCTTGTGGCAAAGCACTTAAACTGTTGTTCACATCTAATTGATACCCTCTAAGGAAATCGTTGGTTGCCATTCTTTTTTTGCCTTGTAATTGTAAGGATTTGATTAACAAACCATTCTCACCACAGACAACCACCATACCTTCATCATTAAGCTCAAAAATCGATCCTGGTGTTAAGTCCGTTACGTCTAGTTCAACCACTTGACTTTCCCATATCTTAAGCATCTTACCGTCTAAATAACTATAAGCACTTGGCCAGGGGTTTAAACCTCTAACTAATCGCTCAATTGTGACTGCTGAGTCAGTCCACTTAATGTTGCCTAACTTCTTATCAAGCATTGGTGCGTGTGTTGCTAGGCTATCATCTTGTGGCAGTCTTACTAAGGTCCCAGCCTCAAGTTCTTCAATTGTCTTAAGGATCAGAGGACCACTCATAACCGACAATTTCTCAAACAAACTTCCGCCTGTTTCATGGTCTTCGATCTGAATCACATCTTTTAACAACATGTCTCCTGTATCCATACCTACATCCATGTACATGGTTGTTATACCCGTCTCAGTGTGTCCATTAATGATTGACCACTGGATTGGTCCAGCACCCCTAAGTTCTGGCAATAAAGATGCATGAGCATTGATACATCCATACTTTGGCATATCAAGGAAGGCCTTTGGCAGTATTTGTCCAAATGCTATAACAATAGCCAGGTCTGGTTCATAAGCGGCCATTTCCTCAAGAAAACCTTCTTGTCTAACACGGTTTGGTTGATGCACTGGTATATTATGTTCAACTGCCAATGCTTTCACAGGTGTGTGTTGTAATTGCTTGCTACGCCCTTTAGCTCTATCAGGTTGTGATACAACCGCTACAACTTCATGGTCAGAATCAATGAGGGCCTGTAATGCTGGTACGGAAAAATCCGGTGTTCCCATAAATAATAATTTCATAATACTCCTAATTCTCTTCTATGTTCTCAGCTTTATCAATATATAAGATACCATCCAGGTGATCATTCTCATGACAAATGGCTCTTGCTAGGTATTCTTCTGCCTCAACTTCAAACCATTCACCTTTAACATCTTGTGCTTTTATGTGGATCTTATAAGGTCTTAATACGTCCCCTTGTTTACCAGGGACACTTAAACATCCTTCAAGTCCGTATTGTTCACCTTCTGTCTCAGTGATCTCAGGGTTGATGAACACGGTTGGTCCATCCCCTATGTCAACAACAAAGATACGCTTAAGCATACCTACTTGTGGTGCGGCAAGGCCTACCCCTTGGTTGTCATACATAGTTTCTATCATATCTTCTACTAATAATTCAATTCTTGGTGTTATCTCATCAACGACTTTAGACTTCTTTCGAAGTATTGCGTCGCCTTCTAATCTTAATTTTCTAAGTGCCATTACAGCCTCCTTCTAATAGGACATCATTGGATTGATGTCAATCATTAAAGACCCTTTCTTCTGGGTGTCTTCTTCTTGCATTTCTTTATAAATATAGTGTGTCAAGCTTGTTAATGCCTTATAAGCATCTGACTTGACATAAATAAGTTGTCTATAAATGTCGTTCACTTTTGATAAAGTTGCTGGTGCTGGACCAAGTAATTCTAATTTGCCAGCCACTTCATACTTCATCAATCTTTGCTTCATATTATTGCTTAACTTAATGATATACCGTTCATCCGTTGAGGTGAACATCATAAGCATTATATGTTTAAAGGGTGGGTAACCCATTAACTTTCGATAAATAATTTCCGACTCATAGAAGCGTTCATAATCTTGGTTCATTGAACACTGAACACTATAATGGTCTGGTGAGTATGTTTGAATGATTGCCTTCCCTGCTTTATGGCTACGGCCTGAGCGACCAATCACTTGTGTTAAAAGTTGGAAGGTTCTTTCACTAGCCCTAAAGTCATTGGTATAGAGGGACATATCTGCTGCTAGAACACCAACCAAAGTAACATTATCAAAATGATGGCCTTTTGCTACCATCTGTGTTCCAAGTAATATATCAGCTTCATGTCGTTCAAAAGCTGAAAGAACTTTTTCATGACCATGTTTACCTGTTGTACTGTCATAGTCCATCCTAAGCACCCTGGCCCGTTTAAAGGTCTTGGTAAGCATGTCCTGAACTTTCTGTGTTCCAACACCAAATTCTCTTATATGTTCTGAACCGCAATTAGGACAAGCGTTCACCATAGGCATTTGTTTGTTGCAATAATGGCAAAGGAGTTGGTTCTTAAATTTATGATAATGATATGGCACATCACAATGATCACATTTAATCACATGGCCACATTGTCTACATGAGACAAACTTGGCATAACCTCTTTGATTCAGAAAGAGTATTATCTGCTCTTTCTTCTCTAGAGCTTCATTGATGGCATTAAACAAAGGACGACTGAACATGCTTGTATTCCCACCAGCCAGTTCTTGACGCATATCAACGGTGGATACTTCAGTGTCCGTGACTGCAGCTGCTCTTTCAGATAAAGTAATCAGCTGATAGGTCCCGTTTTGCGCCTTGTAGAAGGATTCCACCAAAGGTGTTGCCGATCCAAGTACAACTGGACACTTGTGTTGGTGTCCTCTATATACAGCCACTTCTCTAGCATGGTACTTAGGTGGCATCTCTGACTTATAGGTCATTTCATGTTCTTCATCAATAATAATTAAACCAATGTGTTCAAAAGGTGTAAAGATGGCTGACCTTGGCCCTACCATAATTTTTATCTGACCTTCTTTGGCTAAACGCCACTGGTCAAACTTCTCACCGGCTGACAACCTCGAATGCATGACGCCTACAACATCACCAAAGCGTTCAACAAACCGCTTAACCATGAGTGGTGTAAGACCAATCTCTGGTATCAGGATAATCGCCGACTTGCCTTGTTCCAAAACATTCTGAACCGCTTGTAAGTATACTTCTGTTTTTCCACTACCAGTAATCCCATGTAAAAGATAGACATTGGACTCTTCATCATCTATTGAACGGTTAATTCGATGAATGGCTTCCTGCTGTTCATTATTTGCCAGCAAGTTCTCAGTCACATCATAGTCATCCACATCATAAGGGGTTCTATAATGGTCCTCTTTAGCTGACTTAATAATATTGTCGCGCATCATGGTCTTTAAGACACTTTGACTTACAGATGCACTTTCAATCAAGACACTCTTTTTAATATATGGACGCCTTAATAAGACTTCAAGCACCCTTACTCTAGCTTGGAACTTCTTCTTGCCATCAAGGGTCTCAATCATGTTTAGAAGCTGAGCTTCTGCCAAAAGACTGGCTATAAATTCATCGGTCTTTTTATTCACATTAGGTTGGGTTGGTAGCAAGGTCTTAAGGGCTGTTGGCATTGTACAGTTATAACGTACCTTCATCCAAGACGCTAATTCTATCAACTCTTTTTCATAAGATACTTGATCAAATACTTTGCTAATCTGCTTCACTTTTGCCGGATCAAAATCGATGGTATCTGTCATCTCTACCACATAACCTTTGATCATACGGTTACCTGCACCAAAAGGAATCTCTACTATGGAGCCAATTTTCACTTGCTGGGCAAATGCTTGTGGCACTTCATATGTAAAGATTCGATCAAGGCTTTTTATAGAGATTTCAGTCACTATTTGTGCGTATACCATTTGATGTCCAATCCCAACGTTATCTTCATTAGTTGCTAATCTTTACGACTTACATTATTATACCATAAGTTATGGGATAGAATCCATAAACGCAATGAAGTGGTCAGACCGTATGGTCGACCACTTTATGTTGGTTATATATTCTCTAAATCAATTGCACCTTCGTATAATTCATGTACTGCAGTTGATAAAGGTCTAGGCCATTCCTCTTTACTTCTAGGCTCTGCCCCGTCGATGATTTGTCTTGCTCTTTTTGCTGTAGCGATAACGATAGAATAGCGACTCTTAAGTGCGATGTCATCGTTACGATCGTTGATTGTGTCCATTAGGTCTGTATAAGATGGATGTAACATGTTATTCTCCTTTCAATATCTCGCTGAATTGACTTTCTAGAACTTGCTCAATGCCACCATAGTGCTGTGCATGATGTTGCTCTGCCACAACAATAGAGTGAACACTTTCAATACAATCTTCTAGTTCATCGTTAACAACGATATAATCATAATCTTTAATAAATGCAGTTTCTTCTTCGGCTCTTTGAAGGCGTTTAACAATAACGTCCATTGTCTCAGTGCCTCTTCCAACCAATCGGTCTTTAAGTTCCTTAATTGAAGGTGGTACAATAAATACCATCACTGCGCCAGGGTACTGACTTCGGACTTTCATAGCACCTTGAAGTTCAATCTCAAGAATCACGTTCTTACCCTGCTCTAATTGTTCAAAAACATATTGCTTAGGTGTGCCATAGTAGTTGCCTACGTAACGTGCCCACTCAAGTAATTGGTCTTGCTCAATCATAAGTTCAAAAGCTTCTTTTGTGATGAAGTGATAACTTTCGCCATCAATCTCACCATTCCTTGGTCCTCTTGTTGTAGCTGATACAGACAAGCTATAGTTTGGTTTATTCTCAAGTAGGCCACGGACAATTGTCCCTTTTCCAGCACCACTGAAACCAGACATAACCAATAATACTCCAGGTTTCTTCATATTATTCTCCAATTATCGTCTTATTACTGCTACCCCTACTCAATATTCTGAATTTGTTCTCTGATCTTCTCTATTTCAGTCTTTAGTTCAAGTGCATGGTTAGAGATTAGAATGCTATTTGCTTTAGAAAGAATCGTATTGGCTTCACGGTTCATCTCTTGTGCCAAGAAATCAAGTTTACGACCAATAGGTTGCCCTAGGTCTAAGGTTGATGTCATATGATCAATGTGAGATCTAAGACGAACAATTTCTTCATCAATACAACACTTATCTGCAAAAATTGCTACTTCTACAGCAAGTCTTTCTTCATCTACTTGAACATTGTTCATAAGCTCTGTAATTCTATTGTCCAACTTCTCTTTGTACTCAGCCACAACAACTGGTGACTGCTCATCTATAACTACTAAGGCATTGGTCATAATGTCCAGTTTACCTAAGATGTCTGTTTTAAGGGATTCACCTTCAGTACCTCGTGTGTTAACCATCTTGTCAACAGCAAGGGATAAGGCTTCCTTTAAGATCTTCCAAATAAGGTCTTCATCATCGCCTTGTTCTTCAAGAGTTAAGACATCTGGGTATCTTGAAATATGGGATACTTTTATGTCATTCTCTATATCAAACTTATCAGCAATCAATTGAAAGTAATCTAAGTATTCTTTGGTTAAACTTTCATTGAATTTGATGTTCTCTTTTTTCTCTGAATTATCTTCATATGTAACGAAGAGATCTACTTTACCACGTGATAAACGTTTCTTAACAAGTGCTTTAATGTCATTCTCAAGGAAGCTTAACTTTCTTGGCATACGGACATTCACATCAAGATAACGATGGTTCACTGATTTCATCTCTACAATCATTTTACGGTCGTTTTCTTCAAACTCCCCACGACCAAATCCTGTCATACTATAAATCATATTCATCTCTCTTTTCCGTCCCACTATATTTAGGGTATCCAATGTATTATAACCTACTCTATGGGTAAAATCAATAGGATGTCAAGCCACCCTACAACCATATGCCACCGATTATCCCAGCAACTACAATATAGAGGATTGGATGGATCTTAAACTTAGCGATACCAACCATTATAAGGCCTGCAAGCACCACAGATATAGGGTTAAATAAATCAGTCACTAAACCACTCAACTCAAAGGCCTTTATATCTATCACTGATACAACCGCTACTGCAAAAGCTGCAGCTGCTATTAAACCTGTAACAACTGGCCTAAGAATCATCAGTACTGATTTCACATATGGATGTTCACTAAAATGGAACATCATTTTCATAAGCAACGCTACCATAATAAAGGAAGGTGCACATACAGCTATCGTCGCAACTAGACTTCCTACAACACTATTTGTCTGAAAGCCTACAAAAGTCGCCATGTTAATAGCAATAGGTCCTGGTGTCATCTGTGAGATTGCAATCATATCTGCAAACCTAGCTGCGCTCATCCATTCGTTCTTAACAACTACTTCTTGAATGAGAGGCATCATTGCATAACCACCACCAAAAGAAAAGGCACCTATATAAGCAAAATTAAGGAACAATCTAAGTAATATACTCATACATCCTCCCTCTCTTCATCTATAACATCTTTTCTGGCAACTACACTCATGATAATACCAAGAATAATTGACCCCAAAATAACATAGAAAGGTGAAATCTTTAAGTATGCAACTAAGGTAAATGCGCCAATCGCCAACAATATACCCCAAATACTTTTAATGACTTTCTTACCAATACGGATCACGGCCATGACCATAATCGCAAATACTGCAACTCTGACACCATTAAAAACACTGGCCACAATCGCATTGTCATGGATACGTCCAAAGAATGAAGCAATCAGCATGATAATCAGCAAAGATGGGGTTACCATACCAGCTGTTGAACAGAATGCTCCTCTAAGTCCTTTTAATTGATAGCCTACCATTGTTGATGTGTTAATGGCAATGGCACCTGGAATAGACTGGGCTAAAGCATAGTAGTTTACCATATCTTCATCTGATACCCAACCTTTTACATCAACCACTTCTTTTTGAAGCATAGGTAACATGACATAACCGCCACCAATAGTAAAGCCACCAACCCTAAAAAATGTTTTAAATAAATCAAAATATGTTACTTTCATAATTAAATCTGTTCCTGCTCTCTACTTTTTCTTCTTATGTACATTTCTAATTGTTTTCTTCTTACGTGGTTTAGAGCCAGCTGCCCTTTGTTTGTTACCACTTGATGTTCTATTGTCTTTTACTGTCTTTTTACTTGCCATCGTTCTTCCACCTCTTGGTCTAATTAAGCAACTTTTCTCAAATCCAATTAAGTCTTCTCTATGGGCCTGTAATAAAGCTTCTTTTACTAGGTCATAATTCTGAGGTTTCTTATATTGAATCAGGGCACGTTGCATCGCTTTTTCTTTAGCTGTTTTTGGTACATACACTGCTTTCATGGTTCTTGGGTCAATCCCCGTATAGTACATAGTTGTTGAAGCCGTTGCTGGTGTTGGATAAAAGTCTTGTACTTGTTGAGGCTGATGTCCAATGTCTCTTAAGTACTCTGCTAGTTTAATAGCGCTATCCAAGTTAGAACCTGGATGTGACGACATTAAGTAAGGTACTAGAAACTGCTTCTTATCTATCTTTTTATTTTTCGCTTCATACTTAGTTGTGAACTTATCATAGACATGATGATCTGGTTTACCCATGAAACTTAGAGCACAGTGGTCTACATGTTCTGGTGCCACTTTAAGCTGTCCACTGATATGATGTTCTACGAGTTCATTAAAGAATGTTGGATCATTGTCATACATCAAGTAATCAAAACGTATACCTGATCGTATAAAAACTTTTTTAACCTTAGGGATCTCACGTAATTCTCTTAGAATCTCAACATATTCACTATGGTCCACTTCTAGGTTCTTACACTTCTCCGGGAATAAACACTGCTTATTCTTACAAACACCCTTCTTGAGCTGCATGGTACAAGAAGGTTTTCTGAAATTAGCCGTTGGGCCACCTACATCATGGATATAACCCTTAAAGTCTTGATCCCACACAAACTTCTCTGCTTCACGGACAATAGAGTCCTTAGACCTGGCCTGCATGGTTCTACCTTGATGGAAAGTTAAGGCACAGAAGTTACAGCCACCAAAACATCCTCTATTGGCAATAATAGAAAACTTCACTTCCTTAATAGCCCCAACACCGCCAAGTGCTTCATAGCTTGGATGATAGTTACGCTCATATGGCAGGCCATATACTCGATCAAATTCTGCTTGTGTCAAAATCGGCTGAGGTGGCAATTGTACAACAAATTCTCTATCGCTGTAAGGCTCTACTAAAGTCTTAGCTGTAATTGGATCTGTATTTTGTGACTGTGTTTTAAAACTTCTTGCATAGTCTTCTTTGTTCTGTTTGATCTGCTTATAGGATGGTAAGACTAATGGGTTAAAGAGGTCTTCTGTTGATTTAGCTCTGTAACAAGTCCCTTTAATAAAGGTAATATGTTGAATCTCTATACCAGAAGCTAAGGCCTCAGCAATCTCAACAATGGCTCTTTCAGCCATACCATATACCAAAAGGTCTGCTTGACTATCAAGCAATATCGATCTTTTGACTTGATCACTCCAATAGTCATAGTGAGCCATACGCCTTAAGGATGCTTCAATCCCACCAATAATAATCGGTGACCCTTTAAAGCTTTGTCGAATAAGGTTACTGTATACGATGGTTGCTCTATCTGGACGTTTACCAGCTACATTGCCTGGTGTATAAGCATCTTCTCGTCGGCGTTTTTTGGTAACTGAATAATGATTCACCATGGAATCGATGTTACCACCAGTAACTAAAAAGGCATGTTTTGGTGCTCCAAGTGCTTCTATGTCATCTTTGGATTTCCAATCAGGTTGAGCTATAATACCAACCGTGTAACCTTCAGCTTCAAGTACTCTCGCAATTATTGCCGCACCAAAAGAAGGATGGTCTACATAAGCATCCCCTGATACAACAATGTAATCTAATTGTTTAATGCCCCGTTCATCCATGTCTTGTCTGGAAATTGGTAAGAACATGTTAGGCCTCTTTTCTTGTTTGAACTAATAATTCTGTATAGGACCCTAGGTAATGGTCTGCTAGTTTCTTCTTCTCATCATCCATATCTGCTGAAAAATCATCATAAATTGCGCAAGATCTCATGCCTGCGTTGTTGGCTGCCATAATGCCCATTGGTACATCTTCAAATACAAGACAGTCACTTGGGTCTACCTTAATGTCTTCAGCCACTTTTAAGTAAATATCAGGACTTGGTTTACCTTTAGCTACTTCACAACTGGTTCTTACTGAATCAAACAGAGGTGCAAGTTCAAACTTATCCAAAATGAGCTTCACCATTTCTGTTGAATTGCTTGTGCCAATACCAGTTTTGATCCCTTGTTCTCTTAATTGCTTAAGAAAATCTAATGCGCCTTCTTTAAGGGTCACTCTATCTCTGTAAAATTCCCAAGCCATGTTATTCCAATCGCTCTTAATGGTCTCTACGTCATCTTCGATGCCAAAACGTTCCTTAAAGTAAAGGGCTGTTTCTGTGAAACTTTTACCTTCAATAGCTGCTTGAAGGTCATCTGGTAGTGTATGGTTAAATCTTGCTAAATACTCTATATCGATGGCCTTCCATAACCACATTGAGTCAATTAAGGTACCATCCATGTCAAAAATTACTGCTTTAATGTTATCTAACATTGTTTCTCCTAGTCTTTTTGTGTTAATTTGTCCAGTTCATTTTCTGTCAGTTCTCTATAGTCGCCAAGTTTCAGCTTAGGGTCTAGTTTTAGTTTACCCATCTGCATACGTTTTAAGTAGATTACTTTAGTACCTACCGCCACAAACATGCGTTTTACTTGGTGAAATTTACCTTCCTCAATGATAATCTCGATTTCAGATATGTCAGAAGCCTCTATAATGTTGAGTTTTGCCTCTTTAGCTACATAACCGTCATCCAGTGTAATGCCTTCTTTAAATTGTTTAATATGATCAAGGGTTACTAAACCATCGATTTTGGCATAATATGTCTTGGCAACATGTTTCTTTGGTGAGAGTACTTCATGAGCCAGTTGGCCATCATCCGTTAGAATCAATAGGCCTTCTGTATTTTTATCTAGTCTTCCTACAGGAAATAGTTGTTTAGCCCTTGGGTGTTTGATTAAGTCTATGACGGTCTTCTCTTTTTGATCTTCTGTTGCACTTATGACCCCTTGAGGTTTGTTTAACATGATATAGACATGTTCACTGTAGCCAATGACTTTACCGAAGGCTTTGATTTTGTCTTTGTTTTCATCTATTTTAAGGCCTATGTTTTTGACAATAGCTCCATTAACGGAGACTTTGCCATAGCCGATGGCCTTTTTCACTTCACTTCTTGTACCAACACCCATATTGCTTAGGTATTTGTCTAATCGCATCATTGCTTTTCTCCATTATAATAAACAAAAAGAACAACTAATCTAACACGGAAAACACGGAAATCGCTGAATTACAACATAAAATCCATCTTCACCTAGATTCACCTTTACTCGTCCTTCTGCTTAATTATACTACTTAATTCTAATCGAAATTTTTAAATCAGTTTTCCGTGACTTCCGTGTTTTCCGTGGTAGATATTTTCTATCTCCAACGCCAGCTTGGCTCTAACTTATTCTTAAGGCGGTTGTTCACAACCTTACCCCAGCCTAGGCTGTATCCATCTATTGTGACTAAGACCCAACCATTGCTATACTCAAAAGGAATGGTTTCACCTTTCAAATATCGAACACTTTGATCATAATCAAGGTTAGCTGCTCTTTTTACATCCGCCATTAACAAACCACTTGCATAGGCTTGTGATGGTTCGAAACGGTCCTTTTTAAAGGTGCCAAGTAGCCAACCATTAGCAAAGACACGGAGTCCTTTGGTCTCTAAGTTCATCTCAGGTAGTAGATAGACTGTATCTTTGATAACATTAAGTCGCTCTTCATACCCTTTTAAACTAAAGCCTATTTCATCATTAAAAGCTCTTATGGCTTCAAGCTGTTTAGCACTAGTTTTACCTTTGTTGGATCTAATCACTGGGTTTGGTGCTTCTGACACTTTTCTAAGTTTAGCTACATAGTGGCCTTCACCCTTCATCTTATGAGGCCACACTCTACCGGTCTTAGTAAGATCAGTTCCAACATCCATACCCTTTTCAATACCTATAAGTTCAGGGACATCTATCAGTTCATAGTCTGGATGTTGTTCTAGAAACCACTTTATATTAAGTTCATTCTCTTCTATATTATAGGTGCAGGTTGAATAAACAAGTTCACCACCACTTTTTAACAGTTGATCCGCACTGGTCAGTATGGACCTCTGAATTGGTACAAAAACTTCTGGACCTTCATCCATCCAAGCTTGCATCAATTTGGGTTCTTTACGAAACATACCTTCACCTGAACAAGGTGCATCAACAATCACCTTATCAAAACGGCTTGGCCACAACTTAGCTAACTTGACTGGATCTTCACTTAAGACCAAGGCATTTCTCACACCATTGATTTGGATATTCTTGTTGAGTGCTTTTACCCTCGAAGGGCTAATGTCATTGGTCACAAGTAGACCTTGACCTTGTAGTTCAGCAGCAATCTGAGTTGATTTACCACCAGGTGCCGCACACAAATCAATAACGCAATCTCCTGCTTCCACCCCTAAGGCTGTGGCAGGCGTCATAGCGCTGGGTTCTTGTATATAATAACAACCAGCATTGTAATAAGGATGTTTGCCTGGACGTTCTTCTTCTTTATAATAGTAACCTGAATTGGACCAAGTAATTTCATGGGTCTCATCAAGTACCTTTTTTAGTATATCTGAAGATGCTTTTAAGGTGTTTAGTCTTAAGCCATAATGACGGTGCTCTTGGTAAGATCCTTGGAATGTTTCCCATTCTTCACCAAGTAGGTCTTTCATTTGCTCTTCAAATTGCTCAGGTAAGTTCATCATTGTCTCCTTATTGCCTTCATTGCAGGACTCATCATACCATGGTACGCCTTATTATTCAACCTTTTAGGCCTTTTGTGGTCCAGGTAAATAAAGGGGCTGTCTCAGAATAAATTCTGGGATTGCCTTTTTCTTTTATCTAGTTTT
>PPCM01000451.1_pt1 | contig 38826 bp, 36 predicted proteins | sample 1555541 | NCBI WGS metagenome assembly PPCM01 (sample SAMN05284479, study PRJNA326546) | Marine sediment metagenome, whole genome shotgun sequencing project. | isolation source: marine sediment | place: Germany: Wadden Sea | collected 2012-09-05
GTAATTAAATGAGTTTGGATAGTCATTAGCTGGATTAAGCGCATTTTCTATCTTTTTTTTTTGGTCTAATGAATAATCTTCAGCCATTTTTTTGACTGCATACTCACTTAGTAACTTGTCTTTACCGACTAGTCCATATGTTTTACTAAGTTCCAAATAATATCCATATTTTTTGTTCACTACAATCACCTCTTTCCAATTGTAACATTAATGGACATATTTAGTGAATAAAAATCCTTTACAGTGTAACACGGAGAATAATGTTCGGTAGTTACAGAAAGGATAAGTTTTATGAATAAACTTTTGGCAAACCATGCCAATAAAAAAATGGTGTATGTCGATGTCAAAGGTTCGTACGATGTAGCGAATCTAATCGAACCACTGAGTCTACAGGTTTCAATTGATGAATTGACAGATCCGATGTTTGAGGTGAGAGTTCAGGGTGTAAAACAAGATTACAACTTTTACATTAAAAACATTGCTCTTAATTCTGAGAGAGATCTAGGTAAAGTACTGTTAACTAATAACTACTTTATCAATTACAACTTAGTCAGACACTTAATGGTCTATCTCAGTGAGTCAATACAGTTGTTGCAAGATGCAGGGAGTGTTAAATACACTCACAAAACTCTTGGGTTTAAAACCTACAACAATAAAAAATTGTTTTTGTTGAAGAATTGCATCGGAGACCTTGATTCAACGTACTGCGATGACCGATTCAAATTTGAGTTAGGGTCCGCAGACGAATTTGACAAGTTTGTCACTGACGAAATAATGCCAACTGCTGAAACACAGTTAGCTTTGGTGATGGGACTAACAAGTGTATTGGCATCAGATATCGATGACTACGCAGACGTTAAGACTATTGTGATGAATCTGTGTGGTGCGTCGAGTACTGGAAAAACGACAATAGCTCAGTTCATTGCCTCTCTATGGGGTAATGCAGCAATAGGAAATCAGTCGATGGTTAGAACATTCAATGGAACTACCAACGCGATCTTCACAGCTATTGAAGGAATCAATGGTGTTCCAATCATACTGGATGATGCTACTACCGCATCGTACCTAAACAAAAGTCAACTTGTATATCAACTAGCTCAGGGTGAGGCAAGAAGTAGAATGTCAAATTATGGACAAGAAGTAAAACAAGGACTGCCTTGGAGCGGTCTAGCCGTAATTACTAGTGAGGCACCTCTTCTGAGTAGTGCTGAGAATAGATTGGGACTGCTAGCAAGGGTAATTGACACTAATAATATCGTTTGGACTAAAGATGCGAACCATTCTAGTGAGATAAAACGATTTATACAGAACAACTATGGTCACATAGGATCAAAATATGTTGAAGAGTATATGAAACTGGAAAAATCTGATATCAAAAGGTTGTTCGATGAGTCAAGAGAAGAACTCTTAGCTGAAATCAAAGATAAAGATGGTCTAACAGAGAGAGTTGTGAGTAAATTAGCAACAATTTGCTCGACTGCCAAACTGATCAAGCCCCTTCTAGGTTATGAAATTGATGTTGAGTCAATCACTAAACTACTTGTTGGATTTGAAGCATCTAGCGTTGATAACAGACACGTAGCTCTGAAAGCATTAGACGTAATTAAGAATTACATAAGTGAAAATTATAAATACTTTAATCGCAACTCGATGGATTGTTCAGACTGGACTACAACAAGTGGTAAATTACAGGGTAGATTAGAGTTTTTCGGAGAAGTCATGATTGCCACTCTGACATCTCAAAAAGTTAGAGAGATTTTAGAAAGCAACAGGTTCTATGAATTTGAGACAATTTTGAAGTACTGGGGAGATAACGATGCAATAAAGAAGCAATCTGGTCGTAACACTGTCAATATTAGAGCATTTTCAACTAGAGTGATTCAATTTCAACTTGAAGTGAATGAGAACACGTTAATGCCATGGCAGACTGCATTTGGTAATGATCCAACAGTCTTAGGTTATGTCCAAGAGTACAATAAACTTCAAGAAGAGAAGGTAGTTGATGATAACGACACTTCTAAAACAATAGTAGATCCCAATATAGATTTTGAGGCAGACTCAAACATAATTAAGAATGTGTTCGGCGAGGGCAATGGTGAATCTAATGAAGTGTAAGATCACCAGAGAAGAATTATTGAAGAAAAAGGGAGTAATAAAAATTCCAAAGCAGGTTAAAGAGTATTCAATCACGGAAGAATCTAGACTAAAACTAGATAGAGTACTGATTGAATTAGCAGCATCAATAGAAAATGAGAGGGAAGAGGACCAAAATGGTCCTCTTTTAGGTGAATAAAATGAAATATAGTGAGATAAAGGAATTTGCACAAAAACGCAATGCAGAGTTTGATAATTTTAAGCATGAATTAGTAGCATATGAATATGTAGAGGAAATAATCGAATTTTGGAGCAATAAAAGGGATAGATTATGTTATAGTCCTGATGAATTATTACAAAGCGTACGTGGCTTAGTGAAACTTTATGATGAATGTGGGTTGATAGTTCAATCGATTACAGTTGAAGATGGTTTCATCTTCAATGTAAGTTTTGTTCTCGATCAATCTGATGAGTATATAAATCGACATAAGTAGTCACAGGAATAGAGAAAAAAACTAAACACTACATAGATTAGCTAAAACAATAAAATAGAAAGGAAAGAGGACCAAAATGGTCCTCTTTTAGGTGAATAAAATGACAAAATTTAGAGAATTGCTAGAAGACAATATTTGTATTAATACATTTAGCAGCGAAATCATATATTTGGATAACGATTATGGTATAGTGTTCGATTATAGCGATGTCGATTTGAATGAATATGAGTATCCAATGACTAGTATGGCACACGTAATCTTAGAAAGCACAAGCATGGTACTATTCGAGGAATGTGATTACAGACAAATTAGATGCATTTTTGATGGAACTGTTATTCCAATGCATGTATGGGAAGTTGAGGACGACAATGAGATCCATTAGAGATACAGAAATGAGCAAGCTATACTACATCAAAGCTCAAAAAGGTAAAGATAAGTTAGCAACATCCATTTATGCTAGAAAATCTCGGGAAGATACACATGGGACATCCCTTCCCATTCAAATCGATGAGTGCAAGGCACTGATAAATACCCACTCGAATCTTCTCAACATTAGTGAAGAGCATATATTCCAAGAGGATAATGCGTCTGGAATGTCTTTTGAACAGAGAACTGAGTTCAAAAAAATGATTGAAGCCGTTGAATCAGGTGAGATCGATGTTGTAGTTGTGTCAAAGTACGATCGTTTTAGTAGAGATACAGCTGATTTGGCTAACCTAGGAAAACTTTTTGATAAGCATCAGGCATACTTGATTGCCGGGGATGACTTAGGTGATAATTCAGCTGTTGGTATGTTGATGAAGCAGATATTTTGGGCCACTTCGGAGTTTCACGTCCGCCGAAGTGCTGAAGATGTAATGAAAGTTCAAATCGAACAAGCAAGAAGTGGACTAACTCCAGGTGGAATACCAAGTTTCGGATATCGAGTAGTAAACCGAAAGTATGAAATTGATCCACTTGAAGCAGTAATTGTTGAGAAAATATTCGACCTCTACCTTGAGGGAAGTTCATATTATAAGATAATTGAAGAGCTGTCAAACTCAGGATACTCATCAAGGAGTGGTAAAGACTTCTCTCTATCTATGATTAATTCCATATTAACAAATGAAAGAAACTGTGGGATTCATAAATGGAATAGACAAGATAGAAAGAAGCATAATTTGAATGTATTGAAAGAAGTTTTTGATGAAGTTATTTGTGAAGATACTGTCATTGAAGCAATAGTATCAAAAGAAAAGTTCAACAGAGTACAAGAGTTGTTAGTAAACAAAGCAACACCCAGGTCAGGAACTAAGAATGACTTCCTCTTGAGTGGATTGATAACTTGCTGTGTGTGTGGACAACCATTGGTAGGAAACTCACAAAAAGGTGGAAGATCTGGTAATCGGTATACATACTACATTTGCAGAAATCATAAATCCAAATCATTACCTAAATGCGCTACCAAAGATACTCAGACACAATATCTCGACAAATTAGTCATTGATCAGGTATTCAGTCTGATTCAATCATCGCTAAGTGTGGATGAGATATCTTCTGAAACTGTATCAGCATCACTTGAAGATGCCAAAAGAACGATATCTAGATTGAACAGACAAATAAATTTGATAAATGGTAAACTTGAAGACTTAGCTCTTACTTATGCAAGTTCTAAAAGTGCATCAATAAAAACAGCTACCGAAAAGGCAATAAATTCAAAAACTAGTGATCTAACTGAGCTAGAAAAGCACAAAAAAGAAACTCAAAGTAGATTTGATGCAATAAAAAAGAATGTGGAACATCTGAATGATGGAGAGATATCTAAAGAAGAAATGTTTAGTAATCTGAATATCAGCAGAAGAATAATCAGCACATTAATTAAATCTATATCGGTAAGTAATGGAGATATAGTGATTGAGTACAATTAGAGAGGGAAACCTCTCTAATTATTCTTAATAGATAAGAATATATTATTAATATGGAGGTATATGAAATGAGAAAAAGAAAAGTTGTAGCGTATGCGAGGTACTCAAGCAATAAACAAAGAGATGAATCAATACATAGACAAATTGCAGCAATAGAAGAGTATTGTGGATCAAATAACTTGGAATTGGTTAATAAATTTATTGATGAAGCCCAGACCGGAACATCAGATAAAAGAGATGAATTTCAGCAGATGATAGCCGAAGCAGAAGAATCAGATTGGGACTATATTGTAGTCTACAAATTAGATAGACTTAGTAGGAACGTAGCTGATGCGATGCACTATAGAAAACAACTAGCAAAATTAGGGATAAGAATACTGAGTGTAATAGAAGATTTTGATGAGTCAACACCAGAAGGAGGATTCTTCAACCTAATAACAATGGGGATAAGCGAATTCTATGTAAAAAACTTAGCAAGAGAAGCATTTGCTGGACTCATGCAAAATGCAGAAAAAGCTATGGCAACAGGTGGGACACCACCACTTGGGTATGACATTGACAAAGACAAAAAATATATAGTAAATGAACATGAAGCAGAAGCAGTTAGAATGATATTCAATATGGTATTAGATGGATATAGTTATGTGACTATTGTAAGAAAACTAAACGCCCAAGGTTATAAAACTAAGAGAGGAACTGAATTCAAAACTCATATTCATCACTATTTAGTAAATAGGAAGTATATTGGTGAATATACATACAATCTTCGTTCGAGAAATAATGAAGCAGGAGTAAAGAAGAACCTAAACTGGAAGAATGAATCAGAAGTTGTACGAATTCCTGGTGGAATTCCGGTGATCATTGAGGCTGAAATATTTGATGAGGTACAAAGACTATTGCAAAAACGTAAAAAACTAAACAAAAGAAGAGGACCCAAAAGCAAGTATCTACTTACTGGATTAATCAAGTGTTCTGATTGTGGCTCTGCAATATGTGGAAACACTGAACATGGTGGAAGAAACAAACATGTTCGAGTTGTATATAGGTGCAATAACAGATACAAAAAAGGATGTAAGACACTTCCGATGAATGCAACATATCTAGATAGATACATTACAGAGTTACTCTCGAGTAAGCTACATAAGAAAAATCTAGGAAAACTTGTGAAAGAGATGAACTTGAAGTTGAATGAATTGGAAAGTACTATGAAAGAAACTCTAGCAGCAAACGAGTTAGAACTATTAGAGAATGAGAGAAAAATATCGTCACTGGCATCTGGGCTAGGGTCCTCATCAAAAGGGATTGATAAGTTGATATATAGCCAAATCAATGAGGTAGTAATAAGGAATAAAGATATCACTAACCAAAACAAAGACTTTTACAAGGACCTAGAGAATATCAGTAAGCTAACTATTTCAAAAATAGAAGACTCAGCAAAAGAATTAAGAGATAATCTAAAAAACTTTCCTAAAAGATCTAATGCAATACAAAAACTAATTCAATTAATAAAATTAGACAAGGAACATGTAAAACTAGTTGTTGAATATAATGAACTACTTCCGTATAATCTGATTAATGAACTAAAGGAAGAGAAAATAATAAACAGAGATATTATAGCCTATAATAGGTTTTAGTGTCTTTTTTTTGACGAATAGTGCATATAGTGAAAAACAGGTGTATCATATAAATAGTGAGAAAAAGGAATAGTGAAAAAACTGTAACTTTTCACTTGATATGAAGATGATATAATATAGTAGAAAAGATTAAAGGAGATGGTGTAAATGGCAACAGTAAATTTAGGATTTGAAGATCAATTATGGAAAATGGCAGATAAACTAAGAGGTAATATTGAAAGTTCTGAATACAAACATGTAATTCTTGGACTAATATTCCTGAAGTACATATCTGATTCATTTGAAGAGAAATTTAACCAACTAGTATCAGACGGTGAGGGGTTCGAGGAAGATAGAGATTTTTACACTGAAGAAAACGTATTCTTTGTACCAAAAGAAGCTAGATGGAACTATATAAAAGAACAAGCTAAATTGCCTACTATTGGTCAGGTAATTGATGATGCTATGATTCTAATCGAAAAAGAAAACAAGAAACTTAAGAATGTTCTACCTAAGAACTATGGTAGACCTGAACTAGATAAAACAAAACTAGGTGAGATGATTGATTTGTTCTCATTCAACTTGGGGAGCAAAGAAGCTAAATCTCAGGATTTATTGGGTAGAGTATATGAGTACTTCCTGAAAAAATTTGGAACAACTGAGGGTGAGTTCTATACACCACCTAGTATAGTAAAACTATTAGTAAACATGATTGAACCTTATAAAGGTAGAGTATATGATCCTTGTTGTGGAAGTGGAGGAATGTTTGTTCAGTCTACTGAGTTTGTAAAAAGTCATCAAGGTAGAATAAATGATATATCTATCTTTGGTCAAGAGTATACTGCAACTACTTGGAGATTAGCGAAAATGAACTTAGCAATTAGAGGAATTGATGCTAATTTGGGTGAAAGAGATGCTGATACATTCACTAAAGACCAACATAAAAACTTGAGAGCAGACTATATCCTTGCAAATCCACCATTCAATATCAAAGATTGGGGACAACAACATCTATTAGATGATGCTAGATGGAAGTGGGGAACACCTCCAGCTGGTAATGCTAACTATGCATGGATATCACATATGGTAAGTAAACTATCTCCAAAAGGAACAGCAGGATTTGTTTTAGCTAATGGTTCTCTGTCTACAAGTTCAAAAGACGAGTTCGAAATAAGAAAGAATATATTAGAAGAAGGGTTAGTTGATTGTATAGTAGCAATGCCTTCTCAACTTTTCTATGATGTTTCAATTCCAGTATCACTTTGGTTTGTTTCAAAAGATAAAACTAACAGAGAAGATAAAGTTCTTTTTATTGACGCTCGTAAAATGGGATTCATGGAAACAAGAAAACATAGAGAATTAAAAGATGAAGAGATTGAACAAATATATACAACGTATCATAATTGGAGGCAAGATGATAACTATGAAGATGTAGATGGTTTCTGTAAAACAGCTACCATAGAAGAAATTAAATCTCATGACTACGTTCTTACTCCTGGTAGATATGTAGGAATAGAAGCAGAGGAAGATGATGGTGTAACATTTGAGGAAAAAATGGATAGATTAACATCTGAACTAACAGAGCTGTTTGATAAATCTGAATCTCTTGAAGAAAATATCAAGGAAAACTTAAGGGGAATCGGCTATGAAATATAATAATTGGTCGTATACAACTATTAGTGACATATCTGAAAAAGTTTTTAGTGGTGGAACACCATCAACAAGGAACAAAGATTTCTGGGATGGTTCATTACCTTGGCTTTCTTCTGGAGAGACAAGAAACACCTACATTACAAAAACAGAAAAGAAGATTACTCAAGATGGAGTTGATGGGTCATCTACAAGTTTAGCTAAAACTGGAGACATTGTAATCGCTTCAGCTGGTCAAGGATTTACTAGAGGACAAACATCATTTTGTAAAATTAATACATATATCAATCAATCAATTGTAGCAATAAGAGTGAATACTGATATTGCTCATGATCTTTTTGTTTTCTACAACATAAGGAATCGTTACAATGAACTGCGTGGGATATCGGATGGCCATAGTATTAGAGGTAGTTTAACAACTAAACTTATTAAAGGTCTACATATTAACTTACCACCAGTTGCTGATCAAAAGGCAATAGCAAACATCCTGTCATCACTAGACGATAAGATAGAGCTAAATAATAAGATCAATAAGAACTTAGAGGAAATGGCTCAAGCAATATACAAGCATTGGTTTGTTGATTTCGAGTTTCCAAATGAAGATGAAGAACCATATAAATCATCGGGTGGAGAAATGGTTGAAAGCGAACTTGGATTAATTCCAACAGGTTGGATCGTGGGAAATACAAAGGACTTATGTCTAGATAATAAGGCAATTTGTGGAAAAACACCACGTACTAAAATTAAAGAAAACTATGGTAGTGATATACCCTTTATAAAAATTCCGGATATGCATAATAAGACTTTTGTAATAGATGCAACTACAAAGCTGAGTGTGGTAGGAAAAGAATCACAATCAAATAAAACACTACCTAAAGGATCGATATGCGTAAGTTGTATCGGATCACCTGGGCTCGTAATAATAACTGCAGAAGATTCACAAACAAATCAACAAATAAATTCAATTATTCCGAAATATGATTACATGAGATACTACATATATGAGAGTTTTGTAATTAGAAGTGAAGAGATAAAAGCATTGGGCTCTGGTGGTACAACCCTTTATAATCTTAATAAAACGTCATTCGAGAAAATACGGTTCATTATTCCATCAGAAGATGTACTGACAAATTATTTTTCGTTAGTTGAACCAATTTATAAGAAAATAGAATGCAACTATAAGGAAAATAGAGAGTTAGCGAACACAAGGGACATACTGCTTCCAAAACTAATGAGTGGAGAATTAAGAGTGCCAATAAAGGAGTGATGTAAATGGCGTCACATAAATATAGTGAGAATGAGCTAGAAGAAGCCGCTATTGAGTGGCTAGAGGAACTGGGATATGAGTACCAATTTGGACCAAATATAGGACCAGATGGAGATTACCCTGAAAGAAATTCATATGATGATGTAATACTAAAAGAGCGATTCCTTGAGTCGCTTTTTGCGATAAATAAACACATTCCTAAAGCAGCACTTAAAGAAGCTGCTAGGGAAGTATTGATTCCTAAACATGTCGGACTACTTGATAATAACCAAACATTCCATAGATTCATCACTGAAGGAATACCGGTTCAATATAAAACCAAAGATGGAAGCATGAAACATGAACAAGCTTTCTTGTTTGATTTTGAGAATATTCATAGGAATCAGTTTCTTGCTGTAAACCAGTATGTGGTAGTAGAAAATAACATCACAAAGATTCCAGATCTAGTGATTTTTGTGAACGGACTACCACTAGTTGTGTTTGAACTAAAAACTGTATCTAATGAAGCTGTAAGCATCAGTGATGCATATCATCAAATCAAAACGTATCAAGATAAGATAAGTAACTTGTTCGTCTATAATGCATTCAGTGTAATAAGTGATGGACTAAATAGTAAAGCTGGTACAATCACATCAAACGAAGAGAGATTCATGTCTTGGAGAACAATTGATGGTGATGGAGTTGAATCTAGTGCAAGACCTTCTCTTGAAGTGCTACTAAAAGGGATGTTTGAACCATCTAAATTGATCGATATCATCAAACAATTCATCCTATTCCAAAGCGATGGTAGAAACACAATCAAAATACTAGCAGGATATCATCAATATCACGCTGTGAATAAAGCAGTCAATACAACATATGAAGCCACTAGTACTGATGGAGATAGAAGAATAGGTGTCATTTGGCATACACAAGGTAGTGGGAAATCCCTATCTATGGTTTTCTATGCAGGTAAACTTGTAATAAGTGAACAACTAGGGAATCCAACTATCATAGTAATAACAGATAGAAACGATCTAGATGATCAACTATTCAGCACATTCTCTAAATCAAGTTCACTTCTAAGAGGAACACCAATTCAAGCAGAAGACAGAACGCATTTGAAAGAAATACTAAATGGTAGAGATAGTGGTGGAATCATCTTCACTACAATTCATAAATTCTCTGCTGATGAGAATGGTGAAATCCAAGCACTGACTAATAGAAAGAATGTAATCGTAATAGCAGATGAAGCACATAGATCTCAATATGGATTCAATGCAAAGATAAAACAAACAGATAAAGAAGCTATTGAACAATATGGATACGCTAAATATATGAGGGATTCATTACCTAATGCATCATACATTGGATTCACAGGTACTCCTATTGAAGACATAGATAAAAACACAAGAGCTGTATTTGGTGACTATATTGATGTCTATGATATGTCTAGAGCAGTTGAAGATGGAACTACTGTAAAAATATTCTATGAAAGTAGAATAGCTAGACTAGAAATGACAGAAGACTATTCAGGATATCTAGACGATGAGTTTGAAGAAATAACAGAAGCTCAAGAAGATGTTGAGAAAGAGAAACATAAACGCAAATGGGCTCAACTAGAAGCGATAGTTGGTAGTGAGGATAGACTAGCTAAAGTTGCTAAAGATATGGTTGAACACTTTGAGAATAGACAATTTGCAAATGAAGCAGACGTAGGAAAAGCAATGATAGTAACTATGTCTAGACGAATAGCAGTTGAACTATACAACCAAATCATAAAGATAAGACCATCATGGCATAATGATGATTTGAATAAAGGAAAACTAAAAGTAGTAATGACATCAAGTTCATCAGATCCTGATTCGTGGGGTATTCATAAAACAAATAAAACACAAAGAGATAAACTAAGTACTAGAATGAAAGATAATAAAGATGAACTAGAAATAGTAATAGTAAGAGATATGTGGCTAACTGGTTTTGATGTACCTAGTATGCATACAATGTATATAGATAAGCCAATGAAAGGTCATAACTTGATGCAAGCAATTGCTAGAGTAAACAGAGTATTCAGAGAAAAACAAGGTGGACTAATAGTAGACTACATTGGAATAGCTGATAAACTAAAAAAAGCACTGATTCAGTATACAGATGATGATAAGAAAACTACTGGTGTGGATACTGAGCAGGCAACTGCTATAATGTTAGAAAAATTGGATCTAATCAAAGAACTTCTTCATGGTCATGACTATAGTAAATTCTTTGGAGAGAGAAGAACCGATAAACTAACAGCAATTGTTGAAACTGTTGACTATATCATAGGACTTGGTAAAGATAGAAAGAATGACTACATTCAAAATGTATCAGATCTATCTAAAGCATACAGTCTATGTTCAACTACAGATAAAGCTATGGAACATAATCTAGAAGTTGGATTCCACAAATCAGTAAGAGCTGGAATAATAAAATTAGCAACAACTGGTAGTGGAAAGAAAACAACGAAGCAACTTGATACAGAAATGAATCAATTGATATCTAAATCATTGAAGTCAGATGAAGTAATAGATATTCTTGCTGAAACTGGACTAAGTAGACCTAATATAGCAATACTATCAGATGACTTCTTGAATGAGTTTAAGAATATGAAACATAAGAATCTAGCAGTAGAACTGTTGAATAGACTCATAAAAGGGAAAATTAAAGGTATGGGACGTAAGTCTATTATACAAAGTAAGAAGTTCTCTGAACTTTTAGAAAATGCACTGCTGAAATACCAAAATAGAACAGTTGAAACAACGATGGTAATAATAGAACTTATTGAAATGGCAAAAGAGATAACTGCCAAAGAGAATGAAGAGAATCACGCAGGTCTATCTGACGATGAACTTGCTTTCTATGAAGCACTAGCAGTAAATGAAAATGCAAAAGAAGTAATGGGAGATGAAATTCTTTTAGAGATTGCTAGAGCATTGACTAAAACTATTCAAAATAGTGTAACGGTTGACTGGAGTGTTCGAGATTCAGTTCGAGCTAGCATGAGAGCAAACATCAAAAGACTACTAAAAAGATTTGGATATCCACCGGATAATCCAAGTAATCCAAACAATTATGATAACTCGGTAAAAATAATAATGGAGCAAACAGAGATAGTTTGCAGTGAAGCGAATCTATTAAATGTAGAAGGTAGTGGTACAAATTGAGTTGGCTAGATAACTTTAGCGTCAGAGCTACTCGGCAGGAAAGAACATTATTAGGTGTGTTATTAATAGCTGTCCTGATTGTCTTATTCATTTTTACGCTTTTTCCAGAACGAAATGAAGCGGAAGTAGAACCATTTGTAGATAATAATACTTATCTTAATGAGGAAGTAGTTTTTGCTGAGGAAATCTATATTAAGTGTGTAGGAATTAATGCTACAAAGATTGAGGATGATTACCAACTTAACCTTCGAATTATGGTTGAACAGTGGCATACTGATATCAATGTGAATCAACAGGAAATAAATCCTAGCATGTTTGAGTTGAGATTAGTCGACATCAATTCTCCATCTTCTATGGACTCGTTTTTAGGTAACTTAGTAAAGGCAACATTAATTACTGCAGGAACATTGGCGGTAACAGGTGAAGTAAACGTACTAGAACAAACTTTTGAAATGGCAGCTGATTATGCCTTGGAAAGGGCAGAAATGGCAGCAAGTAATCCTAATGAAGTTATAGAACTTAATGATAATAGTTTCGAGGAGTTTGCCCCCTACTTATTAAATGGTGAGCCAACATATCTTGATATATCTTTTGATGTACCTCAAGATTTTGTGTTAACCAATAAAACTTTAGTATTGTCTATAGATGTCTGGGATAGAGCCCAAAGGGACATATATTTGGTGCTTAGACCTTTTCAGTATCCATATTCAGTTGAGTTTGATTTGAGTGGAGGTAGTGTATATTCACAGCTAGATAGTATTGAAGTATCACCAGGTAAGGTGGTTCAGGTTCCATTGATAAAACCCACTAAAGTTGGTTACGAGTTCCTTTATTGGGTTAGGGAAGAAGACAATATTTCTACTAAAGTAAGAGATCTCTACTTTGTACCTGAATCAGAAAACCAAGTAATAACTTTGTATGCACATTATATAGAAAAAATTGATTTGGAAAATGTTGTTAACTTAGATGAACTGATAACGATAAGAGATTATTACAACTTTGAAATAAATTATGTTGACTATAAAACTGATATAGTGATTAAAATCAAAAATGGTGATGAAGTGTTGATGACAGCTCCTGAAGACAAGAAGTTTTTGGAGTTGGGGGTTCAGCTTTCAATAGATGAAGAAGGTGACACTTATAATATAAATAATGACAATATTTTCTTTATTGAGAACAAATATATAGGCTATGATATTTCGAGTTACTATGGATTTAACAATTCTAAAAGTATAGAAAACATAAGAGATTTCAACTGGTATGGAGAGAACGTTAGTCCGGGTGAAACTATGATGTTTAAGTTATATTTTGAAGTAGACTCGGACTTTAATCACATGAGAGACTTGAATGTGTTGGAGGTAGACTTGTTTTTGGGGATTAACAATGCAAAATCCATATTAATTAGATAATATTCTTGTGGTTCAAAGGATACTCCGTGATAAACAAAAGCTTCTATTCAAAATAATGTAGAAACCTTGGATAGTTCGGTTGTACTTAAATAGCTTACAGAAATTGGATTTTATCTTAATGCAGATGTCATTTAGATTTTCTAAACCAATTTCATCCATGTAAATGAGTATTAGAAGAGGGAAGAGTATGAAAGTATTTACAATTACACTGTTGTTACTTGTGTTTTTTTTGATGGGAGGGTGCACCAGTAAAACTTATGATGTTTATCCTGTCGAAGGTACACTAAGGAGAAATTTAGATTTTAACGTTAATCAAATAACTGGGAATAAAGAATACATTTATAACTTTGATTATTCTGAGAAGATACTAACTGTATATGATGATAAAGAATGTATTGGAAAAGGTGATGAATGTGAGATAGTAAAATATTCTTGGAATCTAACTAGCCTAGAAGAACATGTAGGAGAAAATGATTGGAATGATGAATATCCATTCGTCAAATCTGTCATATTATCATCTTCACCATTCCAACCAGAAGCATATATAAACTTCTATTACACAAGTGATGATGATAAATTCCAGTTTGATGAAATACAATATATTAATCTAAGCTTAAATCATTTTGAAATTAAAGTGAGTACAAGACTAGACTTTAGAGAAAGTAACTAATAACGTGTGTGTATCTTGCAATCTAGGCTAATTGGAAAAGAAGGCATGTGAATGTCATAGTTTTATGTAAGATAAAAACTGATTAACAACATATAACTAATAAGCGGATATAACGAGATCCTAATTGATATTGGTTTATTTTTCATTTTTGAGGGTTATCATTCAAGATTATTTGATGCTGAAAGTCATAATCATCCAAATTATGGGTGACCAGGAATTAATATTTTCTTAGAGACAATGGAGGAATATGAAAACATTATTAAAAGAAAACAAAGGAAGTAGATGGTATCCACGCTCAATTGGAAGTTACAAACGATCCATAGAAATAACAGGAAGCCATAAATATGTGAATCCACTAAAAAGCAATTTTGCTTATTCAATGCAGTATTTGGAGTATTTAGATAAGCAAATGGAGGAGTTAAACTTATCCTCAGTGATTTTGACCATGCTTTTTAAGACTTATATAATCACAGCCTTAAGCATAATAGAGATGCTTATGGAATATCAAGTGAAAAGTACTGATAATTGGCCTTATGATGAGTGGGAAAGCGTAAGTGTATTCAAAGGTAATCCTAAAAATTTGAATGGGAAACGAACCCTGATAGAAACTAATATATACCAGGAAATCCCCAAACAATATAAGAGAATGAGTTTCTAGAATATTTTAAAGAAAGTTGAGATTAAGAAACTAATGTCTATTAACCATAAGGACTTCCCCACTATAAAGTATTTAAAGAAACTTCGCAATAGGGTTCATATACAACAAAGTGAACATTCTACGGATCATGATTACAACAGTTTTAATAAATCTGATGTAAGCAAGACAAAGAAAGCATTATACAATGTATTAACCTGTAAGGAGATTTGCATAAATAATATATTTGAATTTTTGCTGAACTAAATGTAACATAGCAATTTAGAATCAACAGAATGTACAGGATTTATTATTTTAGAAAGAGAGGTAATCATGATCAATCTTTTGGTAGTACTTATTGTTATTGAAGTTGAAAATATTATTTATATGGTTATTGGATCATTAATTACAGGGGGATTAGCATGGTTATCCAAAAAGAGTCAGATATTCACGAATAAAATAAATCTAAATAAGGTGAAGTGTGGATTTGTTAGTAACGAGAAATTCTTAACAAATGGACTGTCGAGCAATTCGTTAACTGACGAATGGTTGGAAGGGGCTAGGGATATTGTTGAAGAAGAAGTTATGAAGGTTGCAAAAATGCAGATTGTCGAGCCGGTAAAACCAAGAGGTAAATCATCAATGGTATTTGGTCCTGAGTGGACTAAAGAAATTACTAATTACAGTAAAACGTTCGAAATGTTAGTAGACAAGAGAGAAGTTGTTGAGTATAAGATGAATGAAGAACTAGTTGACTTCATTAAATCGATTACAACTATAGATGATAAATTCTTTACGACTGGAAAAGTTGTGATATCAAAATCTACCATCTCAATACCTTTTGCAAACAATCCTCCAAGTTATAGTGGAAATGAATTCAACGTTGCTAAGTATCAGGCTCTAGAGAATTTAGATTACATAGTTGATGAAATTAACGACTTGTCAAAGATGCTATATGTATTGAATGAGTACTCACCGATATACTTTGCGGTTGATACGAGGAAATTTGACGAGCACCTTGAAAATGTTGACTTAACTTTGGTTTTTAACCATTCTGATATATTGAGAGACTTTTCAACAGTGGTTGAAGGATGTGAACTGGAGTCAGCAGCTGAGAGAATGGAAGAATTATTGAGAAAATTTCGTAGAAAGAGTAACACCAAAAATACAATAATTGAATTACACTTACATGAATCATATGTAGCTGCTGAATATATACCACCTCATTCACTTTTGGGTGGTTCAGATACCACTGAGAGGATAAAGGATGCAATTATTGAGATGTACTCCATTGTAAACAACTTTGAACTACTATCAGATGACACGATATGTATAAAACTACCAAAACTGAAGAGGAATACACTTTATGTTCTAGAATTTCCGGTGTTCTGCAAAAGAGCAATTACCGAGGTGTCATATGTATTATCTCCCGAGAATACAAAATCTCAAAGAGAGGGTACTATTCGAGTTGATACAACAAAAAGTGAAGAATAGATTGAAAAAAATAATGATAGATATAATAGAATTAAAGGGACATTTAGTATCGAGTAGGAATGTTCACCAAAACGCTCCGTTTAGATTGCATCATTAATGACTAAAAATGATTTGATCTGTTTGAAATGAATTACAATGTTGGGGTCACCTATTTTTTAATGACTTGGAAAGAGGATGAAATAATGGTTAGTGATATTTTGTTTGTAAGTGGTATTGTATCTGTTCTAGCTGTCTTATATAAAGCTTTACGCTATACGATTAGGGTAATTCAATTCATAGGAAAGAAAGATAGTAAGAAAGTGATGAGAGTTATTTTATCTAGTGAAGGTTTGCTATCAAAAAGGAGAAAGTATTTTCGTTCAATATACAAGAAGCTTGGTGATAGATCTGAGTTTAGAACTCTAATGAACTCTGTATCTTGTTTAGATGCATTTGAACTCCATTTTTTAGAGGTTAGTGTGAAGGCAGTTGTAAATATACAGGACAGGTTGACTGCAGGAGAGTCAATTCTATATAAAGCATGGGAAAAGAAATCTGAAGTGTATAATGATAATGGTGAAATCAAAACCAGGGATTTAGCAGATGAGCTTGTAACAAGGGAACTAACTATTGATGGCGATATGAGAATTATAGACTTCTCAATTCCATTCGTATGTAGTTATTTAGGTATAAGTATAGAGGAATATAACTTGCTACAACTTAGGTTATTATCTACAGGATTAGTTGAACCATTCGGTGGAGCTTTCTTAGGTTACTCCGGTGGAACATACTATCCATCTGGTATTTCAAAGGACATTGTTAGTTCCTTCTCTACACGGATTTCAGTTGATGTATCATATCCTATTATTCCAGTAATATAGATTTGATTAGAGAGTTGATATTTAATAACAGTAATATATTTCAGATACTTCGAAATAGCAAGACTGATTTTTTAAACACATAAATTATAGATTGACAGCAAATTGATTATAGTGTATTCTACTACGATATAGATTTTACTATATGGACGGATAGGGAACTTAATCTATAGGAGGATTTAATTATGTATAAATATGAGTATGTTAGTAAAGAGGAATATGGGCCTGAAAAGCAAAATGTAATTGCAATGATCAAGGCAGCTCAGGCTGAAGTTAGAAAAAAATTCACTTTTAGTTACATTTTTATAGGAAGTACTAAGAGGAATATGATTACTTGTGACTACTCACAAAATGTTGGATATGACTTTGATGTCGATATCTACGTTAATGATGAAGATGAGGAATTTGAACCAGGAGAGATTAAACACATTTTAATGGATGGATTTAATAAAATTGCATCGAAATATGGGTATGGTTACTGCCAAGATAGCACTAGAGTATTTACCAACAAAAGAATTAATCAATCAAAGGCTAAAGTGACTCATAGTGTAGACTTTGCCATTGTACATCAAGGTGATGAGGGTGAGCAATATATTAGGAATAACAAAAAACAAAAAACATATACCTGGGAACCGTCTGGGAAATCTCAACCAGAAATTGAGGAAAGAGCAGACAAACTCAAAAAAGATAATCACTGGGATGAGGTTAGAGATAAATACTTGCACAAAAAAAATACCAATAATGATCTAAACAAAAAATCTAGAAGTTTGTACAAGGAAACAATAAATGATTTACACAAAAAGTATTACGATTTATAAGATGAATTTCATCGATTTATAAATTCTTGATATTTTTTGGAAGTAGAAAGAGGGTTTTATGGTTAAAGGAGAAACGTTAGTAAAACTAATGCAACTAGGCGATGACAATGTGATAAAGTCATTTGAGTTGGTGAAGTATGTTGAAGAAGAATTCGGCTTTAAAGAGATAACTCAAAATGATTTGGTTCTAGCATTTTCTGAGGAGAATGTATCTAAAGCAGTTGGTAATCCTGTTTGTTCTACTTATTCGCTTATGGGAGATAAGTATTTAGATGCATGTCTATATGAATTACTAGTCCTGAAATATGGTATTGTAAACAAAGGGAAACTAGATGATTTCAGAAAGACATATACTACGAAGGAATGGAATCAAAAGAAGCTTAGGGATTTGGATCTTGAAAAATACATTCTACTAGATAAGACTAATAGAGCATTGGGTGATTTGAAAGTTGGAAAAGAGCAAGCTGATAGCACGTTCGAGGCATTAATATATTTTATCAAGAAGAGAGAGGGACTAGAATCTTTGAACACTTTTGTGGATAGAATTTATCAAGAGGAGATAGTTAATGTCACCAACGATTCTAAGTTATAGAATACAACATGTTTAAGGACTATCTATGGATAGTCTTTTTTATGTCTGAGTGTGCCACTCTGCATGCTCGGAGGTTTTTTTCGACTGATTCTTGCAATTTTAAATATTGACAGTAATAATAAGAACAAAGGATGGTGTATATGGAGAAAACAATTTTAGGTAATAAGTTTGAGAAAGTTGAGATTTTAGTTAAAGAACTGAATATAGAAAACACTCACGAGAACTATTCAAAAAAAGATTCCGTTGAACTGAACTCTTACGGTAATTCATTGTTTGCAAAATTTAAGATTGAGAATAACGCATTAACAAGACAAGTAGGATTGTATGCATTCTTTAAGAATGATGAGTTACTATATATTGGACGTACCCATGCTTCATTTCATGAACGGTTATCAACAGGATATGGAAACATAAGTCCCAAGAATTGCTACATTGGAGGACAAAGTACCAACTGTAAAATGAATTCATACATTAACAAATCTATGAGTGATGGAGAGAGCATCACTTATTATGTTTATCCAATGGTCGGAATAGAGAGCATTAATAACCTAGAGGCAAGAATGATAATGGAATTAGACCCACCCTTGAATGGTCAAATTCCCTCAATCAAGAAGCAGTCCGTTAGCACCTCATTCCGTAGTGTGAAACAGGTAGATCAGTCGGTTCATTTGCCTGGAATACTTTCTAAATCTGGTTCAATAACTAGCCAAGTTGTAGAGTATATAGAAAAAAAATTGAATGAGAGCTTTCTTTCTGGAAAGACTGAAGTGACATTGACGGCAAAGCAAATACATAATGAGTTACAGTTCTCACAAAGATATCCAGTTGTATCTTCAGCTATGGACAAGGTCTTCAAAGTGGGCGATGTATATAATTACGACCCGCCTAGTGGAAAGGGTGCTAGGAAAGAAATAGTATTCTATAGAGAAAATCACTAGATATTGATACTTAAATACAAGACCATCTAGCGATGGTCTTTATCAATAGTGAAAAAACTGTAACTTTCTTCAATGTATATTGGTGCTATAATTAAAAGGAAGTTTACTAGAAGTTAAGTACAGATATCGATAATCATTCTATTAACTTACTGTAGGTTAACTACTAGTCTATTCTCAGAACACACTAATATCAATTAGAATATCATCAGGAGGTGTCATATGGATACAAAAAAAGTAGGTAAATTAATAAAGGAAGAAATCAAAGTAAAGAAGATTTCTCAGGAGTTCTTTGCAGAGAGAATTGGCGTATCGGCCTCACAAGTTTCGCAGGCTTTGAATGGAACTAAAGGATTTAGTATAGATTCATTAATTGAAATTTCCAAATTTCTAGATATTACAATTGATGAAATTATAGCTGGCGAAAGGAAAAAGACTTTGGACAGCAGTAAGTATAAGTCTGAGTTGGATATGATTGCTGCTGAGCTATCCTTGGATGAGGTCGATAAGGTTTATAATGGGAAACACTCAATCAAAATAAATCTGATTGAATCATTTGATGTCCACGGAAAGCACTTTGTTCAATATGTAATGAAACGTAATAGGGCAGACTTATTTGAATGGTTACATTCTACAGCAAAGAAGGAAGTTAAACCAAATGAAACAACTCGATTCGAAAGATCGTTATATAGAATAACAGATAGAGATAATACTTTGAGACTGCAAATGAACGCTTTTGTCATTTCGAACAACTTACTACACCTTGGATATACAAGAGGAAAAAATCGAGAAGTGAAGTACGATATATATAAAGAAAAATTTGAATTAGACGCTTTTTTCAAGAAAACAACAAAATGGGAAACCATTCAGAAAATCGTAGAGAAAGATCAATATACTAGTTACTTTAGATTGTTTGAATATGGAATTCAGAACAAGAAAAGACATAACTTATCCGAAATAATTCAAAAACATGCATCTGCGCGCTATATTTACTATGGTCAGCATGTCAGATTTGAAAATGAATCAGAGAGAAAAGAGGGATACTGTAAAGCGAGGCTTTCTCCAATGTTTGGAGGAGATACAAAGTATTTCCAAATGGCTATCGATGTGGGTAATAAAGCTGCTTTAGAAGCATTCGAGAAATATGGGAACCCTTTTACATTATGTAAAGAATATCTACTTTCAAAAGAGTTTGAAAGATTGGAAGCATTTGAACAAAAACTTAAGGAAAGAGATATTTTCTTAAATTGGAATCCGAAGTGTATTATTTCTGAATTACCTACAAAAATAGTAGAATTGGATTCGTTCATGAAATCAGATTATTCAGAGACTCCAAATGGGCTTTATGAGTATGCCACAAAGTCTGGAAATGTTGATGTAATTAGCTATGTTCAATCAAGAATGGACTCCAGAGAGATATCATTGTTGGGATTACTTACAGCTAATAAGTTTTCAGATTTTATGAGGAAGATGAAGAAACTCGATTCAGTTAAGGTGTTGAAAATACTAAGATCTAAGAATTACACTGAGATAAAGAATCTATTAGTCAATCATTGGGTAAATAAAGGACCGAGGAAGTTTGACTTGACGACTAACTATTCTAATGAAGAATGGAATCTAAAAGTAAGTAAAGCCTTTGAGGAAAAACTCACTTCAGACTCTGTTTCATTTAGAAAATGGGTAGAATCTTCGATTGCTGATTTTAGAAAAGACCTTGAAATGGATCTAGAAGATGAGGCAGTAAGAAATGCTAATTATGTTGTATCTAGAAAACCTTTCAGATCTGGCAAAATTGGGTTCAACTATGCGGTAATGTTTGGAGATGTTGAATTGGTTAAGTTTTATCTTCCATTAATTACTGAACAAGAACTAAAGGATGCAATAGCTATAGTAGAGGACTATGAAATCTTGAAGCTTTTAAAGTCTGTAAACTTTTTAGACTCAATTACATAGTAATATAATAAATTAGTACAATAAACATAGATGATTTGCCGGAGTATAGGAAGTAAAATACTCGTAAAAAACTGTAAGGAGAAAAGCATGGGAATACTATCTAAAAAACCAATTTATACAAGAGCATCATGTGATGAGTGTGGTGGTCCACTTGAGTTAGATATGAACTTTGAGACAGCTTATTGCAATGATTGCGGAATGCAGTTCACTATTCATAATCTAAAAAAAAAGAAAAGACAAAAAGTGTCTAGTTTTGATAGAGTAATGGATTACGTTGAAGCCGGAAGGACACTAAAGCGAAAAGACAAGTTAGATAAACGTGAGAGAAAAGAGATTGAAAAAAAAAGAGAAGATAGAAATTCTATACGTATACTCATTGGTGTATCTATTTTTTTGATTATTATTTTTGTTATATCTCTATTCATGTAGGAATGTTTTATGATCAATTAAAGAAATCAGGTATATGAAAGGAATGATATGCTTTGAAAAGAAGATGTCCAAATTGTGGGTCAGACAAAGTAGCAAGAATACTGTGGGGAATGCCTACCTTTGATGAAGAATTGATGGAACTCGAGTCAAGAGGAAAAGTATTCTTTGGTGGCTGCACGGTAATGATGCCAGAAAGAAAGCATCATTGTAATGAATGTGAGTATCATTTTGGTGGGGAAGTCATTGATTTCTATGGAAAACTAAGATCATTTGAATTGCAACTCATCAGTTTTACAAGTATTAGTTTCAAAGTAACTTATTCAGATGGTGTGTTGACATTTATGAATAAAAAGACAGAGAAATCAAGAGAGTTGAAACTAACAGCCGATGAAGAAAATAAGATTGTAAGAAAACTTGAGCTGTGCCATATAAGCGAGTGGGAAGATTACAATAATCCAGAGATAATGAATGGATCATATTGGGAATCAAAAGCACACTATGAGAAACAGAACTTTTACAGTCATGGTACCAATAAGTTTGCACCATACTTTGAAAAAATGTTGAATGTTTTTATATCTGCCGGATTTAGTGAACTAAATGATGTTAAGGTTTTTGTGAATTCAACAAGAGAAAACTACTAGAGGAAAGAATAGACTACGTAACCTTGTTTGTTGTTCTCGGAAAAGATAAGATAACAACGAATTTATTAATAACGAAAATGAAAGGAAAAAACATTGTGAAGCTAAAAGAATTGTTAAATGTGTATAAGGATTTAGAGATATCTGCTATATACTCAATTATGAATATGAAAGAAGATAGAAAGAAACTCTATATTGACGAATGGGAGCTTGAGTTGAGTGAGTCAGGAATTACAGTAGTGGCTGACGAATATGAAATAGACAAGAAGTTAAAGCCGTATCTTGAACTAGAAGTTGTTGAGTATATACTTGAACAGAGAATTGAAGTTATGGAGAGTAGATATTGTGAGAATGAAACACATATAAGAAAAGACAACTGCAAAATAATTATTGAGATTGCTGGTTAAATAAGCGAATGAAGTGGGTTCTTAAAGTTGGAGAGATATATAGTCAACCTCCACCATGTTGAAATAAAACTGGTTCAAATTGAAGGTGACTTAAAAACGATAAATTAGCGTCTTGAACCCTGTTTCATAGCATTGATAGTGGACCGGGGTTCATAGCGGACTAGGATAACGTTCATAACCCCCCGCCGCTACCATTTAAATATCCTAGCACATCGCTAGTTTATATATGTTGTCCTTCTAGAAAGAAGAGGCACTTTTTTTATGCAGGCAAAAGACAGTTTTTATAGGTATATACTGATAAAAACTCTAATACTCATAATTAATAACTTTTAAAAATCAATAAATTAGTACATAATTGGAATCTAAAAGTGAAATATCTGTAACGATTCACCGCATAAATGAGTGTTATAATTTAGTTGAAAGAATTTAAACTATTGAAATTAGAATAAATTTTTTATCAGACTTACTTGGGAGGCAGTAATATGAGAAAAACACACATAATTCTATTGATTGTGAGCATCCTTTTCTTGTCTGGATGCGTAAAAACTGAGAAAATAAGTTACTTATTCGTGGGACAAACAGATGATTGGCATGCAGAAGTGTATTTCGAAGCTACTATTAAAACATTTACAGAAGATGGAAAACTTCATATTGAAAACGAGCATACAGAAGTATTCAGTATTTGGTATACCGGAGATATGGAAATTGCTGCTGGATCATACATAAATTATAGAATAGCAACTACTAATGGTGAAACAATTGGTTATCAGGAACTACCTTCTGATTTCAAAATATCAAGTAGCAGCTCTGGAAATGGTGCGATGATTCAAGAAGATGAGATTATTACAGTTACGCTAACAGTAAATGGCCAAGAAGTAATCATATTTTTAGAAGCGAATTAAATAAAAAGGTCTTATAAAAGACCTTTTAATTTTTTGAAGAAGTCTATCTTAAAATTTATTGTTATTGTAAAGTAACTTACTACCTAAGTTGAAAGTTAAGAATATCAGTATAATTATAGCTGTCATTGTTGTTAGCTACACAGTCTTTTCTAGTTCAAGAAACACCTTCACAATTGAAGGGTCAAATTGAATCCCACTTAATTTCTGTAATTCTCTTTTTGCCTTATCTTCTGATTTTCTTTCTTGATATATTCTCCCTGACGTCATGGCATCATAAGCATCGACAACTGTAACGATTCTTGACAGTAATGGAATATCATTTTTTGAAAAACCATTTGGATACCCTGTTCCATCCCATCGTTCGTGATGACACAATACCAATTGTGAAATATGTTTCAGTTCATCAATAGAATCTAATATCTTATAACCTATTAATGAATGTTTTTTAACTTCCTCATATTCTTCCTTAGTTAATCTTCCGGGCTTGAGAAGGATATTCTCACTAATTCCAATTTTTCCAATATCATGAAGTTTCGCTACTAAGGTCAGTTCATCTAATTGGGTCTGCTCCAATCCTAATTTAACACCGATTTTATGAGCGTTTTTAATCATTTGAGAAGAGTGAGCCTCTGTTTCATATTTCCGTTCGTACAGTGTGTTTTCTAAAGAAGTAATGATTGATGACCTAGTAGAAGCAGACTCCGAGAGTTTATTTCTGTACATTAAATCTTCGGCTTCTGTAAACACTTTATCAAAATCATTAGTTGAAGTTATCGAATACCCAAGAGAGATACTCGGACTAACTGAATGAATGCTTTCTTTGTTACAGTAAGACTTGACCTGTATACATACCTCGTTTAGCAATAACAATGAGGCATTACTTATTACTATAACGAACTCATCTCCACCCCAGCGAATTATCTTAGAGTTAGCAGGAGAAGCTTGTCTAAGGATATTAGCTATTAGAACTAGCAGTTGATCTCCAACTAAATGACCGTATGAATCGTTAAACGTCTTAAGGCCGTTTACATCTCCCATAATGATACCAACATTATTGTTTTTAGTTAAAGATTCAAACTCCTCTTCCAAATAATTCCTATTGTAAAGTCCTGTCAAAGTGTCATGTTTTGATAAATACTCTACGGTATTGGCATTCTTGGCGTTTTGCATTTGAACCATCATAATTCCACCAATAGGAATAGTAATTAATGGAAATAGAACTAACACAGGTAATGTGATGATTCCTAGTACATATGTAGCAACTTCTAAGGGTAGTATGAAGAAACATAGTAACATCGATATGTGAGTTATTATTCCAAATACATACAATTCAAAGTAAGATTTGATTTTTTTTGAACTGAGGTAATTAACTCTATATTTACCGAATAATATACCTAAGATTGTCGTAACATAAATAACAACTACACCCGTTAATGCACCAGCTCCACCTTGATATACTCTCATTATACCACCCATAGTTGCAGCGATAAGTCCTGGAATAGGACCTAAAAAAGCTGCGGCTGTGGATAATAAAACACTTCTAGTATCTAATAAAAATCCTTCTGCTACAGTGAACTGCGCATTCATAATTATTAACAAAACTGAACCTACTAAGGTCCCTGTTAAAAGTTTAAATGAAAGACTGGATCTCTTTCTACTGAACGGTATTAGAATATATATTGAACCCAAACCAAACAATATTGATATATTAATCAGTAAGTCAACGTAATTAGCAAACATGTTTATCACTCCAATCGAACTATACTTAATTATAGAGTATCCAGTAATAAAAGGGAAATTACGTGGAAAACATAGTTATTATGTTTACAACAGGGTCCTGCGTTGTCTTTCTTTGTAAAAACTCTTTTTACACTATATTTATTTCAGTGCATAGTTTTAAGAGTTAATGTATATAAAAAGGTCTTGAAAAAGATCTTTTATTATATGATATTCACTGGAAGCTCAAACTCATAGTTGAGCCTTCCATTTGGATGATTGATTTCAAAAAGAATAGTAGCAATAGCAGCTCCCAACGGGTATGAGTCTTCATGTAAGACTGGAAAATAGTAAAGAACATTATTATTAGGACCTAGAGTAGACACTACTCCCATATTAGGGATAGCTAGTTTTCTGTTTGCTCAAAATGTATTCATCCTACCTCGGAAAGCTCTCTATATTTTTTCTTCGTTGAGATTTAACTGGCCGTTATTAGAATCACTAACTCACACTCCTGATTGATATAACTTCCAGCATACTCTTCAGGATATTTCCCCTTTGAGTTAGATTGGAATTTAGAAAGCAACTTATTGTATGTAATGATACTATGATCCTACTAAATGTAAAATGTCTTATCTTTATCATTAAGTGCATTTACTCCTGTTAAAGAAGTGGTGAGTATGGAAATAATCAAAAGACTTAATGAAATTATTTTCTGCTTGTTAAGATTATATTTACTTAATATATTGAGATTACTTCGAAACAAGAGTAATAAACAAGAGAAGATAGTTTATGAGTCATACATTGGCACTTTTTTTATGCCTAATAAGCGTATAAAATGGTACAATTTTAACGACATCTTACACAATAGTGAAAATAACCTAACTTTTCGGATGTAGTGTGATGTTATAATAATATTGTGAGTATTTCGATTATTTAAAACTGAAACGATGTCCGCATGTGAAAACTTATGTTTCAGGTGTATTAATGAAGTCATGCTTAAGTACTTTATAAACCAAGTACAGGAAAAATCCAAACGTAAATCAAGATTTCGTAATATATAAATATGGTAGTTGTGAAAAAAAGTTATGGATCAACAATAATAGGCGGTACTTTGATTTATCAGTAGTAAAAATAGTTTATGGGTGGGAATAATATGGGAATACTAAAATTTAAAGATGTTAAAAGTGGAGTTAGTACGATTGCAATTGGGATATTCCTTTTGATAACCCTGGTGCTTGTCATGTTTTTTGTTCAAAAAAAACAGATACAGGAGAGCTCTTTGTTAGAAGTCAGTAGTGATTTGAAGACTTACACAAATGAAATAGATAGTAAGATAGCTAACGTTGTAACAGATTTATTGTTAATTGAGGAGCTATTTCTTTTTCAAAGCGATATTGATTTTACTGAAGGTAAAATAACCTTTAAAGTGGAAGACAACAGAGAAAACGTGCAAGAGGGGCTAATTTCTTGGTTGGAGAATAAAAATATTTATGATCAGATACGTATCTTAGATTTAAATGGAGACGAAGTTATTAGAGTAAACTATAACAATGGTGAGCCAAGCTTTGTAGGTCTTGATGAACTCCAAAATAAGGCTAATAGGTACTACTTTAGTAATGCTATTGGATTAAGTGATAATTCAATTTATTTAAGTGAAATCGACCTTAATGTTGAAAATGGTGAAATAGAGTATATAAATTCTAAACCAAAGGAAATGTTAAGAGTTGCGAGCCCTTTGTTTTTAAACGATGAAAAGATTGGACTTATCATAATTAATTATTTATCATCAAACTTATTCACTCCTGATGAAAATTTATCAGATTACTCTTTCGAGGTTCTAAATGATGATGGATATTACTTGTATTCTGAGAATGAAGAAATGGAATATGGGTTTATGTTCGAAGAAAAGAGTAATGAAATGTTTTCAAGTTATCATGAATATGATATTTACTCGAATAGTGACACTCAAATAATACAGGATGTTTTCAATGGTGACTTATATACTACACTTATAATATCGGAGTCAGTACTTACCGACACTATTTCAAAAAACATCCAAAAGAATATTTCGATTGTTTCAGAAAACTCTAGTATTGTAGTTTTTGAGGTATTTAACCTAAAAAACGTACCAGAATATAAGAACTTAGTTATATTGATGTTTGTGATTAGTTTTATTGGAGTAATTATTAGTTACATTGTCTCACTATTAGTTTCTGAGGTAACATATCAAAGGAAGAACCAGTTATTATCTCTTGAGTACTCTGCAACTCACGATGTGTTAACAGGGTTATACAACAGGAATAAGATGTACCAACTTTTAAATTATTATACATCTAGAAAGTTACCATTCTCAGTATTATTTATGGATTTAGATGGATTTAAGCTAGTAAATGATAATTTAGGACATGATGCAGGTGATGATATTCTTATAGAAACATCTAAAAGATTGAAGGAAGCAGTTAGGGAAGTTGATATTGTATCGAGGCTTGGTGGAGATGAGTTTCTGATTCTATTACAATCAGTTAACAACAAGATAGATATTGAGAAAATTGTTTCACACTTAAAAACTCATATATCAAGGGATTTCTATTACAAAAAAAACAAAGTTAACATTGGTATCTCGATAGGTTATTCGGTTCAAAATGGAACTAAAACAGTTGACGAGATGATATATGAAGCAGATAGAATGATGTATGTTGATAAAAATAATAATAAGTTCCCAGATTAATAAGAATACTAAGTGCATTAAAGAAATAGCGATAATGAGATCTCTAGGTTAAATGTAATGGTTAAAGAGGACAGGGGTTCAAATGGACTAGGATAACGTTCATGAACCCCCTCCAGTACCATTAAAATATCCAATCAAGGCGCAAGTATAGATATGTTGTCCTTCTATAAAGAAGAGGCACTTTTTTTATGTATAAAATAACAAAAAAATAATTCCAAATTAGATGAAATGGGAACACCAGATATGTTATTAATAACAGAGAAAATAAAGGTAAATCAAAGTAATTACTCATGTGCAGCTAAAAAAAAGATGACTATTATCTTTTAATTGACAATAGAAATCTAATTGGAGAATTAAACGTATATAGTTTAAATGGGTGTAATTAGAGATTTGATGAAACTATTAGAGCACTAAATTAGTACGGTATCTCTGAGATAAGTCATGATAAATGTGTTATAAATAACAACTATACCACAATTTGTGGACAGCGGTTCGATTAGACTTTGATATGCTACGTGAACTCACAATACTTCAAAAAGAGTACTAGTTCCATTCCTTCAAAGTGGTGAATTTATTCCAGTTAGTGTCAAAATTATTGAAAGTTTTAATCTCTAGTCAGGTTTTTTTGGAATCACAGTTTTTAGAAGTAGGTAAATTGCATTAGTATTTTTTTTCCAATCGGTAACAAGTTGGTTGTATATCTTCGCTCCCAAATCACTAATAATGTAGTATTTTTTTGGTCTATCACAAGAGTAATCCCAACTTGAAAGAATTAAACCTCTATTCTCAAGTCTTTTCAGCACAGGATAAACAGTATTTTTGTTATATATCAAACCTATTTCCACGAATTTTTTCGCTAATTGATATCCGTACTTTTTTTTGTGTAATTCTGTCAATATAGCTATAGTGCACGTTCCTTTTTTTAACTCAATATTATGGTTGTACAAGATATCTTTTGCTTTCATTCTATCACCTCGATTTTATAGTGTACATTATACACTATCCTTTGAGGTTTAGTAAAATTTATTTAATTTATGGTGATAGAATGAATTTGTAGACATCACTCGAGGTGAGGATTGTCTAGACTATTAACTAAAGGAGATAGATATGAAAAAAATATTTTTAGTATTAGTTACTTTAATGATTACAGTTATGTTGGCTGCCTGTACTCAGGGTGAGGCTGGATTAGTAAATGGAACTCATGAAGTAGAGTTCAATGGGGCTAAATTTATTGTTACTGTTGAAAACGGGGAGATATCAAACACTGTAAAACTAGGGAAGTACGTTGATGGTGAGTATACTGTTAGCGGAACTGGAAAGCACGGAGAAATCTTACTTGATGTTGAGGTTTTACACGGTGTCATAACTAGTATTAAGACCAATAGTAACGAAGAAAATGAGGGTCTATACTTAAATGCAATTTCAATTTTTGATGAAGTTATTGAGAAAAATGGACATGTTGGAATTGATGCCTTTGCAGGATCTACTTATTCATCAAACGGGATTCTTGAAGCAATAAGTACGTTACCAAGAACAAGTGGGGAAGTAGTTGATTATGTTCAGGTAGGATCTTCAGATGGCGAGGATGCAGAGTTTGATCTTGAGTGGAGCGTCCAACCACAATTGGGATTAATAAAAGGTAATTACTTCTATGAGGAAGAAGTATTTAGACAAGGTCATCTAGGATACCTTGAAGTGGTTACTAATGATGACAATGAGATTATCTTTGTAGAGTTTAATGAGATAGGTAGACCAAATTATTATACTAAATTCTATCAGGATACTGAAAAGAGGATGTCTGAGTATAACTTCACGATGGGGGCAAAGAAAGGTGCAGCTTGGATTCAATCTGTACGGCTGATGGAAGAATTGATTTTAAATGAAAATAAATTAGCATTTGAACTGAATCCTAATTATGATCCATCAATCGGTAACTCAGATTACACTAACTATGATAGGCTAATGTACTTAGGGTTAGATATTGTTGCAGGTGCTTCGAATAGTGTTGAGCAATCATTAATACCATTGGCTGCACGTATTGAAGAAGTTAGAGAAGACGGAAGCGAGTTCTTATTCTATCAATATTCTGAACAATTAACTGGGGAAGAAACTGGTTTAACTGCTATGTTACGATTCGTTGTCGATTTAGATGGGAACATTGTTAAGTCATATTATGATGAAATATTCGCTGATAGTAAAGATGAGATTACAGACGCAAACTTGAAAAAATTTTATAGACAATCAAAATATCAGTCAGTACTGTTTGAAGAGCCTGCACGTATTGGGTTCAATGTAACGTTCGATTCTCTTGAGGAACATTTACAAGCAGGAGGTTCAATGTTTGATATTGTCAATCTTCCAGCAACAGGAGCTTCTGGAGACTACTCTAAAACTGGCTTCACGAAGAGAAATACTGCATGGGAGAATTACTTGAGATTGGCAGAAGTATTGTTTGATGAAATGGTGAATGATGGCGTAATTCAAGCAGAAACTCATGCAACAATTAACACCGGTCTAGAAGGATAAATTAGATTATTTTTGATAAATACTGTATTTGAATCATACAAAATTGAACAAAGATTCTTGTTATATTATTAACTAACAAAGGGGATAGAATGACTTCCAACGTTGATCAGTATATTTTATCTGTTCATATTATGGAGGTCATTTCTCTTTAATGGAAGAGAATACAATAATTACACTCTATGATAACGACAGGTTGCAATTATTCATGAGTAAATTCTTATAAGAACCTTAAAATAGAGGTTCTTTTTAACTGTCTAATAACCAAAGTACAGCGTTATTTAGATGTATTTTACTTATATGGTAGAATAAAGACATTAATAGAGGAGGTTATGGTATGGGATTATTTAGTAAAAACAAAGAAGTAGGAGAAGTTGAAAAGTTAAATGAACTTCTTAGTATAGCTCTTGAAATGAATCATTCGACAGGAACTTGGAGTGCCTTACCAGAGAGTGCACCTTTATATACAGAGAAAGTTATAGGAGCTAGAAAACTAATATTTGAATACATTAGACAACTAAAAGAAGCAAAAGTTTATAGTAATGGGGCTGTAAAGAAGTTTAGCAAAGAGGAGTTTTCTTGGATAAACAAAGAAAATGTAAAGAAATTTATAGAGTTGGGTCAGTTTCTGTAAAACTGGCTTTTAGGAATATAAGATATATCAATTAAGGAGGGTATTGTGGATAAACTAAGTAAGATTACTAGAATCAAGTTTTCAGTATTAATAATATATTGGCTTTCATTTTTTATACCAATTTATTCTCAAGTTATCATGGGAGTGAAATACAAAGTATCTATAAGTGAGTTAAATGCAGGAACATTTTTTGTGTTGTTCTTCCTTGTTTTGATTACTGGTACTTTCGCTGTAAAAATAATGTATGAGAAGTATTTTAATTATGTGTATTATGGAATGGTTGGAAGTATGGGTGTTTTATCGTTAATACTACTATTCTTTAAGACAGGTGCATCTCAATTAAGACTAACGTTCTTTTTTCAGATATGTTTAATCATTATTTTATTAGCAGCTCATTTTTATGAAGAGATTACTATTAATGTGTTTGATAATACGGTAGCGTTACTTAAGAAGTATTTAACTAAATTAAATGAGTATGTAAATCAAAAAATAAAAGAGTATAAAGAAAAGAAATCAGAACCAGTAGTAGATTCTTCAAGTACTCAAGAGGAGGACTAATATGAAAAGAGCATTAATACTTTTAATTGTTGCGACTATTGTACTCTTATTGTCCTCATGTGCTTTGATTGGCGAGAATGAAATATTTGAGATGAAGTATTGTGAAGAGTTTCCGAATGATGCGACATGTTCATCATATGAGTCACCTACCGGAGATGAGAATAGTAATATATCATGTTCATCTGGATACATTCTAGAGGGTGGTGTTTGTATTCTTGAGGAAATAGATTCTGAGTGTGGAGATGGATATGTACTATATGCTGGGAGTTGCCTAAATCCTTGCGAACTGCCGTATGAAAATGTGGATTACTTCCCTTGTTTTAGAGAATTAAGCGAGGAAGCAGTAACTACAATTCATAAACTTGAATTAGCTACAGGTAATAGTTATTTTGATGACTTTACTATGTGGGTTCAAAATACTTCACAGAATAATTCAAGCGAGTTTGAACTTCATCATACGTTAAAAGGAGAGACTGAACTAATAGTTAGTAACGGTGGCATTAAGTTATGGTGTTCTCCACATGTTGAAGGATGTGAAAATCTTTATAAGGCAAACTTCACAGTAAGTAACACGAGTGGTGATATTAGTTATAAGTTTGAATTCTGGTATGATGAGAACTGGTATGTGAGGGTTGTAAATATGACTTATGATGCTTGGAATTCTGAGTTAAATGAGTATGAGACTATAGATTTAGAGATTCCTGAATTTTATTTAGAGGATGTATACGAGGAAGAGCAATAAACCTAGGTATTAAAAATGGGAGATATCTCCCTTTTTTAATACTTGTTTTGGCTTAGGGTAAGCGAATTTTGTCGACATAAGGCGGGGATATGTGTATAATTAAGCAAAGAAATAATCGATTCAGTAATTTGTTATGCTACTATCTACGAGGTGATTTTATGAGCATAAAGATAAGAGAAATGAATGAAACTATATATAAAGACTATCAGTCTATGATTACTAACAAATTAATCAACTCAAGAGAGATGATTATTTGGTTTAGAAGTAATGAGGAATTTGATACTAGTAAATACTTCTGGTGCAATGAAACGATGTCTGATAAATTAGGATTGATAAGAAACTCTGAGGGACTGATTCTTACGAAAGATTATTATGATCTATTCGTAATGGATGAAGAAGGGCTTAACTTTATTGAAGAATTAAAGAGAGTTAGTAAAGTTGTTCGAGGTAGTACTGAAAATGAAACTGGTGGATATTTTGTAAAGGTCAAAAACAATGTAAATGGGAAAGTTGTTTATTTACACTTCATCTTAGAAGTCTTTGAAAGGTATCCTAATGGTGATATTAAGACATGGGGTGGAAATGGAATAGATGTAACTGATGATTTCGTAGGTGAAACTGCTTCATACTTCATCCAAGAGGTTGGGTCTGCTGAGTATAATATTGTGACTTGTAAACTCTCAAAAGGGGAGCAATATGTTGTGTTAAACCCAATTGAGTCTAAGTTCTTTCTAATGTTGTTGGAGGCGAATGGTAGTTTGGTGACTTATGAAATGATGATGGAGTATATGGGATATCATTCTGTAGGAGCAGTGAAGGAATTTGCTAAGGTGTATATGCATAGACTTAGAAAGAAAATTGAGTTTATAGAAGGTAATGACATTGAAATAGTTAGTCATTATGCAAAGGGGTATTCCCTTGCTGAAAACAAGAGAGATTTATTTTAATATTAATTAAAAAGAGGCCACTTGGGCCTCTTTTATTCTACAATGTATCCTTGATCAATTACTTCCACTTTTGGTGTTTGAAAAACTAGTGGTCTTGGCTTGATTTTTATAAGGTACCTCTTACCAGATGTTAGATTAAAATGTTCTTTTAATTTGTATGACTTTCTCCCCATATAGGGAACGTAGAAGTATATATTGAATTGATGGTTAAGTTTTACTTCGAGTGAGTTATTTAACATTTTGCAGCTTGAGTTTCCTATTTGAATGTTTGGTTCTGAGTTCACTAATACCTGACTTTCTAGTTGATCAAAATGAAATGCAACAACTACTTCAGTGGATTTGTCCACGGAAGATAAATCAACAGGTTCAACTTTAGTTATTCCTTCACTTTTTTCAAAACGAACTCTCTCTTTTTTAGATAATCTTTGAGAGATTAAATAAATGATATAAATAATTACGAAAAATAATAGTATTTGAGGCATACATCCTCCTTTCTATTCATTTCCTTTTTTGTGTAATACTAATTGTGGGAATGGAATGTTTACATTATTTGAGTCTAATACCTTTTTAACTTCTTTGTTTAGTATTCTTCTAACAGGTATTCTGTCTTTTTCTTCACATTGAGCGATGATTCTAACGACTACTGCTGAATCTCCTAATTGTTCAACACCATCGTATATTGGTCCTTCAACTATTTGAGGTATTTTTTCTTTTATTGCTTCTAAGTTATCTTTAATAATCTTTTCTACTTCATCTAAGTCAGCACTATATTCAATTGAGACTTCAGTTATTGCGATTGAAAGGTCAGCTGATAGATTAATGATTTCTCGAATATCTGAGTTCGCTATAATAAGAATGTTTCCGTAGATGTTTTTAATTCTAGTGTTACGAGGACCAATTTCAATGACTTTTCCTCTAAACCCTTCTACTTCAACGAAGTTACCAACAACGAACTGTTTTTCAAATATTATTGATAATCCAGCAAATACATCTTCCAGTAATCCTTGTGCTCCAAAAGAAGCAGCTAAACCTACAATCCCTGCACCTGCAAGAAGTGTTGGTGTTGGAACGTTCCAAGCTGATAAAACTAATACTAATGCAATCATCATACATCCAAATTTTGCGATTGATGTAATCAGTATTCCAATTGTTTCTCCTCTAGTACTATTTCTTGAGAACAATTTAATAATTACTGCTAGCACGTAGTAGACGATACCAACGAATAATATAATAGCGATACTTTCAAGTATGTTGATGTAGTTGTTCATTATTAAACCTATTACATCAAAGAACTTACCTATTGAGTTGTCTATAATAGTTGCGAACGCTGTACCTGGGAATAATATTCCAGTTAAACTACCTACTAAGACGAATGCTACTATGATAATTATTACTATCCATTTTTGTCTTTCTACATTATCTCTTTTTTCTTTCATATAGATGCCTCCCTATTCGTTTGTGATTATTTCAATCACTTGATTTATGACGTAGTCTTGCTCATTTTGTATACCTATCTTTATGTTGTAAGAACTGTATGTAGGTACAGGTATACTGAATGTTGCTGATTTTGTAGTTCCTTGATTTATGAAATGCTGAATCTGACCCGTTATATAAGTACTATACTCACCACTTGTATCGTAAACTTCAAAGTATGCTCTTTGGAAGTGATGTCCTGGATCTGTAAGAGTTATAGTAACATTTATAATATCAATCTCAGTAGTTATATCCACTTCATACGTGATTTGTTGAAGTGTTCTAATTTCTTCTAAGTAAACACTCTCCTCGGTATATTTTTTTGTAAGAGGGTTTACGTATTTAGCGATGCATTCAAATCTATACAGTGTATCTGGATTTAAACCGTATACTGTATACGTGCTTTCTTCAAAGTGATCATCAGGGGTTATAAATGGAACACTCTTAACTAATACTTCACCTAGATAGACATTCATTTCAAATTCAGCATCTTGTTCACTGTAAATGAAGAATCCAACTTCATTACTGCCTACCGAATTAAGTGTTGTATAAGAGTAAAACTCAAATGGTGGAGTAATCCATATCTCATCTAGAACTTCAGTTCCGTCCACCGTTACTCCCTCTATGTATATATGAAGTGGTTCACTTCCGTATACCCCTTGGATAAGTAAGCTCTCCCTTGATAGGGATACAACCATTTGAGAATAGTGAATATCTTCCTCATGTGCTGAACCGTAAAAGAGATTAACTGATTCATATTTTTGTTCAGGATCATTAATGAGAACGTCAACTAAATAACTGCTTTCGAATTCACTTTCCTCTATATCAACTGAAAGAATAGTTCCACCTACTCTTTCACCTGTGGTGACTTTCACTGTGTCTAATCGTTCTTGACCGAAACCTTTATTTCCGTAAACACTTAAGCGGTATTCAGTCTCTGATTCCAATTCATCAAAAAAGCCTGAAGTTTCTCCCAAACTTACAGACTGTTCATAATATTCTAATTGGTTTTCTAACACTACAAAAAGCGTAGATAAATCTAATGCATTGTCACTGTCTTCTACATTTACTTGATACACTATCTCTTCACTTAATGGAACTGATTTAATGATTTCAGCTTTAGGTGAAGAGGGCACAAGAGTTACTACAGCTACAACAGCTACAGTAGACATCGCAAAAGTAGACATCAAATCTTTTATTGCCTCAAAACGCCTTTTATTTTCTTCTGATTTCTTCTTGCGAGATTTCCTCATAAAAACTCCTCATAGAAAAAAAGTGTATGCGAACACGTGATGTTTATTTGATTTTATTATACACAAATTTTCTTTAAATAAAAATAACCCCCCTAGTGTGAGGGGGAGATTTGATTAGATTCCATTTTTTTTAGATGGTGTTTTTTCTCTGATTTTTGATGTTAATGATAGGTGTTTTTTATCATGTAAGGTGGTTGTTGTTATGTTTGTTTCTCATTTAATCATAATAAAGTAAAACGCCTTGTGGCGAGTTAATTTAAGTAAAGCCTATCATATGATATACTTAAATAAGTATATAACTATTCTAAGAGGTGTAACATGAGGAAAATAATAATATTTATGAACACATTTGTGGTCATTTTTCTAATGACTTTTTTTAATATGGTCATAGTCAATGCTGAAACTGTAGATAGGACTTCTCAAGGTGTAACTCCAGTTGACTGGTCGAGTCTTGATTCTTCCGGTAAAGAGTATACAGCATATACAGATAGATACGGCACTTTAATATGTGATATAACAGGGGATGTTGCCCCAAGTACTGTTGATATTGTAGGTGGGACTTTCACCGGTGAAACACTGACTGAGTGTAATCCCAGTGTGTACGCTACGGCGTATAATGACTATGTTTTTATGAGATTAAGAGTTGATGCTGCTCCTGCTTCAGGAAAAGGATTTTCTCAAAATATATGGCAGGTCGAAGTTGGACTAGATTTTGGTGGTGGAAATTACCAGACTGCAGTTATAGCCGGACTAGATGGGAACAATGAAACTGTTTACTTAACAAATCCATCTGGTACTACAGTTTATGAGTACTCAATTACCTCATTTGACTTTGCTAGGGCATATAGTGATGTTGATGGAACTTATTTTGTTGAGTTTCAACTTCCAATAGCTGACCTTAATTCAATAGATAATAGAATTACCGTTGACACACCTTTAAAGATGTTCTTTGGAACATCGACTACAGCGACATCAATTAATAAGGACTTTATGATTGGTGGTGCAGTTTCTTATGAAGGTTTGGCAACTGTAAAACCTTCAACTTTAGACGAATACGTTATCCCAAGTGCGGAATTTGATTCTGGTACATTAGGTTACGCAACTTCCTCTACACCAACGATTACAGGAACTACGAACGCAGTAGATAGCCCTGTAATTACATTGGAGATTGATGGACATACTTATCAGGCGACTGTAGTTGATGGAGTGTGGAGTGTTGATGTGACAAATCCACTAACGAATAACACTCAGTACAGTAATATAACTCTAACAATTGTAGAGAATGATAATGTAGGAACTTCTACTCAAGACTTAATAACTGATTTCAACTTACCTGTTATTACAATGATTGGGACTGATGTTAACTTATTAATAGGTGATTCATACACCGATCAAGGAGCAACTGCATTAGATCCACAAGATGGAGATGTTAGCGCAAATATTATTACAGAATCTACCGTTAATACTAGTGTAGCGGGTAGCTACACTGTTACTTACAATGTTACAGATACAGCAGGTAACTCTGCACAAGAGATAATTAGAACAGTTAATGTTACACCAGGTGCTGTTACAACTACTGGTGTAGATATAACAGGCGCGTTTGTAGAAAATGATCAAAGAATATATGTGACAAATGGGGAAACAGGTCTAACTGTAAACTTGTATAACTCTCAAGATGAGCTAATAGCAACAGGGACGTTAGATGTTTCTGGTGAGTATGTGTTCACAGCTGTACCATTTGGATCAAATTATTATGTTAAACAAGAAAGTAATGGTGTTGAGAGTTTAGCTTCTAACACTTCTAGTGTAACTAAAGCTGATAATGTCGCACCAATAGCAATCAACGATAGTTATGAAACAAGTGAAGAAGTAGAGATTACCATTACAAAAACCGATTTAATTACTAATGATACAGATAGTAATAATGACACATTAGTATTCTTCGGACATACTGATGTGAGCGATGGAGTATTACTTGATAATGGTGATTTAGTTATAACGAACGGTGTTATCACTGGTACTCCAGTTAACGGTGATGTCGGTGAACATTCAATCACTATAACTGCGAAGGATCCAGCTAATCAAGAAGTGAGTGATACATTTATTATCACAATCACAAACACTAATGACGCACCATCAGTTTCAGCTATCACAGATGATACTGGTACTGAAGATAGTGCATATTCATATGACGTAACAAGTTTCTTTACAGATGTAGATGGCGATTCATTAACATACACAGCTACAGGATTATTTGGTGATTTAGTTATAACGAACGGTGTTATCACTGGTACTCCAGTTAACGGTGAT